>Ga0315298_1000808_pt1 | contig 59936 bp, 32 predicted proteins | sample WHS_1_MG_FD_203077 | JGI IMG/M metagenome (GOLD analysis project Ga0315298, IMG submission 203077) | Extremophilic microbial mat communities from Washburn Hot Springs, YNP, Wyoming, USA - WHS_1_MG | ecosystem: Environmental > Aquatic > Thermal springs > Hot (42-90C) | place: USA: Wyoming... | reverse complement strand
CTTGGGGGCCAACCGATCACTCGCGCAAACCAATCCCAGTAGTCATCATTGATGATGATTGGGTTGAGTTGAATGAGACTATAATGCTTGTTTTGTTTAATCCGCAGGGGAATCCGGCGCCAACAATCCGCGCCGATCGCCGTGTGTTTCCGCTGGTTATCCATTTTGATGATCAACCGGCTGGTGCGGAGGACCGCGAATTCAACGTGGCTACGCAATTTGCCCAGAACCCCGGGGTTAATAATGTCGTGTTTGCCGCGGCGATGGATGGCGACCGGATTATTCTGGGCGGCGGATTTACCTCGGTTCAGGCCGGAGACACTTATGGTTTTCGTGGCTTGGTGCGGTTGAACTCGGGCGGATATGTGGACACTACATTTGATCCGGGCAGCGGATTGAGCGGGGAAGTCGGCACCGAGGATATCTTTGCGGTCTATGCAATTGGCACATACCCGCAGAGCAGCACAAACGCCGGCAAGGTTGTAATTGGCGGATTGTTTTCGGCTTACAACGGGGTGCTGCGTTACGGGATTGCGCGCATAAACCCCAACGGTTCGCTTGACAACACCTTCCGTGTCGGGAACGGGGTTCAGATGCTGGACGGCACGCCGGGTGTGGTGCGAACTCTCAAGATTCAGGATGACGGCGGCATTATAATCGGCGGCGATTTTGACTTTGTAAACTCGGTGCCCAGGAAGAACATCGCCCGGCTGAATGCTGATGGCTCGGTGGACAGGAGCTTTGATCCTGGGACAGGTGCAAATGGCACGATATGGTCTCTGGCAACACAAGGGGCGGTGCCGATAAATGTGGCTGCCGGACAATCCGGAGAAGGGCCTGCCGAGTGGCGCACCAATATCAACGTGGGCGCAAATTCAGGCGTCATAGATTTGTTTTATGACTTTTATTTTGTTCCGGACACGTTGCACATCTATTATGATGGCCAGTTGATTTTCGATTCTGGGTTGACCAATGGTTTTCTTCAAACGCTTGTGCCATTCGGGCCGGGTGCATCCACTTACATAACCATTGTCGTGAATGAAGGCAGCGGTGATCCGGGGACGGTATGGGACCTGAGTCTTTCAATTATTGCCGGTGGTGGCGCCGAGAAGGTGATAATTGGCGGGGACTTTACGGAAGTTGGCGGTTACGCCCGGAACCGTGTGGCACGGCTCAACGGCAACGGCACGGTTGACACACTGTTTGACCCGGGTTTGGGCGCGGACAACACTGTGTTTGCGGTTGCCAGCCAGGCATCGGACAAGAAGGTCTTGATAGCCGGCGCCTTCACAACGGTGGGCGTGGCAAGCCGCAACGGCGTGGCACGGTTGAACACCGATGGCTCGTTGGATTTGAGCTTTTATCCGGGCACGGGTTTTGACGGGCCGGTGTATGCCATGGTTTTGCAGAGCAACGACCAGCCTTATCTGGCCGGGCAGTTCACCTTTTTCAACGGCACTGGCAGGACAAATCTGGCCCGGCTTTACACCAACGGCGTGCTGGATACCAGTTTCATGGATGGCTATTATAACTGGACGTTCCCCGGCGCTTACCGCAATGACCCGATTTTTGGAGGCGTAATTCCAGGAATTATCCGTTGCATTGCATTACAAAATGACGGGAAACTGATAATTGGCGGCGAGTTCGACACGCTTGGCGGCGGCTACACTCCAGATGCGTTCATAAGCATTAGAAATATGGCGCGTATTATTGGCGGGACAAATCCGCCGGCGCTCAACATGCCGGGCAACATCGAGTTCGTGCGCAGCGCATTTGCCGTGGATGAGAATGTTACCTCAGGTGTGGCAAATCTTACGGTGCAACGCATCAATGGCTTGCTGGGTTCTCTGGACGTCAATGTTGCAACGGTGGACGGCAGCGCAATAGCCGGGCGTGATTACGGGCCGGTGAATTTGAACATGAGTTGGGGGCACTGTGAGATTGGAGCATTGACATTGTCAGTGCCGATTTATGACAACCAGGAACGTGATCCAAACCGCGATTTCAATATTGTTTTGACTCAGGCGCCGGTTGGCACCGGCGTCTATTCAACAAACACGCCTGCACTTGGTTTCCTGGACGTCACGCGGATGACAATAATCAATGATGATTTTGAACGCGGGACGATAGGATTTAGCAGCGCCTACTACTACTATGCGGAGAATGCCGGCAACGCGGTTATTACAGTGATACGCACCAACGGGCTTAACGGCACCGTCAGCGTGCAGTACTCAACCGGAAGCGGGACTGCATCGGCCAACGTGGATTACACGCCGGTCAGCGGGCTGCTGACGTTTGCATCCGGCGAATCCGTAAAGACATTTAACGTGCCGTTGCGTGATGACACGGCATTGGAGCCTGAGGAGACCGTGTATTTGATGCTGAGCAATCCGAATGGCGGCGCGGTGCTTGGAAGCAATACGGCGGTGCTAGTGATTACCGACAATGAGCAAGGCCCGGGCAGCGTTGGTTTTGCCACAAATGAATATCGCGTGGCTGAAAGCGCCACCAATCTGGTTGTTACATTAAGGCGCAGCGGCGGCGGGTTGCTGGGCACGTCTGAAGTATGGGTTGCGGCCATGGAGTTTCCATCCGGCACAAACATAGCGTTGGCGGGGTCGGACTTTGTGGCGGTTACAAACAAGGTGACATTCACCAATGGCCAGTCAGTGGCCACTACTTCAATCCCGCTAATCCCTGATACCATTGTAGAGGGGCCGGAGAGATTTAGACTATTGATATTCACAAATGCAAGCGCCCGGGCACAACTTGGCGTGCTAACTTCAGCCACCGCCTGGATTGTGGATGATGATTCGTACGGGACGATTTCCTTTGAGTACGCGCGATATGCCGTCAATGAACAAGAGACAAATGTTTTGATCACTTTGACGCGCGTTGGGGGCAGTTCGGGACGGGTTGGCGTGGATTTTGCCACAGTGCCTCTTGGCACGCCGGATGATGCGGTTGAAGGTGTGAACTACCTTGGCGTTTCCACCACTGTTTGGTGGGAGGATGGCGAGATGGGAACCAGGACGGTTTCAATTCCCATAATTTACAATCCGCAGTTGGAGTACAACCGGATTCTGGGGTTGCAATTGAGCAACATACAGAAAGCAAATTACGGTTTGTACCGGACGGCCAGCTTGATGATTGTGGACCGGGAGGCGCAGCTTGTGCCGGCTGGGACGGTTGATCCGGCGTTCAATCCATTCCCGGGCATGGACAATTACGTGCATGCTCTCGCCATACAGGCTGACGGCCGGCTTTTGATTGGCGGCGATTTCCAGAGCGTCAACGGCATCAGCCGCAGACGCATCGCGCGGCTGAATGTCAATGGCAGCCTGGATTCAACATTCCTGCCTTCATCAGGTTTCAACGACACGGTGCTTGCGTTGGCCGTGCAGTACGACCAGAAGATACTCGCAGCGGGCCGGTTCACCACGTACAACAACACAAACAGGTTTGGGATCGCGCGCCTGCTCAATGACGGGCGCCTGGACACATCGTTTGATCCAGGGGCTGGCGCGGACAATCCGATATTTTCGATTTCAATAAATGCAGCGGGGCACATCGCGGTTGGCGGCTCATTCGTGACATTCCGCGGCATCAACACGCCCAACCTGGCGGTGCTGAACACCAATGGGACACTGCTGACCAGCTTCAAGCCCGGCACCGGGCCGGATGCGACCGTCCACAGCGTGCTGTTCCAGCCGGATGGGAAGTTGTTAATTGGCGGCGATTTTGCAAATTACAACGGGCAACAGGCATTGAGGCTGGCAAGACTCAACGCCGATGGCTCGTTGGACACGACTTTCAATACCGGGCTTGGGCCGGATGGGTCTGTGCGCGCCATCGCACTTCAAAAGGATGGGAAAATCGTCATTGGCGGTTTGTTCACGCATTACAACGGGGTGGAGCGCGCATATCTGGCGCGGCTTAATCCGGACGGCTCGCTGGATACAACTTTCATGAACGGTGTCAGCGGCGCCAACGGGGCGGTTTATGGTTTGTCCATTCAGACTGACAACAAGATCGTGGTTGTGGGCGATTTCACTCGATTCAACGGGGTGAGTCGCAGCCGGATTACCCGGTTGTTTGCCGACGGCACAACCGATCCGACGATTAACTTCGGGACAGGGGCCAACGGTTACATTGCCGCGGTGTTGAATCAGTCGGATGACCAGATAGTGATTGCCGGCGGATTCACCAGCTTCAACGAAACGCCGCGCAATTATCTGGCGCGATTGATCGGTTACAAGAATCAGGGGGCTGGCAAGCTGGAGTTTTTAAGAGCGACATTCAACGCAATTGAAAATGTCACCAACGCCGTGATTACCGTGCGCCGCAATTGGGGGACATCCAACGAGGTGCGCGTTACTTATCGGACATTGCCAGGCACTGCGACAGCCGGCAGCGATTACACTGATGTTCAGGGTGTGCTGGTGTTTCCACAGGGTGAAACACTCCAGTACTTCCAGGTGCCGATTATAAACGACAGGGAGGTCGAGCCGATTGAGACAGTCATATTGGCGCTGAGCGATCCAACCAACGCCACGCTGGGCGGGACTGCCGAGCTGGATTTCCAAAATACGGCAACGCTCAACATCATCAGCGATGACAATGTCATCGGGTTCTCGCGCGCCAGTTACAGCGTGGCTGAAAACACACCGGCTGGCTTTGCCGTGATTGCCGTTGAACGGTACGGTGCCACAAACAATTACTGCTCCGTGGACATTGCGGCGTCAAACGGCACTGCAACGGTTGGACTCGACTTCTCCAACGTGGTGCAGACGCTGACATTCGCCCCGGGCGAAACCAACCAAAACTATTTGCTGCCAATCTATGATGATGCGCTGGCCGAAGGGGATGAAACGGTGCAACTTTTCCTGACCAATCCATCTGGAGCTTATCTGGGGCTGGCGCAGGCAACATTGACAATTGTGGACAACGATTTTGCGGCCGGGCAGTTGCAGTTCGACTCGGCGGTGTACACGGTCAACGAGTACGAAACCAACATTACAATCAGGGTCATTCGCACCAATGGCGTCACTGGCGTTGTGACAGTGGATTATTCCACGCGCGACGGCACGGCCACCGCGGGGTTGGATTATACCGCGGTCGCCGGTTCGCTCACATTTGCCAATGGAGAGACAGTCAAGACATTCAACATTCCCATCACGCCGGATTATCTGGCGGAGACAAACGAGACGGTGTTGCTGCGTTTGAGCAATCCGCGCGGGGCGGCCGGGGTATCATTGGGGCCAATAAGCCAGGCCACGCTGACAATCATCAACAACCCGCTGATCAACGGCAACATAGTTTTCAGTTCGACAAATTACACCGCCAACGAGAGCGCGTTGCAGGCGGACATAACTGTTTACCGGCTGTTTGGCGGGGCGGGCGCTATTACGGTTGATTATGCGACCACAACCAACGGAACGGCGGTTGCCGGGCATCATTATCTGCCAACCAATGGCGTGTTGAGCTGGCCGGATGGCGACATGTCGCCGCGCACATTCCGCGTAACGATTTTAAGCAATGATTTGGTTGAGGGCGATGTTACCGTCGGGCTGGAGCTTTCCAATGTCACTGGCGGCGCGTCATTTGGGGCGCTGACTAATGCCACGCTGACAATTCATGACGAAAGCACCGGGCCGGGCGCGCTGCGGTTTGCTGAAACAAATTACATGGTTTTTGAAAATGCCACAAACGCGGTGATTATGGTGGTTCGCACAAATGGCAGTCTGGGGACTGTGACTGTGGATTACCAAACCGCGGGATTAACCGGCAGGCCCGGGATTGATTATCTGGATGTGAGCGGCACGCTGGTGTTCACGAACGGCCAGACAAACGCCAGTTTCACCGTGCCGGTTATTGAGAGAGATGGAGCCGATCTCAACAAGCGGGTGCGGTTGCTGTTGTCCAATCCAACCGGCGGCGCGGTTTTGGGGCAGCCGGACAATTCGGTGCTGGTCATTGTTGAAAGCTCGGTTGTGGCCGGCTCGCTGAACGGCACGTTTGCCCCGCTGCTGGACGGGCCGGTGAATGTAATTTACATTCAGACAAACACAGACAATAAGATACTTATAGCCGGCGATTTCACACAGGTTGACGGCAATCCGCGTCCGGGTCTGGCCCGCCTCAATCCAAACGGCTCATTGGACGTCGTGTTCAATGCAGGCGCCGGCGCGAACGGGCAAATCCTATGTTTGCGGACGCTGGAAGACGGCAGGGTGCTTGTCGGAGGGAATTTCACCGTGTTTGGGCCGTCAGTGAAGCGGTATTTGGCCAGACTGCAGGTGGACGGCACCCTGGACGGGGCGTATCCGCTTGGCGCCGGACCCGATAACGCTGTTCATGCGGCAGTGGAACAGTTGGACGGGCGGGTGGTAATCGGCGGACAGTTCACGTCTGTGTCGGGTTATCCGCGTGCGTACATAGCGCGGCTGATGCCTGATGGCTCGGTGGATACGAACTTCCTGGCTACAAGCGTTGGCGCAGACGGGCCGGTTCACGCGCTGGCGGTACAGGCGCAGGATGGCAAGATAGTAATCGCCGGTGATTTCCAGAACGTCAACGGCGTGCCGCGCGCAGGAATTGCGCGGCTCTGGCCTGATGGTTCGCTGGACACGTCATTCAACCCGGGTTTGGGCGCCAATGGCTCGGTGCGGACATTGGTGCTGGATACTGAAGGCAGGGTGATTATCGGCGGGCGCTTCACAACCGTTGACATGATCGGGAGGAATCGGATTGCGCGGTTGAACGTGGATGGGAGCGTGGATTTGAGCTTTGATCCTGGACAGGGCGCGGATGATCACGTGGCATCAATTGCCCTGCAATCGGACGGAAAACTTGTGGTTGGGGGTTCCTTCACGACATTCAACGGCTACAGCCGCAACCGGCTGGTGCGGCTCAATGCAAATGGTTCTGTGGATACAAGCTTCAACATCGGCACCGGCGCAAACAATTACATCAATGCTGTGGCGATTCAAGCAGACCAGAGAATTGTGGTCGGCGGCGGGTTTACAATGATTCATGAGCAGCCACAGGCGTATCTGGCCCGGTTGAATGGTGGTTTCAACATCGGCCCCGGCTCAATCGGGTTTGCCGCAGCCACATTCAGCGTGCTGGAGAATGCTTCAAACATTGTGATTACGGTGGTCAGGGACATTGGGACAGCCGGTGCTGTGAGCATCGCCTACACAACCCGTGATGATACTGCGCTGGCAGGACTGGACTACGGCGCGGTCAGCGGCACACTTTACTTCCCTGACGGTGAGACAATCCAGACGTTTGTGGTGCCGATTTACGATAATCCGGTGCCGACGAGCAACCGCACGGTATTGCTTGAGTTGTCCAATCCAACCGGCGGCTCAGAGCTGGGCATCAACGCCATTGCAACCCTTACAGTTGTGGATGACGATGGTTTGATTTCATTCAGCCAGCCCAGCTACAGCTTCAACGAGGGCGTGGGCGATGCCATAATTGAAGTGGTGCGAACGGCCGGGACTGTTGGGCAGGCTTCGGTTGATTTTGCGGTCAGCAACCTGACTGCGCAGGGCGGGCTGGACTTTATACCGGTGACAGGCACATTGCTTTTCACAAACGGCCAGACAAACGCGTTCATACGTGTTCCGATTTTGGAGGATTCGTTGTTGGAGGGTAACGAGACGGCGTTCCTGAGCCTGTTCAATCCGGTTGGGGCAACTCTGGGGCGCTCAAATGCGACATTGATAATCGTGGATAACGAATATGCGGCGGGCCAGTTGGGATTTGAGAGCGCGAGCTACCTTGTAAATGAATTCGAGGGTTACATCCTTGTCAGGGTCATTCGCACGAACGGGTCCAGCGGGGCCGTTTCGGTTGATTTCTCGACGATTCCTGGTACGGCCACGCCGTTTACCGATTACATGCCGACCAATGGGACATTGAGCTTTGCGGATGGGGAGACGGTTCGCTCGTTTATTGTGCCGATAGTGGCGGATTACCTGCCGGAGCTGAATGAGACGGTGACGTTGCAGTTGTCAAATCCGCGCGGCGCGGCTGGCGTAACGCTTGGGGCAAATGCACAGGCCACGCTGACGATAGTGAACAACAACCTGATAAACGGCGTGTTAAGTCTGGCTGCTACAAACTATTCAGTCATGGAAACTGCCGGTGTGTTGACAGTGACAGTTACACGCGGCTTTGGCAGCCAGGGCGAGGTGGCTGTGAATTATTCCACCGTGCCGGGCACGGCTGACACCAATCGCAATTACACGCCGGTCAGTGGTGTTTTGACATGGCCGGACGGCGACACTTCGCCGCGGACGTTTACCGTGCCTATATTGGCCAATGATTTGGTGGAGGGAGATTTGACGTTTGGCGTTGTGTTGACCAATGCACAGGGTGGCGCGACGCTTGGCGTCTGGACGAACGCGCTGGTCACCGTGGTGGATGCGACGCTGGCGCCTGGAGCGCTCACATTCGCCAGCACAAACTTCAACGTCCTGGAAAATGCCACCAATGCGGTCATTACGGTGGTGATGCGTTCAAACAACATTGGCCTGGTTTCGGTTGATTACGCCACATTTGACGGTTCGGGTGTCAATGGCCTGGATTACCTCTCTGTCACAGGGCGGCTGTATTTCGTGCCAGGGCAGGCAACAAACATCTTTACGGTGCCTGTTATTGACCGGCCGGGATTCAATTTGAATCGAACTGTAGGATTGAGGCTGTTTAATCCGATGGGTGGGGCTGTTTTGGGTGTTATTACAAATGCAACATTGACCATACTGGAGAGCACTACAATGGCAGGCTCGGCGAATGTTGCATTTGCGCCGCTGCTCAACGGGCCTGTGGAGGTGGTTGATGTGCGCACCAATACTGATGGCCGGATTATAATTGCCGGCTCATTCAGCGTGGTAAACGGCATACCGCGGTTTAATCTGGCTCGCTTGGAAACAAATGGGGCCGTGGATTTGAACTTTGATCCGGGCACTGGACCAAATGCGCCCATTCGCTCGCTGTTGTCACTGGATGACGGGCGATTGCTGGTGGGAGGCGGGTTCAGCTCATTTGCTGGAAGCGGGCAGGGCTTTCTGGTGAGGCTTGATGTCAATGGCGCTGTTGAGCCGGGATGGCCCTTCGGCAGCCAGCCGAATAATTCGGTTGAAGCCATTGCAGTGCAGCCTGATGGAAATGTGCTGATTGGCGGCTCGTTCAGCGCGTTGGGCTTTACACCGCGCAGCTACCTTGGCCGGTTGTTGCCAAATGGTTTCCTGGACACCGGATTTTTGGCAGGGCTTGCCGGCCCCAACGGCATTGTAAGGGCTTTGGCGGTGCAGGCATCGGATGGCAAGATTTACGTGGCCGGCGATTTTACCGCCGTCAATGGTGTGAGCCGGAATAGAATTGCACGCCTGTATCCAGATGGTTCGCTGGACTTGAGCTTTGCGCCGAATGGCGGCGCCAATGCTTCTGTCCGCACCCTGGTGATACAAGGTGATGGGCGGGTGTTGATTGGCGGTTCATTCACGACTGTCAACGGCGTAAGCCGCGGGCGTATTGCGCGGTTGAATACCGATGGGTCGCTGGATTTAAGCTTCAATCCGGGGGCGGGCGCGGATGAATTTGTCAGCTCGCTGGCATTGCAGTCGGACGGCAAAATTATAGCTAGCGGCGGATTTGCCACGTTCAATGGTTATGCGCGCAGCAGGCTGGTGCGCCTGCTTCCGGATGGGACAGTGGACAGCACATTCAACGTGGGCACGGGCGCGAATAATTACATCAGCTCGGTGCAGGTTGAAGCCAACCAGGATTTGGTTGTTGGCGGTGGATTCACGGAGTTCAATGGAGTTGCGCAGGCGTATCTGGCGCGAATCAGCGGCGGTATCAATTATGGTGGCGGTGTGCTGCGGTTTGCCTCCACCAATTTCAGCGTCATGGAAAACGGCTCCAATGCGGTTGTGACGGTGGTACGCGATGGCGGCACTGTTGGCGAGCTGTGGGTCAATTACTTCACGGTGGATGCCGGCGCTTTGGCGGGCGTTGACTATCAGCCGGCGGCAGGGGCGCTGCATTTTGCGGATGGCCAAACGCTGCAGACAATCACAATACCGGTGTTTGACAACAGCCAGCCGACCAGCAACCGGTTGTTCACGGTCTGGCTGACCAACGTGTCTGGGGGCGCGGTGTTGGCTGCCTCGCCGCAGACGTCGGTGACCATTGTTGAAGACGATCCATTGATACAATTTGCGCAGGCGGATTACGCGGTCAACGAGGATGGGTTTGCAGCCCTCATAAATGTAATTCGTCCAGTGGGCTACCAGGGGGCTTCTGCGGTGGACTACATAATCACAGATGGCACGGCTACCGGCCCTGATGATTACACTGCTTTCAACGGGACGCTGACTTTTGCGCCGGGAGAAACCAACGCCTTCTTCATCGTGATAATAAACGATGATTTTATTGCCGAAGGCAACGAGACGATCAACCTGGCGCTTGCCAACCCGACAAATGCGACGCTCGGGCTGAGCAACGCGGTGTTGACCATAGTGGACAATGAACAGGCGCCGGGCATGATAGGATTCAGTGTCACCAATTACACGGTAATGGAAAATGCCGTTCTCGCAGATATTGCAGTGAGGCGCACAGCCGGAAGCGCTGGCAATGTGTCGGTGAGCTTTGTAGTGGGTGGCGGCACGGCCACGGCAGGCCTGGACTATGTTGCCACCAACGGGGTGATCCAGTTTGCGGATGGAGAGACGTTGAAGACATTCACAGTGCGCATCCTTGATGACAATCTGACCGAAGGCAACGAGGTGGTGGGATTGGCGTTGCTAAACCCGACAGGCGGCGCGTTCCTTGACCCGCAGCTTTCGACGGCCACATTGACAATCCGGGATGATGACGGCGCGCCGGGCGCATTCCGGTTTGATGCTGTGAGTTATTTCGCAAACGAGTCGTTGGGTGTAAATTTTGCCGTTATCACGATATTGCGCACAAACGGGGACATGGGCGATGTTTCGGTGGATGTTGCCACCAGCGATGGTACGGCGCTCGCCGGGGCGGATTATGTCGGACTGACCAACCGCCTGTATTTCACCAACAGGCAGGTCAGCCAGACGATCAGCATTCCCATAAACGATGATTTGTTGTTTGAGGGTGACGAGACATTTACTGTTCGTTTGTTCAATCCACTTGGTGGCGCGACGCTGGCTTCGCCTTCCAATGCAACCGTGGTCATAAGGGACAACGAAGCCGTGATACAGTTCACCGCAGCCAATTACACAGTTTCTGAGGATGGCGCTTTTGCAACCATTACTGTGGTGCGCTCCGGCGGCCTGTTTGGGAGCCATCAGGTTACTTATTCTACCAGCGATGGAACCGCGCAGCCGGGCGATTACATGCCTGTAAGTGGGGTGCTTACGTTCAATCTGGGCGATACAGTGCGCAACTTTGTCGTGCCTATCATGGATAATACCCAAACCAACGCCAGCCGGACGGTCATGTTGCATCTTTCATCGCCGCAAGGCGGGGCGGTACTGGGCGCGTTAAGCAACGCGGTGTTGACCATTCTGGATAACGACAGCGTAATAGCCTTTGGCGCGCCGAGTTATTCGGTTGCGGAAAATGCCGGGTCACTGACCGTGACACTGACACGTGCCGGAAGCGTTGGCGTGCCGGTATCGGTCAATCTTTCGACAGTGAACGGGAGTGCGGTTGGCGGGGTTGATTTTGTGCCGGTGAGTCAGACGGTCTTCTTTGGCGCCGGCGAGACAAACCGCAGCGTCAACATACCAATCATTGACAATTCACGGCGCGATGTACTGCGCAGCTTCCAAATCCAGCTTGGCAGCCCGTCGGTGGGTGCAATCATCGGGACTCCGGCGGTAACAGTGACGCTGGTGGATGATGACAATGCGAATATCGTGCCTGCCGGTGCGGTGCTTGTGGCCGAAAGTCAGTCGCCTACCAACAATGTGATTGATTCGGGCGAGACCGTTACGATGAATCTTGCATTGCGCAATGTAGGGAATCTGCCGGCTACGAATCTGGTGGCGGTGTTGCTTGCCACAAACGGTGTGGCATCGCCAAGCGGGCCGCAGTCCTATGGTTATCTGGCTGCCTCCGGCGGCAGCGCCACGCGCACATTCACATTTACTGCAGCCGCTCCAAATGGCGCAACCATCATTGTAACGCTGCGCTTGAGTGACGGGACGAATGACCTTGGAGTGGCGCAGTTCCCATTCCAAGTTGGGCGCGGGGCTGGCGTGTTTGCGAATACCAACGCAATCATCATCAACGATGCCACCAATGCGACCATGGCGCGAGCTGCCTCGCCGTATCCATCGCAGATCAATGTGAGCGGTCTGGGCGGGAAGGTAAGCAAGGTGACTGTAACGCTGAATCGCATCACGCATACTTATCCTGAGGATATTGGTGTGATGCTAATAGGGCCGGAAGGTCAGAAGGCATTGCTTATGTCCCGTACTGTAGGCGGATGGGATCATCCGCTGAATCAAGTTACATTAAGCTTTGATGATGCGGCAACAAACGCCCTGCCAGCCTCCGGCGGAGCTGCAAGCGGGACTTACAGGCCGACAAGCTATGGCGTGTTTGGCTTCCCGGCTCCGGTGACGACGAACGGGGCGGTTGCAGCCTTGTCCGTATTCAACGGCAGCTCGCCCAATGGAATGTGGTCGCTGTACGTGGTTGATCAGGCAGTCGGCGATGACGGACTCATTGCAGGCGGCTGGACATTGTCAATTGAAACCACCGATACAATTCAGCCTTCTGTTGACTTGCTGGTGAACTTGAATGACCAGCCTGATCCGGTGGTTACGGGCGGGCTGCTTTCCTACACGGTTTCAGTGACCAATCGCGGCCCGGCAGCGGCCACGGGTGTTAAACTCACCAACTGGCTGCCTGCGAATGTGACTTTGGTTTCAAATAGCATGTCGCACCTGACCTCGCTGGCGGGCGCAAATGTCCTGGTGCTCAACGTTGGCACGCTGACAAACAACGGTGCATTTGTTGCCACCTTTGTGGTGCAGGCGTCCGGAGTTGGCACCATTACAAATATGGCTGCGGTCGGCGCAAACGAGCCTGACACATTTGCATCCAATAATCAGGCGGTTGCAGTTACGATGGTCAATCCTTCAACGCCGCCGCAAGTGGCGCCGGTCAGCAGGTTGAGCGCCGGCCAGTTCCAGTTGACAATAACCGGCACGCCCGGAACCTTGTATTACATCGAGGCGCGGACAAGTCTGACTTCGGGCACCTGGCAGCGGATTGCCACCAATATATTGAGCGGCTCTTCGGCTGTCTTTACAGACCCGGCCAGCCTCGGCGTAGGCGCGCGGTTCTACCGTGTTGTTCTTCCGTGAGCGATGAAGTTGCTCGGTGTTACCGGCGGCGTTGGCATGGGAAAGAGCACCGCCGCGGAATTCCTCCGGCAAGCCGGCGTGGCTGTTGTTGATACCGATAAAATCGCCCGCGAGGTTGTCGAGCCGGGGAAGCCTGCTCTTGAAGAAATTCGCCGTGAATTCGGCGCGCATTTCATCGGACAAAATGGGCGGCTGTTGCGCAGTGAGCTTGCCCGGCTGGTGTTTTCGGATGCTGCGGCGCGCTCCAAATTGGAGGCCATTCTTCATCCCCGTATCCGTGCTGCATGGCAGCAGGAGATCGAGGTTTGGAAGAAGGAAGGCCGGGAAGTTGGGGCGGTTATAATACCGTTGTTGTACGAGACGGATGCAGCTTCATTTTTCTCCAGTGTTTTATGCGTTGCCTGTTCCAGTGAAACGCAGCGCCGGCGCCTGTCGGGTCGCGGCTGGACGCAACAGGAAATTGACAGGCGCAACGCCGCCCAATGGCCGGTCGAAAGAAAGATGAATCTTGCGGATTTTGTGGTTTGGACCGAGGGCCGGCTGGAGGTACACGCAGCGCAGTTGCGCCGGGTTTTGCAGATGATTTAAGGATGGATGGCGGCAGGGTTTAAGAGAGACCTTGCTGTACGCCTTTCGATTTCGGGCCTTGTATTTGGATTTTCTGCTGCCTTTTCCGGCTGTCTTGGACATAATTGGGGCATGATTCTGACGCAAGCCGAGGCTGACAGCTTGGTGCAAGTGCGCCATGGCAATCCCCATCAACTGTTGGGGATGCATCCGCTTGGCGACCGACGTGGTGTGGTGGTGCGCGCGTATTTGCCGCACGCGGCCCAGGTCCACATCGAGCCGGTGCATGAAAAAGACAAGCCGAGCCTTAAATTGCATCGCGTGCATCCTGGCGGCCTTTTCGAGGGTGTGTCATTTGAGACCGACCGTGTCTATGCCTATGATTTGGTTGTGAAGGACAGGCAGGGACGCATCACACGCAGCCGCGATCCTTATTCATTTCTGCCCACGTTGGGTGAAATGGACCTTTATCTGTTCAATCAGGGCAATGAGCGGCGGATTTATGAGAAATTGGGGGCGCATCTCCGCGTCATTGACGGTGTGGTTGGGACTTCATTTGCGGTGTGGGCGCCGGAGGCACAACGGGTGAGCGTGGTTGGGGATTTCAACCAGTGGGATGGCCGGCTGCACGCGATGCGGTTGCTTGGCGCTTCCGGTATTTGGGAGATTTTCATTCCCGGGGTTTGCAGGGGGATGCATTATAAATTCGAGATACGCGCCCGCAACGGGCAAGTAATGCTCAAGACTGATCCTTATGGTTTCTTTTTCGAGGTGGCCCCCAAAAACGCCGCGCTGGTCTGGGATACGCTGGAATTTACATGGTCAGATGAGCGGTGGATGGAAGCGCGGCGGCAATGGAATCCGTTGCAATCGCCAATAAGCATTTACGAGGTGCATCTTGGCTCATGGAAAAAGAAGAGCGCCACTGAATCGTTTTCGTACCGTGAACTGGCTGGGCCGCTGATAGATTACGTGCGGCGAATGGGCTTTACGCACGTTGAATTTTTGCCGGTGGCAGAGCACGCTTATTATCCCTCCTGGGGTTATCAAGTAACCGGGTTTTACGCGCCCACAAGCCGGTATGGCACGCCGGAGGATTTTCAATACTTGGTGAATGCGCTGCATGAGGCCGGCATCGGGGTTATTATTGACTGGGTGCCCGCCCATTTCCCGCGTGACGAATGGGCGCTGGCACGGTTCGATGGCACCGCGTTGTATGAGCATGAAGACCCGCGCAAGGGCGCGCATCAGGACTGGGGGACGCTCATCTTCAATTACGGGCGGTACGAAGTGCGGAATTTTCTGGCTGCGAATGCATTGTTTTGGTGTGACCGCTATCATGTGGACGGGTTGCGCGTGGACGCGGTTGCGTCAATGCTTTATCTGGACTATTCGCGGAGGCCGGGGGAATGGATTCCAAACGAGTTTGGCGGGCGTGAAAATCTTGAGGCAGTGGAATTTCTGCGCCATTTCAACCATCTCACACACACGGAACATCCCGGCGTGATAACGATAGCCGAGGAGTCCACGGCGTGGCCGCTGGTTACGCGCCCGCCTTATGTGGGCGGTTTGGGCTTTACGTTCAAGTGGAACATGGGCTGGATGCACGATACGCTTGGCTATTTCAAGCGTGACCCGATTTACCGGAAGTTTCATCAGAATGATTTGACCTTTGCGATGTTGTATCACTACCACGAGAATTTCATCCTGCCGCTGTCGCATGATGAGGTTGTGCACGGCAAGCGCTCGCTTTTGGGACGGATGCCTGGCGATGACTGGCAGCGCTTTGCCAATTTGCGGGCTTTGCTGGCTTATCAGTGGCTTTTCCCGGGCAAAAAGCTGCTTTTCATGGGCGGGGAATTCGGCCAGAGCGGTGAATGGAACGAAAACGCCGGGTTGCAATGGTGGTTGCTGGAGCAGGGGCCGTATCACCGCGGTGTTCAGCGATTTGTCGAAGACTTGAACCGCCTTTACCGCTCCGAAGCGGCGTTGTGGGCCGGCGATTTTGATACAGCAGGCTTTTTTTGGGTGGATTGCCATGACCATGAAAACAGCGTGTTTTCATTTGTTCGCCAGACGCCCGATGGCCGCAATCAATTGTTGGTGGTGATGAATCTTACGCCGGTGCCGCGGAGTCCATATCGGGTCGGCCTTCCCAGGCCCGGTTTTTGGCGTGAGGTCTTGAACAGCGACTCTGAGATTTATGGCGGCAGCAATCTTGGCAATCTTGGCGGAGTGACCGCCGAGGAATATAAAGTGCATGGGCAGCCTTATTCCGCCAATTTTACCCTTCCTCCGCTGGCGGTGATGGTTTTCAAGCCGCAGGACGAGCTTCCTGCAAATGACTTCAGGCAACAATAAGCCGGCTTGTTGTTTTGCCATAAGCGCGGCCTGCTGGTAAGATTCGGATGTTGGCAGAGCCGTCTGATTATACTGGAACTGAAGCTGTCCTGATTGCGCGTTCTGAGAAACAGGCGATGGACTGGGGGCTTGTTCTGGCCAGCCAGGGAATTGAAGCGGGGCTGAATCATATTCCCGAAACAAACCAATGGATTGTGGTTGTGTCAGTGGCGGACGAGTTGCGTGCAAGGGAGGCCATAGCGCTTTACGAGCTTGAAAACCGCAACCGCCGCTGGCAGCACGAAATCAAGGTCACGGGCCTTTTCTACGATTGGCGAAGTCTGCTCTGGATTTGGGTTTGGATACTTGTGGACTGGGCTTCGTTCATTGGCACGGTTGATTTGGCTCAGGCTGGCCGGATGGACGCCGGAGCTGTTGCTGGCGGGCAGTGGTGGCGGTTGTTTACCGCCACGACATTGCATGCCGACTTGGGACATCTTCTTTCCAATGCAACTCTGGGCGCATTGATGTTGGGGCTTGCAATGGGATGTTATGGCGCAGGTCCAGCCAGTCTCGCCGCCTTGCTGGCCGGAGCGGCAGGAAATTTCATCAATCTCATTTTCCGCCAGCCGCCTTTTTACAGTTTGGGCGCCTCCGGCGTGGTCATGGGCGCGCTTGGGTTGCTCACGGTCAACTCTCTTGCTTTGCTGCGCATGGGCCAGCCGTCGAAGTTGGTAACGCGCGGCTTGTTTGCCGGCGGTTTTCTACTGATTCTTTATGGATTTAACCCCGGCTCGGATGTTGTTGCGCATGTAGGCGGTTTTATTGGCGGATGCGTGGCGGGTATTGTGTTGGTGTTTTTGCCTGCGCGCATTGCAAAATCCCCGGCTTTTGACCGGTTCTGTTGGGTGGCGACTGCAATTTTGCTCGTTGCATCATGGATGCTCGCGTTGGCTGGAGCTGGGAAGTAATTTCGCCTGTTTTGTGGCCTTAAATTCCGGGCTGGCAATCCGGGCGGTAAATACATTATTGTATCCCTCCCGTTTGGGAGGCGAAGCGGTTCTTCAAGGATTGTTTTGATGAGCTTGTCGCTTCACCCTTAGGGAATTTGGCAGTGCAAATTATGACAAGTGCGGAAATTCGACAGTCGTTTCTCGACTTTTTCAAGTCGAAGGAACATACCATCGTGCCTTCATCGAGCCTGTTGCCGGATGCGCCGAATCTGTTGTTCACAAACGCGGGGATGAACCAGTTTGTGCCGATATTTTTGGGGCAGGTGAAATGCCCATATACTCCGGGGCGTGCCGCCGACACTCAGAAATGCATCCGGGCCGGGGGCAAACATAACGATCTCGAAGATGTCGGACTGGATACATACCATCACACATTTTTTGAGATGTTGGGGAACTGGAGCTTTGGGGATTACTTCAAAAAGGAAGCCATCGAATGGGCATGGGAGCTGGTTGTTGGCAGATGGGGTTTCCCGAAACAGCGGCTTTATGCGACGGTTTACAAGCCGGAGGCAGGCGAGCCGGGGGAGTTCGACGCCGAGGCTTATGAGCATTGGGCAAGGATTTTCAACGCCGAGGGGCTTGATCCAAAGCTCCATATCCGTACTGGCGGCAAAAAGGATAATTTTTGGATGATGGGAGAGACCGGCCCGTGCGGGCCGTGTTCGGAATTGCATGTGGATTTGACGCCAAACGGAGACACGAAGGGGGCGCTCGTAAATCAAGGCAGCGCGCAATGCATTGAGATTTGGAATTTGGTATTCATAGAGTTCAACGCCAATCCCGATGGCTCTTTAAGCCCGCTGCCGGCAAGGCACGTGGACACGGGCATGGGGTTCGAGCGCGTAACCGGCATCATCCAGAACACCAGGGGCTTTACCGATTTCAGCCGCATAATATCGAATTACGAAACCGATATTTTCCGGCCCATCTTTTCCGCCCTGGAAAAGAAGTCCGGCAAAAAATATGGCTCAACGCTCCCCAAACCGGGGCGGCAGGCTGAAACTGCTCAGGAAAAGGCGGACGTGGCATTTCGCGTGGTTGCCGATCACTTGCGCGCCCTCAGTTTTGCCATTGCAGATGGCATCCGGCCCGGCAACACCGACCGAAACTATGTGTTGCGCAGGATTTTGCGCAGGGCGGTTCGCTATGGACGCGAATTGGGTTTTCATCGTCCATTTATTTTTGAGCTTGTGGATGTGCTTGCAGACACAATGGGGGATGTGTTTCCCGAAGTCCGTTCCGGAAAGGATACCGTCAAGGAAGTCATAAGGCGCGAGGAGGAGGCGTTCAACCGCACGCTGGACACCGGCACAGCCCTGTTTTTGGAAGCGGTGAGCGATTCAAACCTGAAACAAATTTCCGGCGAGCTGGCGTTCAAGTTGTACGATACCTACGGCTTTCCGCTGGATTTGACGGCTCTGATGGCGCGGGAGCGCGGATTGACGGTTGATGTTGACGGGTTCAACCAGTTGATGGAACAGCAGCGTGAAAAGGCCCGGAAAGCGCAGAAAAAAGAGGTCATCGAGCTTTCGCAGATCGAAAGCGCCGTGCCAACCGTGTTCAAAGGCTACGAAGTGCTGGAGACAACTGCGCGGGTGCTTGAAATTGCGACTCATCGCAACCGGACCGCGGTTATCCTGGATGTGACTCCATGTTACGCCGAAATGGGCGGACAGGTGGGCGATACGGGCGAAATAATCGGCGGCAGCCAGGTATGGCCGGTGGTCAATACCATCAAAACAGGGCATACGTGGTTGCATTTAATCGAAGGCAACGACGCCCCGCCGGTTGGGGCCGCAGTTACGCTTGTAGTGGATGCCGAGAGGCGCGCCGCAATTCAGCGGCACCACACCGTTACTCATCTTTTGCACTGGGCTTTGCACGAGGTCGTGGGGCCGGATGCAACCCAGAAAGGTTCATACGTTGGGCCTGAAAAACTGACATTTGACTTCAACAGCCCGCCATTGACGCCGCAACAGGTGGCCGATGTGGAGCGGCTGGTCAACGAGCGGATACTGGAAAACGCCGGCGTCTCATGGCTGGAAGTGCCTTACGCGGAAGTCAAGGGGCGCAAGGATGTGATGCAATTCTTCGGCGACAAATACGGCGACATTGTCCGCGTGGTGCAAATCGGCGGTAAACCGGCTGCGCTGGATGGTTACTCAATGGAACTTTGCGGCGGCACCCACTGCCGGGCCACGGGTGAAGTCGGCCTTTTCAGGATTATGGCGGAGTCGGCCATTGCGGCGGGCGTTCGCCGAATTGAAGCTGTCGCCGGCCTGGCATCCTACCGCCGGGTTGCGGAGGAATTTGGATTGCTAAAATCCCTGGCGGAGAAAGTCAGCTCGCCGGTTACGGAGTTGGAAAAACGCATCGAAAACCTCATTGCCCAGCAGAAGGAGCTGGAGAAGAAACTGAGGGAACTACAGCAGAAACAGGCGGCTGCGACTGCTGCCAAATTGGTCCAGAGGGCAGGGGTCATTGAAGGCATTCCGGCACTTATTGAGCGAGTGGATGCCGATGGCGACACTTTGCAGTCACTGCTCAACGAGTTGAAGGGACTTTTCAACGGGGTGATTGTGCTGGGTGGGGCTTCCGGAGAAACCGTGGCGCTGGTGGCCTCGGTTTCGCCCGAGTTCACTTCTAAGGTTCAAGCCGGGAAGATCGTTCAGGGCATCGCGCCGTTGGTGGGCGGAAAAGGCGGTGGCCGCCCCGAATTCGCCCGCGGCGGAGGCAGGGACGCCTCCAAGCTGGATGCCGCACTGGAAAAGGCCCGGCAGCTTGTGGGGCGAAAATAATTGCATTATCATTTTTGCAAAAATCCGGGCTTTATTGTAAGGTTAACTGAGTGGATTGACGGCCATTTTGACACGTCAAGATTGGCCGGAAAGCTGGAGGCTATGGGCAAAATAGGTGAAAAGACAACTGGCATTCTCATTGGCGCGATGGATGCCATTTGGCCCAAAAATCGTTTGTTGACAGTTTTGAAGAAACTTGTAAAAGTTTTGCTGGATTTGGGGTTCGGGTGGCAGCACGTTTCTTCAGCGGGGTTCCCCACCCCCACCTCCTTGGCGTCTGTCGCCCGGCCCTCGGTTTTTTAAAAGTAACTGTTGACGAATGGGGCAGGTTCAACTAACTTGCCTGCCCCGATGCGGGGGCGTAGCTCAACTGGTTAGAGCGCTGCCCTGTCACGGCAGAGGTTACGGGTTCGAGCCCCGCCGCTCCCGCCATTTCTATTTTTTAAGCTCGCTTCACAACTTCAAAGAGTTTCGCCCTGAACAAAAGCCTCAACACCATTTTCACCGTAATTTTCCACTTCTCCCGCAATTTCTTTTATTGAGATACTGACAGTTGCATCGTGACACTTGTTGGAAGGGTGATGTGGAAGTACTGGATGAATAGTGTTATGAGTTTGGGCACTGTTTAAACCCGGAAAACTGAGTTAAAAAATCCCTTCTGTTATCAAGCGAAGCGTGGCAGGGGCGAAATGAAAGATTCTTCTTCAATCTCAAATCTCAAATCTCAAATCTGAAATCAAGCGAAGCGTGGAATCTCAAATCTGAAATCAAGCGAAGCGTGGAATCTCAAATCTGAAATCAAGCGAAGCGTGGAATCTCAAATCTGAAATCAAGCGAAGCGTGGAATCCAGCGCAGCGTGGGGCCATTTTCGGGACGGCGTGGAAGCCGTTCCTTTATCCACGTAGCTGCCGCCGTAAGGCGGCAGAAATCTTAATGGCATAATTAGCGTTTATTCGCGCAATTCGCGGTTAAAAAAGAAAATTTGAAACCGCCAATGGACGCGAATGGACGCGAATTTATGATAAAAATGCAGGCGCAATCGGTAGAGATGGGTGCGATTCATCCGCCATCTTACGATAGCGGCTACGGAAAAACAGAACGGTGGCCATGTCTGACCACCGTATCTTTGTAGCTGCCGCCGTGAGGTGGCAGAGATTTGTCCGCCGACTTACGTCTGCGGCTACGCGTTATGACCAAACTCGTAGCAACCGGCGTAAGCCGGTTGATTTTTTCCCCGTTTACAATGAGGCCACAAAAGCGTGCCATCCCTACGGGGCTGGAAAATTTTCATTGGCCTTTGATTCTATAAGCATGCCATCCCTACGGGATTAGTGGAAGATATCCGCCGGCTTACGCCGGCGGCCACAGGTATTCTTGTATGGGGCGGTCTTGGGGCGGGGGGCATCAACCGGTGCTGTATTTGTCACTGAGTTGGGGCGGGCTGGAACGGCGGAGGTCGTTACGGAAAGCGATCTTACGCTGGCCAAAACCAACTTAGGAGAAGTTGGATTCCGACCACCCAAAATGAAGTCTTTCAACTTGAGTGCCACCACTCCAACTAGGATGAAAACCACTTCAACTTATTTTTTAGGTTAAAAATTCTTTTCATGGCTTAATCTTATTTTCCACTGGTGCTAGCTGTAACATAAAAAGCGATCTTAAAAAACCGCTTCTTGGTACGAAAAGCCGCGGAATGGAATTGCCAGCCGGGCCAGTGCGGCTTAGTTCACCAAGGTCGAAATTCGGAGAAATCCGGGCTTGATTCGCAACGGCGCAGGTTTAAGCTACCACCCATGTGCATAGGAAATGCATGGCGAGCCAAAAGCAATGATTCCTTTTCACAACACGACAAGTGAGAACATGAAGCCTGCCCAAAAGCAAATTCCTATCAGTTCCAATTTGGCTTTGGACTGGGGGAGTCGCCTGTTGAATTCGCCCGGGCTGTTGATCGGCATAATGATTTTTGGTGCGGCCCTTAGAATCGCGCGGTACCTGCATGGCACCTCGCTTTATTTTGACGAAGCCATGCTGGGCCTTAACCTGATTAAATACTCCTACTGGGAACTTTTGAGGCCATTGGACTTCGGGCAGGTCGCGCCACCAGGCTTTTTGTGGTTGGCTCGCGCCTCAGTTGTATGGTTTGGTTCTTCTGAAAATGCGTTGCGGTTGGTTCCTTTGCTCGCCGGACTGGTTTCGCTGCCGTTATTCTATGGCTTGGCGCGCCAATTTCTCGCGCGTTGGTCATCTGTTTTAGCTTTGCTTCTTTTTTCTGTATCGTGGCCTTTAATCAGATATGCCACGGAAGTAAAACAGTATTCATTGGACGTTGCGGTGACCCTTGCGCTAAGTTTAATTGCCCTCAAGTGGCCATTGGAACGACCCTGCAGTTTGCGCAGCCTTGCTATGGGCCTTGTCGGGGCCATTTCCCTTTGGTTTTCTCATGCCGCCTTGTTTGTGCTGGCCGGGCTGGCGTGGGGCTGGATAATTTCTGCCATTTTATACCGGCAACCTCGACGGCTGTTGTCTTGTGCCATCCCTTTTGCCCTGTGGGCGGCAAGTTTCACTCTTTTCTTTCACCTTTTCCTATCGCGGGTTGACGGCCGGCCAGATTTGCTGCAGTTCCACGCGGATGCCTTCGCCCCGTTGATCCCCCATTCTCTGGCCGATCTGCGTTGGTTTGTCCACACCCTCGAAGGCATCTTCATTAATCCAGTGGGACTGTCCTTTTTCGATTTCGGCCTCGTTTTTGCCATCATGGGCGTGTTCTTTTTCATCGAAAAAGGCGAGGATCGGATCATCTGGCTGGTGCTGCCTGTTTTGTTTGCCTTGGCCGCTTCCGCTCTGCATAAGTACCCGTTCCGTGACCGCTTAATATTATTTACGGTACCGGTGCTCATCATACTCATTTTCGCCGGCATTCAAAAACTGTTCCAAGCTCTGGATGCCCGTGAGCAGACCATCAAATTGCTGTTGGTGGGGATCATGTTGGCCTCTCCCTGCCTGAAAGCATTGGGCGGTTTTGCGCGTCCGGTTGAGGTGCAAGCGCTTAAACCCGCGCTTCTTCACATCAGCCAGCGGGCCCGTCCCGGGGATGCCCTCCAACTGGAATCTTCTTGTTGGCCTGGATATTTATTTTATACCAATCACATTCCCCTGGCGCATTTGGGCCCAGTCAAAGTTATTCCCTGGTCCACGGAGGAGAAAATTAATGTGGAACGTAATCATTTGGTGGAACCAGGAAGAAAATGGTTTCTTTTTAGCTATGAGACTGGCGAAGCCGAGCGCAAACTGATATTGCACCAATTGGATTCCAAAGGGAAACGGCTGGATTCGTATGAGGTGGATCCCAAAGTAACCGGTTACCTCCCCACAGTGACCGTTTACCTGTACGACTTTGGCCTCTCGCCACCATGACAGCTACGATCCAAGCGAACCTGCCATGACTGATTACCGTAACACGATGAGGAAAAGCCGGAAGCGTGTCCAAAAGCAAATTCCTCTCTGTTATTTAGGCGAGGCGTCTGCTTCGAGGTCGCCCAATGCGAACTGGGTGCCGTTGAGCAGGAACTGTTGCATGGCGGCGTCTTGGAAGACGTTGGCTCCATGTCCAAATCCGCAGTAGAAAACGCGGCCTTGTCCCTCTTTCTTAATCCAGGCTACTGCGTAATCGTTATCGGCCCGTTTCATGCCTTTTTGCGAGCCGGTGGCCGGATCGCTGAGGTCCAGCGTGACCAGCACCCGCCGATCGGCGCGGGTATAAGGCTCCTTAAATTGGTAGATTTCATCCTTGAACTTGAATGTTGCATTCGGAAAGGCCTTGTTGATTGGGTGGCCGGGGTCTTCGACTTTGAACGCCCATGTGCCGCCGCCGCCCCATGGGTGGCCGTCAAACAACCCGCCAATCATTTTCGCGCCATCCGGCCATTTGTAAAAATTATCTGTGGCTGCATGGATGCCCACTATGCCTTTGCCGCCCCGGACAAAGCTCAGCAGAGCTTGCGCCCGTTCCTCGGTGAGTTTGAGCTGGGTGGTGTTGTTCAGTACAACCGCGTCATATTTGGCCAAATTGTCAAAAGCTGCATAATCATCGGTAATGTCCACTTGAAAGGCGCCGGTTTTTTGTCCCATCAGTTCAAGCGCCTTGTTTGCCACGGCAATTCCGTCGCCATGGAAAAAACCTTCGCATCGCCAGAAGACCAATATCCGCCTGGCCTTTTTAGGCTTGGCAGCGGTGGCGGGGACAGCGGCTTCAATCTTTTTCAGGACGGATTCTGAGAGTGTTGGCGGCACTTTTGGTGGCGGAGGCGGCTTGGCAGGGGGTGTGTCGGCGGCTCCGGCGCGCCAGGCGATTGCGGTTGTGAAACAGGCCACGATCAACCAGATAGAAAAAGTTCTTTTCATAACCTCATCTTATTTTCCACTGCTGCTAGCTGCAACAAAAAAGTGATCTTAAAAAACCGCTGCTTGGTACGAAAGGGCGCGAAGTGGAGCCGAGTTGGAAAGGTATTTTTGCTTGTGAGGTGGAGGGGTGGCTAATAGAATGACGAATATGAGTCCTGTGTTGGGATGTGTCGCACGGCTGGCGGCAGTTTTTGCCTGTAGTTTGATTGCGGCGCAGGCTGCGGAGTCCGAATTTGAAATACGGGCGGAGGATTTTGACCGCGGAAATGTCAAGATTTGGACAACAGATTTTGCCAAAGGCCAGCCTGCGGTGGCGTATGGCGGAGCCTCGCCAATCGAAGTTGAGTACGACATAGAGTTTCCCGTCAGCGGTCGGTATGAACTGCATATAAAGTATGCGGCTGCACAGGTGCGGGCCACGTCGGTTTACTTTGATGGGAAAGAAGTGGCGCAGGCGTGCCGGACAGCCACCGGTTCATGGATTACAACGCAGGCACAATGGGAAACCATCTGCGCTTTGGACATCGAGAAGGGACGGCACACGTTGAAGTTGAGGCGTGAACAGGCGTTTCCACATGTTGTAGCGCTACGGTTCAGCACGACGGCGGAATTTCCAGCAGGCTGGGTGATGCGCCGTTCGCCGGCCCGGAAAGCAACAGCCGCGTTGCCGCCTTCCGAGGCGATTTACAAACCGGAAGTGAACCCTGCGTCGCTGCGACTGGCGATAGAGGATTTGATTGGAACTTTTGGGGCACGATATCCGCGCGGGCGGGAATTTTTGGACAAGTTGGGAGCGCTGGAGGCGCGTCTGAGGCAGGATAAAAATGGCGGCGACAAAGGGTTGCAGGCGGAACTGGCGGCATTGCAGCGGGAGGCGCTGCTTGCAAATCCGCTTTTGAAATTTGACCGGTTGTTGATTGTGAAACGCTCGTCACGCAGTCCGCAGCTTGGATTGCCGCATAATTGGCAGAGCAATTCGTCACTGCAGAAGACAGGTTATGACGATTCAATATGCGTGCTTCTAATGACAAATCTCGATGCTGAGCCAATAACGCTTTTCAAGCCCGACAAAGGCGAATTTGTGGGGGATGTTGATTTGCATTGGGACGCGGATCGGATGTTGTTTTCGATGCCAGACATGGATGGCGGGCGGTGGCAGGTCTATGAGTTGTCCGCCGACGGCAAACAGTTGCGGCAGCTTACAGGCGAGCAGCCTGATGTTGACAGTTATGACGCCTGTTATTTGCCGGATGACAGGATCATATTCACATCAACCGCCTGTTTTGTTGGTGTGCCGTGCGTCAATGGCAGTTCACATGTTGCGAATCTTTATGTGATGGACAAGGACGGCAAAAACATCCGCCAGCTTTGCTTTGACCAGGAGCATGACTGGTGTCCGACGGTGCTGCCAAACGGGCGCATACTTTATACGCGATGGGAATATACCGACACGCCCCATTCCAACACGCGGCTGCTTTTCCACATGAATCCGGATGGCACTGAACAAATGGAATTTCTGGGGAGCAATTCTTACTGGCCAAATTCATTCTTTTACGCCCGCCCGATTCCGGGGCATCCGACAAAGATTGTTTCCATTATTTCCGGGCATCACGGGGATGCGCGGATGGGTGAGCTGGTGATTTTTGATCCTGCGCGGGGCCGTCATGAAGAGGGCGGGGCGGTGCAGAAAATACCTGGCTATGGCAAACCAGTGCAGCGGGTTTTTCGGGATCAGTTGACGGTTGGGATTTTCCCAAAGTTTTTGCATCCGTGGCCGTTGAGTGAGAAATATTTTATCGTGGCCTGCAAGCCTGCTCAGAAGGCGCTTTGGGGGATTTATCTGGTGGATATTTTTGACAACATGGTGCCGTTGAAACAGGTGCCGGGGTACGCCCTGCTGGAGCCAATTCCATTCCGCCCAACGCCCCGTCCGCCGGTCATTCCCGACAAAGTTAATTTGGCGCGAAAGGATGCGGAGGTTTACATACAGGACATTTATGCTGGCGACGGCCTGAAGGGCGTTCCGCGCGGGACGGTGAAGGCGCTGCGGCTGTTCACATATCATTTTACCTATCATGGTATGGGCGGGCTTTTGGGCGTGATTGGAATGGACGGTCCATGGGACATAAAGCGCGTGTTGGGCACGGTGCCTGTCAATCCCGATGGCTCAGCGCGTTTTCTGATTCCCGCCAACACGCCGATATCGCTGCAGCCGCTGGACGCGGAAGGCAAGGCGATACAGTTGATGCGAAGTTGGATGACGGCGATGCCGGGCGAAATGGTGCAGTGCGCCGGTTGTCATGAGCGCCAAAACACCGCCGCGCTTCAGCGCAAGACAATGGCGTTGAGTCAAAACCCGGTTTCAATAGCCCCGTGGTATGGCCCCGAACGCGGTTTTAATTTCCACCGAGAGGTGCAGCCTGTATTGGATGCGCATTGTGTGCGCTGCCACAACGGCCAGCCACAGGCCGATGGGAAAGTTATCCCGGACTTGCGCGGCACGGTGAAAATCAATGATTGGCGGTCGGTGACACCCGGTCATGGGGGTGGAAATGCGGGGAAGTTTACCGTCAGCTATGCCAACTTGCACCGTTATGTGCGCAGGCCGGGCATAGAGAGCGATTATCATGTGTTGGAGCCGCTTGAGTTTCATGCCGATACCACCGAGCTGGTGCAGATGTTGAAGAAGGGCCATCACGGCGTGCGGCTTGATGCGGAGGGATGGGATAGAATCATCACATGGATTGATCTCAACTGCCCGTTTCACGGCACCTGGAGCGAGGAATTGGGCAAGCCCGGCAATCAGGTGGAGCGCCGGCGACAACTGCTCAAACTGTATGCTGGGGTTGATTCCAATCCGGAGCATGTCCCGGAGACACCGCCATACAAGCCGCAGGCTGTGGCCGTTCAGCCTGAGAGAGGGCAGGACAACAAGAGCATTGTGCCGCAGCTTGCCGGCTGGCCGTTTGATGAGGCCGAGGCACAAAGGCGGCAGGCGGCAGCCGGGCCGCGAGTCCGCAAGACAGTCAGCATTGGCGATGGCGTTGCCATTGAACTTGTGTTGATCCCCGCCGGTGAATTTGTGATGGGCAGCATGAACGGCGAGCCTGATGAAAGGCCGATGACAAGGGTGCGAATCGAGCGGCCATTTTGGATGGCGGTCAAGGAGACCGACAATCGCACCTATGCGGTTTATGACCCGCGCCATGACAGCCGCGTGGAGGATAAAAACACCTATCAATTTGGAGTCCATGGTTATCCGGCCAATCTGCCGGAACAACCAGTTGTGCGGGTGTCGTGGATTGAGGCGATGGCGTTTTGCAGATGGCTTTCTGAGCGAACCGGGATGCGATTCAACCTGCCAACCGAGGCGCAATGGGAATATGCCTGCCGCGCTGGAAGCGCCACGCCGTTTTATTTCGGGGATTTGGACGATGATTTTGGATGGTTTGCAAATCTTGCAGATGCAAAATTGCGCGAATTTGCCAGCGACCCGTACACGGTGGATGTGCCGTTGAAAAAACCGACGCCTTATGACGATTGGATTCCAAAGGATGACCGGTTTTGGGATGGGAGCTTGATTTCGGTTGCGCCCGGACAATATCTGCCCAATGCCTGGGGGCTGCATGATATGCATGGCAACGTGGCCGAGTGGACACGCAGCACTTACAGGCCGTATCCGTGGGTTGCAGAGGACAATTCAGCAGAGCCACCGCCAGACAGCCGCAAGGTGGTGCGGGGCGGTTCGTGGCGGGATTTGCCGCGCCGCGCGACGGCCAGTTTCCGGCTGAGTTATCATCCGTGGCAGCGGGTGTATAATGTCGGCTTCCGTGTTGTCTGCGAGGCGGATGATGTGGAGGTGGCTTCCGCTCTTCGCGTGTTGCCGGGAAATCGAAAATCGTCCGGAAAATAATTTGTTTCAGCAAGTCGCCGGCGGCAGGTTCGTGAGGTCAACAAGCTCCAGACAATCTTCCGGGATTTCACTCAGGAAACGGCTGGGATGTGGCAGGTTGGGTTGGGCGCGGTTTACGTCTCCGATAATCACCGGGTAACAGAGGTAAAGCTCGCGTTTGGCGCGGGTAATTGCCACGTAGAAAATGCGGCGCTCCTCTTCTTCGCCATCGGTACTGCGCAAGGCAAGGCCGGATGGAAACATCCCGTCGCATAACATGATGACAAACACCGCCTCGAATTCAAGGCCCTTGGCCTGATGGACGGTTGAGAGCCGGACGCGGTCTTCATCGTCGCGGCGGTTGTCTTCGGCGTCGAGGTTGCTGAGCAGCGCCAAATCAGTGAGAAAATCTTCGAGCCTGTCAAATTCGCCTGCATAAACGGCCATGTGTTCGAGGTCTTCCATGCGGCTGTGGGGGCGGGTCAGATTTGCTTCGATGTAATCGCAATAGCCGCCTTCGACAACCAGCCTGATCATGTCGCCGGGATGATCGCAGAGCTGCGGGTCTGCCAACTGGCGCATTATTTCAACCCACTGTTGCCATGCGGTTGCGGCTTTTTGCGGCGCCAGCGATGCGCAGGCGTGGAGGGCCTGTGCCGCCGCTGAAAAATAAGCGGGATCAGCCGGATTTTTTGTAACCCGCGTTGGTGCATCGGGCGACGGCGGTTGGGATGGCGCGGCACGGGCCGGCAATTTTGGCAACTGCGCTTTATAGGCGAGCCACAAGCGGTTGGCGCTTTTTTCGCCGACGCCCGGCAACATTTGTGCGAGGCGTTTGAAGCTCAGTTCATCGAACGGATTCCAGAGGAGTCTCAGGTAGGCGCACACGTCCTTGATATGCGCCTGCTCGAAGAAACGAATGCCGCTGGTTATTGAGTACGGGATGCGCAGGCTGTTCAAATGCATTTGCAAATCGAGGGCGTGAAAGTGTGAGCGATACAAAACGGCGATTTGGCCGAGGGCGGTTCCAAATTCGTGCAACTGCTGAATGCGGTGCGCAACGAATTTGGCCTGCTGCTGTGTGTCAAGGCATACCACCTTGAACGGCTTGTCGCCGGAGCGGACGGTCGGGGTGAGTACTTTCGGAAACTGGCGTGGATTGGCGGCGATGACGGCATTTGCCACGGCCAGAATTTCCGGCGTGCTGCGGTAGTTGATTTCGATTTTGTAAATTTTGGCGTCGGGATGGCGTTTTGGAAATTCGAGCAGATTTTGGTAGTTGGCGCCGCGCCAGGAATAGATGCTTTGGGAATCATCGCCCACAGCCATGATGTTCCCATGCTCCTGCGCCAGCATATCCACGATTTCAGCCTGTAGCGTGTTGGTATCTTGATATTCATCCACAAGGACAAAGCGGAAATTCCGAAGGCAGTAGTCGCGAAGCGGGCCGGGTTCAGACAGCAGTTTTTGCCAATAGATGAGCAAATCGTCAAAGTCCATCACGTTGTCGGCGAGTTTGCGCGCCTGGTACTGCCTGGCCAGCTCTTCAAACGCCGGCAGATCAGGCAGCAGCGCGGGGTGCAGTTCGTTTATTACGTCTGAAATGCTGCGCCGTGTGTTGGCGGCGAATGAGAAAATCTCGGCTGCCACATTCGGTTTGGGGCCTTTTGTTGACCAGCCTTTGACTTGCTCAATGCAACCCTTGAGGCAGTGCTCGGAGTCTTCGCGGTCCAGTATGGTGAAGTCCGGCGCATAGCCTATGGAAGCCGCGAACCACCGCAACAACCGCGCGCCGATTGCATGGAATGTGCCGCCCCATACACCCGCCAAATCCGCGCCCAATAGATTCGAAGCCCGCCGCATCATTTCCTGTGCGGCCTTGTTGGTGAATGTCAGCAGAAGGATGCTCCGCGGCGGGATGCCTTGTTCAAGGAGAAATGCGAGGCGGTAAATCAAAGTGCGGGTCTTGCCGGCGCCGGCTCCGGCCAGTACAAGCGCCGGCCCGGGCCCGGCTGTGACAGCAGCCAATTGCTGCGGGTTGAGGTCGGCCTGATAATTGACCGACAACTCCCGTGTTGGCCTGAATGAGCATGGGTCCCAGCGGTTCGACATGCCACCGCCTAATCAAATCCTGTCACGATAAAAGTCAAAGCTATTCGCAAAAGCCGTCCACTTGCAGGCTGAATGTATTAAGATTAATGATGGTTTGCAAACCAGAGACCTATCACGGTGCCGGCGATTGCTATCAGGGCGGCTACGAGCGATTCACCTGCAACCATGCCGGAGGCGATTGGGACAGTGTAAGTTTCAGCGGGTTTGGGGCGAAGTCTTGCCCATAACCATGCCGCGGCGGCGCCTATCGCAAAGGATAGATTGTTTTGAAAAGGAATTACCCATGCAAGTCCCAGGCCCATTGCGGAAGGGAGATACGGCCCGACCTTCGGAAACAACTTTTCAAGCACGGGCAACAGCACGCCTATAAAGGCGCCGATGATTATGGCGATTACGGCACTCTCAGGCAGCATGTGAATGCCTTTGGTCAGCAACTCCGCCACGGCCCGCCACATGTTGGCTGCAGGCGGGTTGAAGGATTCGAGTTTGGCCTTGTCCGGCACCATAAGATACCAGGCCGGGACAATGGCAAGTGTGCCGAAAAAAATGCCGAAAAACTGGGCGAGGAATTGTTTGCGCGGATTTGCCCCAAGAAGGTAGCCGCTTTTGAGGTCGGTCAACAAATCGGCCGAGCTGCTGCCTGCGGAGGCGGTCAGGCCGGCAGACATCAGGTTGATGATGGTGTTGCCTTTTGCGCCGGGCAGGACTGCGTAGAGCAGTTGGGTTACCTTGCCCATTGCGCCGATTGGGGTGGTATCGGTTTCTCCTGTTGCGCGGCAGCAGACAAGCGAGACCAAAAATGAGAAGGCCACGGCCAGCAGCCCAAGCGGAATGGATATGTTGAAGGCCAGCAGTTGCACAATTACAAGGCCGATGGTGATTGGCACCAGTCCGGCAATCAGCCACGAGAATGGGACTTCGATTTTCGCAAGAGCTTCGGCATGAGGTGTCTTTTGGCCGTTTTGAAAAAGGCGGAAGGCGCGGGCGAGTGTCTTCCATTGGAGCGCGAGGGAAGTGAGGCTTGAAAATACCATGATCGAAGTACCGCCCCACAGCGCCCAGCGTGTGGGACGTATCATGTCATTTGCCACCGGCACCGAGGCCACGTATCCGTCAACTGCGGCCTTTGCCAAATCGAGCTGGTGCAACTGCGGCACAACCACGTAGTAGAGGAGCAGGGAGCCGAGGAGCATGGAGAAGGCGACACGCACGCCAACAAGCATCCCGGCTCCAATAAGCAACAAGCTCGGCTCGAAAGCCAGCCCCTGGAGCTGGACGCCTTTGATCGGATTGAGAAATCCGCTGAATGCGATTTCCTCCGGTATTTTCAGCCAGCCATAAATCTTTGCCAGCCATTGTTGTGGATGGCCGCTTTTTTGGAACTCCTCGACCAGCGTACCGTAGGTGCGTAGCAGGCCCACAATTCCGCTGACTGCAAGCGCGCCCACCAGCGAATAGGCTTTTTTAAGCGCTTCCTGTCCTGATGAGTAGAGGCTGCGCAATGTTTCAGCGGCGGCCATGCCGCTTGGGAATTTGAGCTGCTCATAATTGATCATCTGGCGTTTCATCGGGATGGCCAGAAACACGCCAAGCGCGGCGGTCAACAGCACAAACGATGAGACTACAAGCCAGGAGTAATGTGAGCCATGGATGAGAAGCAGCGCGCCAAATGCGGTGCCGACCGTGGCGCCGGTGCTGTAACCGGCGGCTGAGGCGGTTGATTGCATGCAGTTGTTTTCCAGGACACTCATTGGAGTAAGGCGATGTCCGGAAAGTGCGCGCAGGCTGTTCCAGATCACATAGGAGAGGACACAGGCAGTGATTGCAACGCCGAATGACCAGCCCAGCTTCAGCGTGGTGTAAAGGTTTGAGATGGACATCATCATTCCCAAAATCCCGCCCATCAGCACCGCCCGCAGGGTCAACTGTTTTTGTTTATCACCCTGATAGTAATGCTTGAACCAGTGGGCATCCATTTCCTCAGGCGTGGCATTGTGCGGGAATGGTGGAATTGTGGATGCACCGGCGCCTGCCGGCGGAGGCGTGGCGGCAACATCCAGTTGCGATTCATTCTCTGGCATCGCCACAATTTGGCATCTGCCTTTGCAGTTGGCAAGAACAGCGAGAAAATCAAAACTTGTCTTTCGGTGTGCAGTCGGCTTTGAATGTGGCCGGATGTGAGCGGCACAAACCACAACACGGCCTCAGATTGGTTCACCCCACGCCGCTTTTCCATTGTGCTGCTGGCGGCTTTGGCGGCGGCATTTCCCAAAATCGTGCTGGGGCTTGAATCGTGGTTCTTCCGCGATTACGGCGTGCTTGGCTATCCGGCCTTGTTTTTCCACCGGGAAGCCTTCTGGCGCGGGGAAATTCCGTTGTGGAATCCGTTGAGCAACTGCGGCGCGCCATTTTTGGCGCAATGGGGAACTATGGCCCTTTATCCCGGGTCGTTGGTGTACCTTCTGTTTCCCATGCCGTGGTCGCTGAGTTATTTTTGCTTGGGCCATCTTTTTCTGGCTGGACTGGGGATGTACTGGCTGGCGCGGCGGTGGACTGGAAATGGATTTGCAGCCGCTGCGGCGGGCTTTGCGTTTGTGTTCAATGGCGCGACTTTCTCATGCCTTTTATGGCCGAATTACACTGTTGCCCTGGGCTGGATGCCGTGGGTGGTTTTGACGGCGGAGCGGGCATGGACGGAGGGCGGTCGCAAAGTGTTGGTGGCGGGAGTGGTTGCGGCCATGCAGTTGCTGTCCGGCGTTCCGGAAATCATTTTGTTGACATGGCTTGCAGTGATCGGTTTGTGGCTGGCCTGCGGGCGGCAGGCTGGTTCGTTGCATCGCACCTTGCTGCGGCTGGCTCTTGCGGTTGTAATTGCCGCCGGGCTGGCGGCAGCCCAAATTTTCCCATTCCTTGATTTGCTTTCTCATTCACATCGTGATGCCGGTTTTGCGCCCGTCAAATGGTCAATGCCGGGCTGGGGCTGGGCGAATTTGATTGCGCCATTGTTCCACTGTTTCGAGTCGCCTCTCGGGATTTTCTTTCAGCCTGAGCAGGCATTTTTATCATCGTATTATCCAGGGGTAATTGTGCTGGCGCTGGCGATATGGGGCGGGCTTGCCGTGGGAAGTGCCCGTGCCCGCGTAATGGCGGTGTTGACTGTTCTGGCGCTCGTAATGGCCCTCGGCCCGAATGGTTTTTTGTATTCGTTGGTGCGCGGGATTTTCCCGGGTTTGGGGCTGATGCGGTTTCCGGTGAAATTTGTACTGTTGGCCACTTTTTTGATGCCGCTTCTGGCTGCGATGGCCTTGGGATGGTGGGAACGGAGCTGCGCGTCAACGAGTTCAAGGGATAGATGGCTGCTGCCGGGGTTGACGTGGCTGGCCGTTGCAGTTGCCATGGCCGGGATTATATGGTTTGGAAGGGCGCATCCATTTGAATTTGACCAGCCGGATGTGATGACAACCAACACGCTTGTACGGCTCGGATTTTTCACCGCTCTCATGGTTTTGCTGGCGGGATTTTGTCTGGGCGGCATCGGCGCGCTAATCGTGCGATGGCTCTGGCTTGTTTTGTTGGTGCTGGATGTCATTACGCATGTGCCCTGGCAAAATCCATCATTGCCAGCCGGACATTTCAACCCCGGCCTTTGGGTGATGGCAAACAAGACGAAGGCGCCGCGGCATGGAGAGGGGCGTGTGATGATTACACCGGCGGCGGAGGATAAACTGACGCACAGCATGGTGGCGGATGCCGCTGCGAATTGGACGGGGAAACGCCTTGCACTCTGGTCAAATCTGAATCTTCTGGAGGGAATACCCAAGGTTAACGGCTCCTCGACGCTGCAATTGCGTCCGCAGCGCGAAATCGAGGATATGATTTACAAACAGGGGCGGACGAATTGTCCGGGCTTGCTGGATTTTCTTGGTGTGCGTCTGATTACCGCGCCGCAAAATGTTGTTGAATGGGTTGAGCGCCCGTCCGCCCTGCCATTGGTGACAGCCGGGCAACAGCCGGCATGGATTGGCGGCACGCAGGCATTGGCCGCTGTTTTTGCGCCTGATTTTGATCCAAAAAAAGTGGTGTATCTGCCGGCGGAAATTGAAAGCCGGACAACTGCCCGCAAACTTGCACAGCCGAAACAGCTTGAAGTCCGCCATGAGGCGCAGCGATTGACAATCCAAATAGACACGCCGGAGCCTTCATGGGTTGTTATCGCGCAGAGTTACGCTCCACAATGGCGGGCTTATGTGGATGGCCGCCAAACCGGGTTATTCCGGGCCAACCACGCCTTCCAGGCCCTGGAAGTTCCAGCGGGGCGGCATCGAGTTGAAGTGGTTTACAAAGATTACTGGTTTTACGCTGGCGCCGGCGTTTCTTTAATCACCTTGATGGTTTGCCTGCTTGCTGGCTGGCAGATTTGCCTGCGCCGGAGGCAGCAAGCTATGGCTGGCGACGGGGCACGGTTGTCGAGTCAATGATTGTTCCGTTGATATCAATGGCTTGAATGAAGGCGGTGTCGTTGGTAATGCCAACCCGCACACAATGAAATACCTTGGCTGCAAAGGCGGATGCAGGTTCTGAATAAACACGTGGAGTATAAAGATAGGCGCCGCCTCCTCCGCTGATGATTGAAACGACCCCTTGCACCGGATTAAAGCGTTCATAGAAATGCTCGTGGCCGTTGAAAATCAACTGCACCCCATGCTGGCGCGCCAATGGCAGAACTGTCCTTTGCAGCTCCACCTGATCAGGGATGTCATTGTAATCAAGATCATTCATGCGATGCACGCCGCTTGAGCGGACCGGGATGTGGAAAAACAGGATTTTCCACGGCTTACGGCTTTGCGCCAGATCATCCGAAAGCCAACGGTATTGAAGGGAGCCGGGGCGCAGCGGGTATTTTGCAAAATGCATGAAGCTTGGCACAAACAGGCAGACGAAGTGTGCATCTCCGTGATCGAATGAATAGAAATGGGCCGTGCGCGTGACTGTGTTCGCAGGCAGCGGCAGATTGTGCAGATAATTACGGTCCGCAATCGCCATGTTGTAGCGGATTGTGCCCGGTTCAAAAAAGTCATGGTTCCCGAATGTAAAAAAGTAAGGAACTGATTTCATGTGCGGCTGATAGACGCTGAGGCAGCGCAAATCTGCCAGATCATTTTGAAATGCATTGTAAACAACGTCGCCGGTGTGCAGCACCAGATCGGGGGCTGTGTCGCGTACGAGCTTTGCGATGCGGTATTGTTCAATCGTGCCTGCGCCGCTGTCGCCAAACACCGTGAATGCCAGACTCCCATTTGTTTTGAATGTGACAAATGTTTCAATGCCGGAGACGAAACTGCCGCCGGCGGAGCTGCCTCCAATCCGGTAATAGTAGCGTGTGCCCGGCAACAATCGCGGCAAAAGCACCAGATGATTTGTGGTTGGTTTTTGTTCTGTTACAACTTTGCCAGGCTCCGCGTTGGTGCCGTATTCAACCCGCCCTATGACGGGCGCCGGCGTGCGCCATGCAACGCGCACTAATTCAGCGTTTAACGGTGAAATAAGCGGGCCGCGAATGACATTGGCGCATAATTCGGCGTTGATCGTGAACTCGTAATCTTCGATGCCGCTTGAATGCCCCTCAATCGCCAGCACATTTGTGCCGGGCTGCAACCGTGGAATAAATTGGCTAATGTTAATTTCCTCGGTAATGTTGTCCTTGAGCTGGAGGGTGGCTGGCTGGTCAAAGGAGAGCGGTTGTCCCGGCTCGCCCGGCAGGCCACGCCGCGCTACTTCCTGTCCGTTGAGGTATGCAGCAAAACCGCGATTGTAATTGATGCGCAAGACCAGCCACTTGATTTGCGCCGGCTCCTGTACAGTAAAGGCTTTTCGCAGGTACACCGTCACGTACTTGCCGTACATGTCCGACAGGTATGTGGCTTCATCGTTCAAAAGCCCCATCCCATGACTGAATCCGGATGGGCCGTATTCCCAGGCTCGGTCATCGAAATCCGGGAGCCGCCAATCCGTGACGCCCGTTGGGGGCTGGCGCACGCCCTTGAAAAAACGCCAAGTTTCGCCCACTCGCACAAGGGCGAATTCATCCGCCCTGACATCCGGCAGTGCGAATGTCAGGAGCATCATCAACAACCATCGGCGTGTCATTGGCGCAAGTCAGACCCTGATTTCTTCTGTTAGCTTTTTGGTCAACGCCGCATTTTCGGATAGTTCATCTTTCTTTTTCGGGAAAACACCGATGCATAGGCCGTCCTTGGGTTTGAACCTGCCATAAGCAGGCTTGCGTGTCAGCAAAAATGACGCCGCCGTTGCATCAAAGCCGAAAAATTTTGTTAGGACGGCAAAACGGCTTTGTTATATGCTTTGCGCATGAATTTCTTGGTTACCGGTGGCGCCGGCTTTATCGGGTCGCACGTTTGCGAACGGCTGCTGGCGGAGGGGCATGCAGTATGGGCGCTGGATGATTTGAATCCATTCTATCCGCCTGCGCGCAAACAGGCCAACCTGCAGGCCATCCGGGCGCCTGGGCGGCCATTTGAATTTGTTCATGGCGACATTACCAGCCCGGAAACAGTGGAGGCATTGTTTGGGCGGGTGAAGTTTGATCAGGTAATTCATCTTGCAGCGCGCGCAGGGGTGCGGCCCAGCCTTGAAGAGCCGGCCCTTTACCAGCGGGTGAATGTGGAAGGGACGGCGTTGATTCTTGAAGCTGCCAGGCGACATGGCGTACGTAAAGTCATCCTGGCCTCTTCCTCTTCGGTTTACGGCGTGAATGCCAAAGTTCCATTTTCTGAAAGCGACCCGATTTTTCATCCCATTTCACCTTACGCAGCAAGCAAGCTGGCCTGTGAGGCGCTCGGCCATGTCTATCATCATGTTTATGGCATGGACATTGTGGCTCTCCGGTTTTTCACTGTGTACGGCCCGCGCCAGCGGCCCGACCTGGCGATACACAAGTTTGCAACTCTCATCGAAGCCGGCCGGCCAATCCCGGTTTTTGGGGATGGTTCCTCAGCCCGGGATTACACTTTCATAACTGACATTGTTGATGGCGTCATGGCATGCACGCGCCGGCAGTTCGGATTTGAAATAATAAATCTGGGCGATTCGAATCCCGTGACTTTGAGCCGGCTTATAATCCTGTTGGAGCAGGCGCTGGGGAAGAGTGCCATACGAGATTGGCGTCCGGAGCAGCCGGGTGACGTTCCCATAACCTATGCTAACATTGCAAAGGCGCGCAACTTGCTGGGTTACTCGCCAAAAGTTTCCATTGAAAGAGGCATGGAACTTTTTGTGAAATGGTTGCGGAATGCTGACAAAGGCTATGACGGCTGAGTCTGTCCCTTCGCTCTGGATGCGGTTTGTGGCCGGATTTCGAATTGTCACAACCCGCCTTGTGGTTTTGGCGCTGGCCGGGCTGATGCTTGTCTCGGAGCATACCTGGTCGGAGGAGAGCATAATAGATTTCGTGTTGGAATTTATTGGATTGTTGCTGGTTTGCGTCGGCACATTTGGAAGGCTCTGGTGCACGCTTTACGCCGGCGGACGCAAGGACAGGCAACTGGTCACTGACGGCCCGTATTCAATCGTGCGCAACCCGCTTTATGTATTCAGTTTTCTGGGGGCGGTTGGCGTGGCCATGAGCACTGAATCGCTTACTTTTGCCGCGCTGGTTGCCATGCTGTTTGCCCTGTATTATCCGTATGTTGTGGCCAACGAGGAGCGGCGGCTTCAAGAACTGTTTGGTGAACAATTTTCAAACTACTGCAAGCGCGTGCCGCGTTTCATCCCCAATTTGAGGCTGTTCAACGAGGGGACAACAGTCACATTCAACCCGGCCCTTTTCCGCAAAGCCTGCCTGGATGCCTCCTGGTTTTTCGTCGCCTACGGCGCGGTGTCTGTAATTGAACATTTGCACCTCATGAAGGTGCTGCCCGTGTATATTAGACTTCCTTGAAATCAATCTTCGGGGCGGTCGCCTGCAGGACACATTTTAACCAGCCGCGGCTCGAATCGAGCCAGAATCTCCACCAAATCATCCTGTGCAGCCATCACTTCATTGATGTCCTTGTACACCATTGGCACTTCGTCCAAACCGGCTGAAATCAAGGTGACTCCGCGTTCCTCCAGCACCCGGCGGGCGTCTTTCCACGTAAAAGTCTTTTCGGCCTGCGTGCGGCTCATTACCCGGCCGGCGCCGTGAGCCGCCGAGTTGAGTGAAAGCGGGTTGCCCTTGCCGCGAACCACGAAGGCCGGGCTTGCCATGGAGCCGGGGATGATGCCGATTGCGCCCTGGCCTGCAGGTGTTGCGCCCTTGCGATGCACCACCACCTGCCGTCCAAAATGGCGCTCTTTCCAGGCGAAATTATGGTGGTTTTCAATATCCATCAACACATCCACACCCAGATGCCGGGCGATATGTTTGTGGATGCAGGCGTGATTGGCGGCGGCGTACCGGCCCATCAACTCCATCGCCGCCCAATATTCCTGCCCTTCGTGCCTGTCCAGCGGCAACCACGCCAGATGAACCAGCTCTCGCGGCAGATGCTTGTGTATTTTCCGGGCGACTTCGCTGTAATACCGGCAGACAGCCGCGCCGGTGCCCCGGCTTCCGCTGTGGCTCAGAAGCGCCACATATTCACCGGGGGGCAGTGCGAGGCCATCTTTCTGAATTGTGAGAAGGCCGAATTCAACAAAATGATTTCCGCTCCCGCTGGTGCCAAGTTGCGCCCACGCCTTGTCCTTGTACTGGCGGGTTACGGGGCTGACATTCCAATCTTCATCGAGCACAGGATGTTGGCGGCGCTGGCGGAACTCGGCGCCCACTCCAAACCGGGTTTCGGCCTCGATGGCTTTCCGCAACCGCTCCTGCTCCCTGGACAACGCTGAAAGCGGCAAATCCAGAACCGTCATTTTCATGCGGCAGGCGATATCCACACCAACCGCGTAAGGGATTACTGCGTTATCGGTTGCCAGCACGCCTCCTATGGGCAGGCCGTAACCGACATGCGCATCCGGCATCAACGCCCCGGCCACGCTTACGGGCAGGCGGCAGGCATTTTTCATTTGCTCGACTGACTTTGGATCGAGGTCATGCCCCCATTGCCGCCACGGCGCCTGTCCCTCTTCAAACTCAATTTCCTTCCCCATGCCATCAATATACCCGCAACCACCTTTCCAGGAAAGCATCTCCCCTCCGGCACCATATCATAGATAGGAGCGCAGGGTCTTTTTTGTTTCCTCCAGCAAGTCCAGCCATTCTTGGTAGCGCACTTCGTCTTTTGCGCGGGCGCGCAGGAGAGCGAAGCGAACTATTTCACTGTGCTGGCCGTAGGCGTAGTTGAACCACTTGGTATGGACGATGTATGGGCCGGATTGGTTTTCCAAAAGCTTTTCATAAGCGCGATAGGCGCCGGGCACACGGATTGACAGTCTTCGTGCCACAATGTTCGTGTAAAACTGGGCCAGTCCTTCCACCACTTCCAAATCGCTTTTCTTAAATCCGTTAGGTGACCAACAATTGCCATCAATATCATGTCCCATCTGGGTATAGGCGTGTGCCAGTTCGTGGGCAAGGACTACCACAACAAGGTCGTCAATCTGCACCCCGAATGCCCCTGCGAAAAGGGCTATGGGCATCCAGAATATTTCAATCTGAGCGCCAAAAATATCAAAGCGGTAAACGCCAAGGAGGTCTTCGTTTATTTGTTTCAAGTCGGCAAAAACCTTTTTGGCAATTTCGAGTTTTAAGAGGGCTTTCACGACTTCGATTGACCGTTCCAAGGCAGGTTTGCCGCCCCTGGCCGCGTGAGGAAGTTCAAGCCATGTTTCAAAGTCTTTCCAATTCTCAACAAGAGTGCCAAGACCTTCCGCGGTGAATTCCAGTTTTGGAAGCGCCAGTATGAGCTTCCACAGGGTTGCATCTTGATATGCATTGATGAGACGGGCAAGGGGAGTAGGAAAGCCTTGAACAACCCTAATTTTTACACCAATTTTGGTTCCTTCCTCCTTGATGCGCAGCCCGGTTTCCAGACGGAGCTGTTCGCGAACGGCCTTGTTAAACCGGGTTACGGCCTGACGCACGCGTTTTTCCGAATCCGGTGGAATCAGAGGCTGTATTTGGGCGATGGCGCGCTCTTGAAGTATATCAGACTCGCTTTTAATTAGCTCATTCATCGGATTATTGTTTGTAAATGGGTCCAATCTGCGTGTCATACTCGCGCATTTCTTAACTAAACCGTGAAGTCTCGTGCCATGCGCCAAGCATTATCAAGAGAAACAATTTCAGCAATGATAAATTGAAAGGCGACGGGTTTGTTGCAGATGAATGGCGAGTCGTGGTATGGCGATGTTGTTACTTGCGGGCAGAGAGGCAGGCTTTGACGGTCTCCAGCCAGTCGTTGGTTGGCAGGGCGTATGGACGGAACATTTCGAGGTAGCCTTCTTGTTCGTTGTAAAAGAGGGCGCGGTTGAGGCCCAGTGTACTGGCCTTGGGACTGTCGCACAGGCTGGCGGAGTCGTTGGCGCTCATCTGGAAGAGCACGCGCATTTCAAATTCGCTCAAGGCCTTGCGGCTGAGGAAGCGGTTGACGTTGTTGTAGGTGTCGCAAGTTGCAATGAGGTGAAAGCCAAGATGCGCGCCTTCGGTGATTATTTCGTTCAACTGTGCTGCCGGCGAGGAGGTGTCGGCTTCGGTGGAAAACATCAAGTCATCATCGCGCCGGAGTTTGCGGTAATTCTGGAGTTGATGGATGAACAGGAAAGTCGGAGGCGTGGCTGAATGCACGGATTCAGCGGCCAGTTGTCTCAATTCATCGGCCAGGGTTGCCAAAACTGCCATGTCACCGGCCTTGGCCTGAATGATTTCATGCGGTATGGATGCGACAAGTCTGTCGAGGAATTCGCGCGGGGGCGAGCCTGGCGGCGATGAGTCCAGCAGTACGAAGCGGGCGGTGCCCTTGGGGAATTGGGCGGCCAGTGAGACGAGCGATATGCCCAAAATGGCGAGGATGGCTTCGTCGCGCTGACCGACAACAAGCAGGTGGTTGCCGCTGAGCTGCTGGAAGGCGGCCTCTGTGGGGCCTTTGATGGAGACGGGCGCGCCGAGCCAGACACGCGGGACAGCAGTTGGGACGGAGGGAGGGTTGCGCAAGAGTTTTTCCAGTTCGGGATTGTCGCGGATGTCCGCCGGCACGTTGCCTTCAAAGACGATCGGGGCCGGGTAGCCGCCGGGTTTGCGGGAGGCAACTTTTTGGATGCGTTTGAGCGCTTCGTCGCGTTCCTCGTCCGAAAGCCAGACGACTTGAAATGGGCTGTTGCCTTCGAGCATGCCTGCAGAGTCGTTGTAGATGGCTTCGCCCGGGCGCGAGAGCAGGCGCGGGGCCGGGTTGTTGTCGTCCATGATGAGGTACGCATCGGCTTCGTTGCATTGGAGGGCGATGCGAATGACCATCTGGCCGATGGTTGCGCGCGCAAGCGTATAGGCGCCGCCAAGTGTCTGGGAGCCTAGCAGCACATGAATGCCGAAGGCACGGCCCTGACGCACGATGCGGTCGAGCAGCACCGCGGCGCTCTGGGAAATCTGGTCGTCTTCGGTGAAGAATTCCTGAAATTCGTCAATCAACAGAAGCGAGCGCGGCATTGGCTCGGTGCCGCCGGCGCGTTTGTATCCCGCCAAATCCTGCACGCCGAGACGGCGGAAGAGGTCACCGCGCCGGCGCAGCTCGGCGTCAACGCGGTGGAGCACGCTCAAACCGAATTCGCGGTCGCTTTCGATTGCGATAACGCGCGCATGTGGCAGACGATGGGTGGCGTAGCATTTGAATTCGACGCCTTTCTTGAAGTCCACAAGGTAGAACTCAACCTGTTCAGGGCTGAACCAGAGGGCCAGATTTGTGATAATGACGTGGAAAAGGGTGGATTTGCCGGAGCCGGTTTTTCCCGCAATGAGGCCATGCTGGCGCGTGCCTTTCCCGATGGCGAGGTATTGGAATTTGGTTGCGCCGGTGCGTCCGATTGGGACGCGCAGTTCCTCGGTGGTGTCGCCGCTCCATAGTTCCGGTTCTTCTGGAGCGACGTGAGCGAAGGGCACCTCGACGCGGTTGGAGTCAACGCTGGCCTGGCCGACAGTGTGCAGGAAGGATGATTCGAGTTCGGGTGGCGGCGGGGCGTCCAGTGTCAACTGCAGTCCTTTCAAGGGCGCGCCGGCGATGCGCAATTGTTTGCGCTCGCTTGTGATTGTAATGCTGTTTTTTCGGAGCTCTTCCGGGGGCAGGTCCGGCGGGAGCATGCGGCGTCGGTCCCAATGGATGAATGTGTAAACGCCGCATTTGGCGCCGCTGGCGGTGATGTTCAAGAGGCGGCGGACGGCGGTGTCGCTGAAGTTTGCCGGGAAATCGGCGATGACAAGGAAATGGTATTTTTCAGCGATGTTGCCGGCCTGTTTGTTGTATTCAACGATGGTCTCGTATTCGTTGCGGAGATACATCTGGATGACCTTTTCCATGTGCTCATTGAGTTCGGCGAGGCGTTGTTCGATCTGGCTGGCCTGAGTCCAGATGCGGCTGCTGATCAAGTACTCCGCATAATCGGACAAGTGCATGATTCCGGCGAAGTTTTGGCCGAGGTTCACCGGGTCAATGATGGTGAAGGCGACGCGACCGGGGGGCGCCAGCGATAGAAGTCGCAGGATGATATTGTTCAGGGCCGGTGCGACGCTGTCGCTGGCCGTCTGGTTGGTTTCAAACAGCAGGCAGCCTTCGTGTGGAAAATGCAGTGTTAGCGGTGTGTCGAATTGCGGCGGGTTTGGCAGGGCCAGCCGCGGATTGGAGGGCAGGATGTCGCACAAGCCGGCGAGGTTGACTTCCAGCCTGCCAAACGGGACAACGTGGCTGAATTCCTTCGGAGGAGTCCAGTTTTCGCAGATTTTATCCCAGCTTGGGAATTGTTGGCGGGCTTCTTTTTCTGCTGCAAGCAGCACTTCGAGCCGGAGTCGGACAGCATCGTTCCATTCCTTTTCCATGATGTCCCACTGCTTTCCGGCTTCGAGGTTGATTTTCGCCAGTTTCTCATCGCGCTCAGCAGCGAGCTTTTGGATTTCGGCATCGGCCTGGGAATTTACGGCATCTTCAGCCTGTCGTTTTTCCTGCTCCAATTGATCAAGGGAGCGGCGGCGGCGGGCTTCGAGGCGTTCGCGAATCCGCGCCGCCTTGGCTTCCATTTGCTTGGGCCAGGAGATGCGCAGGGAGCCGACTTCATCGAGTGTCAGCTCCCATTGTTGTTTAAGCTGTTGGTTGGTGGTGGCGTATTCGTTTTCGATGCGCTCGATTTCGCGGTGGTAGCGCTCGTCGGATTTGGCCAGGCAAAGATTGTGAAGGCGCCGGGCTTCCTCCAGTGCATTGGCGAGGGTTGCCGCGAGCGGCTCTGCGTGACGCTGGCCAAGATAATATGCGGCAACCAACAAAGCCAGAGAGCCGGCGGCGGAGCCTGCGGCGGCGGGCAAGGTGAGCCATTCAAGGCCCAGATGGCTGCGCAACAGCCATGCCCCGGCGTGGCCTGCTACCAGGATAATACCCAAAAGCCATGCTGGGATGAACCTGAACAACAGCGGAAGCGGAAAACGCCCGAAGCGTTTCAGGCCGTTTTGTGTCTGAATGCAAAGTGCGTGTAGTGCTTCGTACAGTTTATACTCGTCTAGAGACAAATCGGGTGTGGGCGGCTCGCCGGGGGCTGACAATTTGGCCTGCAACTTTGGATAGCCGCGGAATGCCTGCCGGGCGGTTTCCTCAAGTTTAACAAAGAAGGCTCGCAGTTCGGCGAGGCTTTGTTGGTACTGCTCATGTGCTGCCTCATTTTGGGCGAGACTCTCCTTGTGCTGGCGTTCAGTTTCGAGTGTCTTTTTCTGTATTTCGTATTTGCGCTGGCCTTCCTGTGCATCAATGGCGGCGGCGACGTTGCGGAGGCAGTTTTTCAGGGCGCGTGCGATGCTTTCTTTGCGGCGGGCTATAGTGGCCTCGATGACATCTGCAGCCGAGCGGCTGTAGGCGGCAATCTGCTCCAGCTCAGCCTGCCGGCGCGCGTTGATTTCTGCGGAAGCTTCGTCAAACTGGCGCTCCACAAAGGCGGCGCGGGAGCGGAAATCCTGTTGGAGTTTGGACTCGCGTTCGGCAAAATCCCGGACAGTGGTTTGCAGACTGTCCAGTATTTCCAGCACCTGACTTACCCGCAGATGGCTACTCACAGTCGCTCCTGACTTTGGTTAAAAGTTTGTCCAGTTTTTCGATTACCTCAACGGCCTGGTCAACGGTGGTGGCCAGCTCGTTGATGTATTGTTTTTCGAATTCGAGGCTTTTGGCATCGTGCCAGGATTCGCGTGTCTGTTCCCAGCGAAGGAGCAGGTCTTTTGTCAGGGTAACAAGCAGGGCTTTGTTTGGTGCGAGGCTCATGAGTGGGGTTGTGAATTGCTGGAGCTGCCATCGCCGGCGGACGGATTTTCAGAGGTGGGCGCGGAAGCCGGCGGCGGCGTCATCTCGGCATAAGCTTCCAATGTTTTAACTATCTCGGCAAGGCGTCCGGCGGCGAGGGCGAGGTCGCGAGAGATGAAATTTTGCAGATGGTCCAGTTGATGCGCAAGCGGTTCAACCATGGTATCAAACTGGCGCGCCCATTGTTTAACTTTGTTGAGGCGCAGCTCGGCCTCGGTGAGCGCCTGCCGGGCGCGTGTCAAGGCCAGTTGCTCGGCGGATGTCGAGGCTTTAAGTGGTGACATGCTTGAGGAGAAGAGCGCTTGCTGGGCTTGTTCGAGTGCCTTTGCGCGTTTGCGCACTTGATTTTCCCAGTAGAGGCGTTTGTCGTTCTCCAGCCAGAGCCGGGTGCGGGTTACCTGATCGGTGACTTCTTCGAGGGCGGGCCGGACGCGGTTTATGTAAAGGACCAGTGCGGCACGAAACGCCTCGATGGCCTCGATTGAGCTGACGTGGGCGTGCTCTGGCATGAATCAACGTTGGTGAAGATATTCCTCGATACGCTGAGCCTTGCGCAACAGATAAGGGGTGTGCCGGCTGGCGGTCTCGATGAATTTCTTCAACGTTTTCATGGTTTGATTAAATTCCTCGGCGAATTTGATATGCTCCTGGTCCTGCCAGGTATCGCCAAGCGCGGCAAAGCGCGCCTGAAGCGAGGAGATGCGGTTTTGCAGATCAACATTGAAGCGCTGCAGTTCTTCGGCGAACCGCCGCACTTGTTCCGGGTCCATTATGGCTTGCGGCATAAGCGTTCCTTTCTCACGGCTTTTGGCTGCGCCATGCGCAGCTTTCACAGCACATGTTGGATTTTATCGGCCCCGGTTTTCAAGGAAAATCGGCCAGTTAAAGTCCGGGATTCTACTTTGCCCGGTATCTGACGAGCAGGCTGGTTCCTTGCTTTGGAAGGGGCAATTCGAGGCAGGACATCAATTCCTTGCCTTTCATAGTCCGGGTCTTTCGGCGACGGTGTTCGTCAATCCATTCCACCCGGTAGCTGCGTTCCGGCTTCAGAGCACGGAGACTGGCTTGAAAGCCTGAATATGGTGTGTTCCTGCGCCGAAAGGCCAGCACCATCCCGGCATCGAGGTCCGGACGATGAAGTTGCCATGCCACCCAGCCTTCCGGGAAAACCGGCGTTGATACAAGCGGATAGAAATCGCCGTACCAATATTTTTGATTTTCGGTTGCCTCGGACACGGCGGCTCGGGCTTCGGCCCATGGGAACTTTTTATTCAGGTAATCGAATTGAAAGATGGCGCCGGCGGCTGCGGCGCTGCGACTGATGTAGGCCTGTGGCTCCCAGGCGCAACTGCTGAACAGCGGGATGTATAGAGCGAAGCCCATGACCTGCAACTGGTCCCATTCCTCATGTCCGGGGGTGCAGCCGGTGTCGCTGCGCCAGAGCGTGACGGAGCGCGATATAGTTTCCAAATCAATCCTGCGTCCGCCGCTGGCGCAGTTGTCAATCCACAACCCCGGATGCCGGGCCAGCAATTCATCCCAGAGCGCGTAATGGCCTTCAACATACCGGATTTCAGTCATTCCCTCCCGCTCCGGGGGATCGGCTTTTCTCCAGTAATTCAACGGGTCAATGTTGAAATCGTTGCGATAAACATTCAGGCCAAATTCTGTAATTCTTTGGGAGAGCAGGTCTGCCAGCCATTTACGGGCGGCTGGTTCATGCAATTTGAACAGGCCGCCATTGGTTCCGCCTATTACAAATTCAGGGTGTTCCAGGGCTATTTGAGTTTTGGGGGCTACTCTCTCCGGTTCAAACCAAACCAAATGTTGCAGACGCGCTTTCTGGCAGGCTTCCGCCATTGGCGCCAGACCGCGCGGGAAACTTTTGGGTTTGCAGAACCAGTTGCCAACGCCATTGGGGAAGCCGCCCTCGAACCATGCCGCATCGAACCAGTACGTGTCGCATCCCAACGCGCTTGCCGCCTTGACGGCGAGCAACTGGCCTTCTTCGGTGGCCCACTCCGGCAGGACGTAGCTGTAACGGTCAAAACATTGCAGGGCCACTGGCATGCGGAGCGGACGGCCATTTTGTTTCGGCATGTATTCAAACAACAACAGCCGGCGGAAACGGTTGTGTGCCTGCAGCCGGTCTCCCTGCCATCCAAGCAGCAGAATGCGCGGCGAGCGGATGCGCTCGCCCGGATGCAATCGCAACCGGACTTGTTCCATTCCTGCCTGAAGCCAGGAGCGCCCTGTTGAAAATCGTTCCAGCCGCGTCACCCATTGGCCGGACCAACCTATCCCGGCAATTATGCCTTTGTTGCCATACTGGATGTTGAAAAATGGGAAAGCCCCGTTGGATGGCCTCCCGCCTTCAGGCGCAAAGCTGACGATTTGGCCGGGCGACAATGAATCAACCAACGGCATGAAGGACTGCTCGCCGCATATATCGCCGGTCAGCCTGTGCAGCAATAGAGGCTGCCGTTCATAGCCGGTTCGCAGGCTGGTATCGAGGGCGCGGATTTGCTCCAAAACAGGGGTGTCCTGCGTGCCCGTGTTTTCAAAATACAACACCCATTCAACCGCCGGATAGCGTTTGAATGTGGCTGCCTCGGCGGTTACCCGTAGGCCGGTCTTTGAATCAGTCCAAATGTATTTCCGCAGATTGCGGCGCGATTGCTCAATCGCCGCAGTTTCAAACTTCCATTCGGGCAGCAATAGGGATGAGGAAACTTGGTTGTACACGAATGAGAATGGGACGGCAGTTTCCAAAAAGGGCAGTGGATTTGCATCAGCCCAAAGTTCGCTCCCATTTTCAAATACCAGGCGGGCATCGGCCCAGTCAGCCTGGTCATGAGCGGGGCCGTCATTGGCAGTTTCCACTATCAGAGTCAGCGCTGTGCATCCTGCGGGCAGCGCTATATCGAGCGGGACAGGCTCCTGTCCGCCCCTGAGCGTCGGGGTACGGTGCAACTCCTTGCCGTTGGCCTGGACGATGAACACCACGCTGCCGCGTTTTCCCTGGGTGTCATAATTATTGTCAACGCCGACTGCAGCGCGGAAGGAGCGAGCGCCTTCTGGAAAGCGCAACACGATTTCGCTGTTGGCATGTGTGCCGAGACCGCGCTTGAACTGCTGCGAACCGATTTTCAATGGAGTGCCGATGCAGGACTGGCCAAAACCCAGCTCACCATGGTCCTGGCGGCGGAGTTCCAACTCCAATTTTTGACTGCCTGCAGGCGTGATCTGCTTTTTTTGAAATGCCTCTGAGGCCCATTGATGAAATTGTTGAATTTCGTCCGGTGTGGCCATCACGTCGTCATCAGGCGCGTCTTCCGGTATTTCAGCAGTTTCAATGGCTTGTAATTGGCAGCAATAAATTGCGAGGCACAAGCCAACCAGTAAATGTAGCCGGCGCATGCGCCCATTCTAAGCCTGTGATTTTTGCAGTAAAGAAAGAGTGATTCCTATTTGCTGCCGGGTTTAACTGGCGGAATTGCAGCCAGATCGGGCGGAAGATTGGCGGGGTCGAAGGTTTCGACATGCATTTTCAGAAGACTGAACATGGGCACGCCCAGGTCAACAAGGCCGTTGGAGCGGTCCACAACCATCGCAACACCCAGCACGCGGCCCTGGTTTTGGCGGACAATGTCCATGGTTTCCTGCACGCGTCCGCCTTTTGTGATCACGTCTTCCACTACAAGCATTCCTTCGCCGGGGCGGATGGTGAAACCGCGCCTTAGCACGAGGCGCCCCTCTTCTTTTTCAGCAAAGATAAAGCGTGTCCCCAGTTGCCGGGCGACTTCCTGCCCGATAACAAGGCCGCCCATGGCCGGTGAAATGACCGTTTCGACTGGCAGATGCCTGACTTTGGCGGCGATGGCGGCGCCGAACTTTTCGACTGTTGGCATGTGCTGCAATGCAAGGGCGCATTGGAAGTACTGCCGGCTGCGCAGTCCGCTGCGCAGTATGAAATGGCCTTCCAACAGTGCGCCTGTTTGTTTGAAGACCTGGAGGATTTCAGCGTCTGTCATGTGCGGTAACCTAAACTGCCGGGGCTTTTTTGGAAAGTGAAACTGCTTTCAATGAATGGGCGGCTTTTGGGGTTCGTTACGGGAAGCTCATGCCCGGTTGCGTTGTCGGGCAGCTTCATAACAAAAAACAGCGGATGCGCTGCCAACATTGAGGGAATCAACATTGTTGGCCATGGGGATGGCGACGGCTTCATCGCAAGAGGCGATCACTTCTGGAGACAGGCCGTAGCCTTCGCTGCCAAAAACGATGCAGCAGTCGCCATCAAGACGCGCTTGGGATAAATAACGTTTGTCGGTGTGAGGATGGGCGGCGACGGTGTGGATGCCGAGGTCACGAAGTGCGCGCAGTGTGTGCGCCAGACAAACGGTTTCCACCACTGGCAGGCGGAAGATTGTGCCCATTGAACTGCGAACTGCCCGGCGCATATAGGGGCTGCTGCTTGTTTCGCCCTGTATGAGCGCCTGGACGCCGAAAGCGGTGCAGTTGCGGACCAGCACGCCCATGTTTTCGGAGTTGTTCAGCCCATCCACTGCCACAAAAAAGCGCGGCTTGGGGGCGGTCTCCAGAATTTCTTCAAGCCGTGCGGGGGCGGGGATGACTCCCACTGCCAGAACGCCCTGGTACATTGAGAAACCGATCAATCTTTCGAGGACTTCCTTTTCGGCTATGAATACTTCAACCATTTCGGGGCGCGGCTCGATAAGCGGGCGGAAACTTTCGAGCCATTTTTCCGGAAGCAAGACTGATTTGACCGTGAAATTGGTTTCAAGGAGGCGGCGGACGATTTTTTCGCCTTCGGCGACGAAAATGCCCTGTTGATGATGATCATGCTGTGCCTTCATGGTTTTGTAAGGCGCCAGCGCTGGATGGTCCAAGTTACCGATGGCCTGGGTAGTCATCATGGCTTTGAACGGGGATTGTGACTCAACCGGGTGGCGGTGATGAGGTATCGCCGACAACGAGAGTAGAGGTGGGGACATCCTGAGAAGCTACTTCGAGGCGCACATGGGTGGCGCCCAGACGCAGCAAGCTGTCGCCCACGGCGCGCAGGGCCAGTTCAGGCCGGTTGCAGTCGCGACTCAAATGCCCCAAAAACAGGTGTCGAAGCTCGGCGCTGACAATTTGTTCGGCAGCGAGCGCCGCCGCTTCATTGGAGAGATGGCCGTGCCGGCTGAGGATGCGTTGTTTGGTGCTCCAGGGGCGCTTGAGGTCTTCCTGGAGCAGTTTGACGTCGTGGTTCGCTTCCAGCAACAGCGCATGAGCGGGGCGGATGCGTTCAATGACCAGTTTGGTTGCATGCCCCAAATCGGTCAGGAAACCGAAGTTGCCTGCGGCAGTTCTGACGAGAAATCCGACAGGGTCCTGGGCGTCATGAGGCACGCTGAAGGTTTCTACGGCCACATTTCCCACTGTGAAAGAGTCGCCTGTGGAAAAAATCCGGAAATCAAGCCGTATTTGGGAATGGAGATTATATGTGATTGCATCCTTTGTGAGGCGGTTGCAATAAACCGGGATGCCCAGCTTGGCGGCGATGGTGCTTAAACCCTGGATGTGGTCAGTGTGCTCGTGGGTTATGAGGATGCCGTGGAGCGTCTCCGGGCTGCGTCCCAAAGTGGCGAGGCGCTGGCGGATTTGGCGCCCGCTGAGGCCGGCGTCAATGAGCAGACGGGTATCATCGGTTTCCAGCAGCGCGCAATTGCCGCCGGAGCCGCTGCCCAAGATTGTCAGCCTTGCAGGCATGGGACTGACGTTAAAAACAAAGGTGGAATAGCGCAATTCTATTCGGAGCAAAATGACCTTGAGCAGGCGGCTTACAGCAAGTATAATGCCAATGTTATGACGCAGGGTCTGCACCTGACAGCCGCCTTGAAACAGACGCTGACGATTGCGCCGCAGATGCAGCAATCGCTGGCCCTGCTTCAGGCTCCCATTCTCGAGCTGAAGGCGCTGGTGGAGCAGGAACTGCAGCAGAATCCGGTGCTGGAGGAAGTGCCGGTGCAGGAAATCGCTGAAAAGGACAGTCGCGAGGAGGATGATGCCCTGCAAAAACTCGATCCCGCGGAACCGCCGCCGGATGTAAAGTTTGACCCTGCCACCGAAAAGGAAAGCAATGCGCCGGTGGATGATTTTCAGGCTGAATTTGAGCGGCTGGCGCAAATTGACCAGGAATGGCGCGACCATTTCAACCAGACAAACCTGCCGCTGCGCAGCAGAGAGGAGGATGAGGAAAAACGGCAGTTTTTGTTTGATTCGCTTACCAGAGGGACTTCTTTGCAGAACGAACTGCTGGAACAGATGCAGTTTTCCGACCTTACGCCTGAACAGAAGCCGATTGCCGAGATGCTGATCGGCAACATAGACGAAAACGGCTATCTAAAAGCGACGGTGGACGAGCTTTCGGTGGCCACCAATGTGCCGGCGGAGAAAATTCAGGAGGTGTTGAAAGTGGTGCAAAGTTTTCATCCGCCCGGCGTCGGGGCGAGGGATTTGCGCGAATGCCTGATGTTGCAGCTTGAACGGGCGGGCAGGCAGGAAAGCCTGGAGTACCGGATTATTGAGCATCACATGCATGCGCTGGCCCGTCACCGGTATCCTGAGATAGCAGAGGCCCTGGGCTGCAGTGTCAAAGATGTGCAGGATGCTGCAAAGCGCATAGCTATGCTGGACCCGCGACCCGGCCGTGTTTATTCATCCGAAGAGGAGGTGTACATCGTTCCAGATGTGATCGTGCAGAAAGTGGGCGATGATTATGTGGTGACATTGAACAATGAGCATATTCCGCACCTCCGGATAAGCAATCATTACAAGGACATGATGGCCAGCGCGGACAACGAGGCGCGCGAGTACATCAAGAGCAAAATCAACGCCGGCAAATTTTTGATCAAAAGCATCGAACAACGCCAGCAAACCATATTGAAGATCGCACAGGAAATCGTGAAGCGCCAGCGTGATTTCATGGAGAAGGGCGTTTCGGCGCTCAAGCCCTTGACAATGGCGCAGATTTCGGAGGTGGTTGGTGTCCATGAGACAACCGTCAGCCGCGCTGTGTCTGGCAAGTACATGGAAACACCTCAGGGCATTTTTGAGATGCGTTTCTTTTTCGCCTCAAGCATACCAACTGCCACAGGCGAGGGCATAGCCAACGAGTCAGTAAAGAACATGCTGCTGGAGTTGTTTCGCAACGAAGACCGACGCAATCCGTTGTCAGATGAGGATGTGGTCAAGGAGCTGGCAAAACGCGGCATCAAGATAGCGCGCCGGACTGTTGCGAAATACCGCGCGGAGCTGAATATTTTGCCGTCCAGCCTGCGGCGGGTGTACTAGCGGGTTTGTGGGAAAATGACGTAGAGGAGCAAATAAATTACCACCCCGGTGAAAGAGACGTAAAACCACAATGGGAGTGTCCAGCGCGCGAGCTTTTTGTGTCTTTCAAAGCGTTCCTGTGTGGCAAAACGCAGCGTGGCGATGACCATCGGCAGAATTACCACCGCCAAAATGGTGTGGGAGAGCAAAATCACAAGATAAATTGGCCGAAACCACGCCGGCTCCTTGAACACCACCCGCCCGGCCAGCGAATGGTAAACAAGGTAACTGCACAGAAATACAACCGAGGCATAGAAGGCCGCTATCATGCAATTGCGATGCGCCATTTTCCTCCCGCGCTTGATGAACAAGTAACCCAAAGCCAAAAACGCAGCCGACAAAAGGTTGAGGCATGCATTAAGCAGCGGCAGATGTTCGGGCTTCATGTGCAAATAAAATGTTACAGCTTTGTTTTAATGTCAACAGAAGCCGGCGCCAATTTTTAACGTGGCGGATGCGCGACGGGCGCCTATCATGGTTTCCAAATTATTTTTCCTGAAGCCAATCGAAAGAAAAACGCAGGAACACAACCGTTTCATACGGGCTTTTAACGCCAGTTTCATACAAAAGGCCGATCGTGCCATCGGAAAGCGCCTCCAAACAGGAGTAGGCTGCCGGTGCATCGGAGATTTGACGGGAAACCTGCCAGCTCCGGCAGTCATCAAGGCTTGCGCGCACCGTCATGCGCTCCCTTTTCGGGCCGGCTGGATTTGAAAACAAGATTATGTTGCGACCGCCGTTTTCCGGCCATGATAATCTACGGATGCTTGCCTGACATATCGGGTCGTACAAGGCCGCGTCATGCCTTTGGTCGCTCCAGGTCATGCCGCCATCGGAACTGAAGGCCACCTGACGTGTGCGGCTCGAAGTGTCGTAATTACGCATGTTAAGCATCAAGCGCCCGTCTGCAAGCTCCACAACTTCGCATTCGTTGACCTTGTCGGAAGGCGAACTGCCGCCCAATTGCCAGCTTTTGCCGTGATCGTCGGAAAAAATGATGTGGGAATAATATCTTTTTGTGCCGGCTTCAATGTGATCACAGGGCACCACCAACCGCCCGCGATGCGGGCCGCGCTGGATTTGGATGCCTGCGCCCGGTCCGGTTGCGTACCACGTCCAATTGGTGCGCTTGACATCCGGCGTTATTCCACGTGGCGCAGACCATGAGATTCCGCCGTCGCGTGATTCGGAGACAAATACTCGGCGGGTGTCATGGCTGGTTTGGGCGATAATTTGCGGTTCACGGTCTTCGCCGCGATTCCATGTCAGCAACAGGAAAATCGTGCCTTGCTGGCGATCGAGCACCGGGCATGGGTTTCCGCAGGTGTTCTGTCCGTCGTCCCAAACTATTTGCAACGGCCCCCAGGTTTTTCCCATGTCAGTGCTGCGCTTGAGCACAACATCAATGTCACCGGCATCGCTTGAGCTGTGTTTGCGGCCCTCGGCGAATGCCAGCAAAGTCCCATCAGCGGCGGTTAAAAGGGCTGGTATGCGGAAGGTGTGATAGCCTTCCCGGCCTGAAACGTACACTGTGGAGCGAGCAAGAGGTTCAGCCGCCTGCGCAACCATCGCCAGCGCAGCCAGTGCAGCCAGCAAGAAGAATCCCCAGCAGGCCGAAGCGGCCTTTGACGCAGTTGTTTCCGCATAAATGCAGCGCTTCATGTTTCCTGATATTTGCGCGACATCCATATTTCCAACCATCCTGCATTTTGACGCAAAAACGGAGAAGAAAAATTTGCCTTTCAGGCTGCTTTTATTTGTGGACGGCCGCGTTTTGGAAAATATTTGTGTTGTTTCCCGGCCTTAAAGCTAATTTACTAGCCGGCGATTTGGATGCCACGCGGCATGTTTGAAAGGGGCCGCGCCGGCTGTGAAGATATGGAACAGAAAATTCCCTATTTGGACCTGGCTGCGCAGATGCGCCCGTTACGGACTGAAATTGAGGCTGCGCTTGCGCAGGCGTTGGACAAGTGCACTTTTTGCCTTGGACCGGATGTGGCGGCCTTTGAAGAGGAGTTTGCAGCTTTTTGCGGCGTAAAGCACTGTGTCGGCGTCAACAGCGGCACCTCTGCACTGCACCTGGCGATGCGCCTGCTTAATATCGGGCCAGGCGATGAAGTCATAACCACGCCCTACACATTTGTGGCCACCAGTTGGGCAATTTCCTATGTTGGCGCAAAGCCGGTGTATGTGGACATAGAGGATGCCACATTCAACTTGAACCCGGAGCTAGTGGAGAAAGCCGTTACTTCGCGCACGCGCGCAATTCTACCGGTGCATCTTTACGGGCAGCCGTGCGCGTTGGACGAGTTGCTTGCGATTGCAAACAAGCGCGGATTGGCGCTGGTGGAGGATGCAGCGCAGGCGCATGGCGCATCATACAAGGGCAGGCGGGTTGGGGGCCTGGGACAAATTGGTTGCTTCAGTTTTTACCCCGGAAAGAACCTTGGGGCTTATGGTGAGGGAGGCGCCTTGGTGACAAATGACGGCGCGTTTGCAGCGCGGGCGCGTGCTTTGCGTGAACACGGTTCAAGCGTGCGATATTATCACGATGAAATTGGTTATAATTACCGGATGGAAGGTTTTCAGGGGGCGGTGCTGCGCGTGAAATTGAAACATCTCAACCGCTGGGTGGAGGAGCGGAGGCGCGTAGCCCGGTGCTATACCGAATTATTGGCTGACACACCGTTGAAATTGCCCGTGGAGGCGCAAGGGGTTCAGAGCGCGTGGCATTTGTACGTGGTGCGTCATCCACGCCGGGATGAGCTTAAGAAACACCTGGAGGAACATGGGATTGGCTGCGCGCTGCATTACCCGCTCCCGTTGCATGTTCAGAAGTGCTATGCACACCTCGGTTACAAGGCGGGCGATTTTCCGGTGGCCGAAAAAGCCGCCCGGGAATGTCTCAGCCTGCCGATTTACCCTGAAATGACCGACGAACAGGTCAAGAGAGTTGCGGAGGTTATCCGCGATTTTTTCAAAGGCTCTCTGTCAATTGGCGGGCGTGGTTAACCTGATGATGCACTCATGGTAATCTTTTCACTTCATACCGGTCACGATGCCTCGCTGGCTCTTTACGAGGACTACGAGTTGAAGTTTATTCGCAAGGAGGAGCGTTTAAGCCGAATCAAGTGCCACGGCGAGCTAATCCCGGAATTATGTTTGCAAGAGTTGAGGAGGTATCACGATCTTCGCGATGCAGACGTTGCCGTTTTATCTCGAGCGGTATTCCCGAGGAAATATTTCCGCCATGAGCCGTTGAACAAGAAGGTAGAGCGTTCGATGTCGGAATTTTTCAAACGCAAGGTCAAATATCTGAACCTGTGCAATGAGCTGCGGCGGCTGCAGGCGAAGGAGGAGGCCGTGCTTGATCTGCCGCGGCTGGCCGCGGGAATTGGGCTGCGCGAGAATTGCGAAATCATGTTTTCAAACCACCATTACGCGCATGCGTTGCCTGCCTTGTTTTACAAACCGGAGTGGAACGACGCTTTGATTTACACCGCCGATGGTGGCGGCGATTTTATACAGTACAGCATTTATTATTTTGATGGCAAGCAACTGCATTGTGTTTATGGGGGCGACAGGCACATCTGGGAAGGGCGGCCGGATGAGAAGGTTCATTCACTTGGGCAGATGTACGCCATTGTGACGGAGATAGCGGGTTTCCTGCGGAACCGGCATGAAGGGAAAATCACCGGTCTGGCGGCCTTTGGGCAGCCGGTTTTTCTGGAACAAATGAAGGCCCATTACCACGTGCAGGATGACGGGCTGGTGCGTTCTGATTTTGGTTCGTACGCGGAGATGGAGGCCTTTTATCATGGCCTGGCCAAAGGGGCGGACATCAAGGACGTGGCTTGCTCGGCTCAAAAGCTGCTCGAAGTGGTGATGGTGGAGTCATTTCGCAAGCTGCAAAAACGATTCCGGTTTTCAAACGTCGGATTAAGCGGCGGCGTGTTTTCCAACGTCCGCCTGAATCAAATGATAGCCGAGTTGGACGGTGTTAAAGATGTCTTCATTGTTCCGCCGATGGGCGATGAGGGGCTGGTGATGGGTATGCCGCTTGATGTGATGATCAGGAAACGCGGCTTTGATGATTTCCTGAGGAATCGCAGGCCGTTGGGAACGCTTTATTACGGAGAAGAATTTCCGGGTTTGCGACCATATTTGGACTCCCGGTTCAGTGTGGTTGCAACGGACGACATTATAGAGAAGACGGTTGAATTGTTGCGCGCCGACAAGGTGGTCGGGCTTTTTACCAAAGGGATGGAATACGGCCCCCGTGCCCTGGGCGCCCGGAGCATTCTCATCACCCCGCGCGACGCCTCTATCAATCACACGGTAAATTTGCGGCTGAACCGCTCCGAGTTCATGCCATTTGCGCCCTACGTGAGGGCCGAGCGCGCCGATGATGTATTTGTCATCCCGCCTTCAAGCCGGGCAGCCATGAGCTACATGACAATAACTTGCGATGTCCGCCCCGAATGGCGCGACAAAATTCCCGCCGTGGTGCATGTTGACGGCACGGCGCGTCCGCAAATCATCCACCGGGCTGAAAACCCATTTTACTACGACATTCTGCATCGTTTTGAACAGGCCACCGGCCTGCCATGCCTTGTCAATACGAGTTTCAATGCTCACGAGGAGCCAATAATCAACAGACCACAGGAAGCCCTGCAGGCATTGTACGAGAACCGTATTGACTACCTGGTGGCTGACGATGTTATTGTTGCCCGCAGGTAATTGTCATTTATCACAGCAAATAAGGCTTTGCGCTACGTCCGGCGAATTGATGAACCATTGTTGCCCGGCTTTTTCTGGATGATTACGCAGCGGGTCTGAACTTGCAGTCTGCACCATTGGTTTACGGTAGATCTCTGGCACAAGCTAGGAGGTTGGACCTAAAGTATCGGCGTATATAAGGTTCAGTTCTTTCCATGTTCGGTCAATCAGGAACAGTTCGCGGATGCATTGCTGGCAGCCGGTTGTGTCGAATGGCAGCGCCGTCCAATTTTTCACCAAACGACGCAGAGCATTTGCCATGTCCGCTGGCTGGCCGGGTGCAAAGAGATATTCAGGCTGTTTTATGACACGTTCAATAACTCCAACCCGGCTGCTGACAAGCGGCACTCCTTGCGCGAGCGTTTCCAGCGCAGCCAGCCCGAAACTCTCAAAACGTGACGGGTTTATTGCAAGATCGTATTGGCGCAAGGCTTCTTGAAAATTTTCAATCCGGCCAAGGAAGCGGAAGCTGAATCGAGATGCGAATTGCCGGGTGAAAATTTTTCGCGTCTTTTCAGAATCATCCGCCGGGAAGTGAAACTCCATTGGGGGAAGGGTTTCATTGTCCAGTTGTGCAAGGGCTTCAACAAGGTCGCTCCACCCCTTGCCGGCATCGGGCGAGCCTAATACCAACAAACGGCCTGGGAATACAGCGGGTCTTGGTTTTGGTGGTGCAAATTCATCGCCGGCCAGTCCGTCATAAATACAGTGGATTGTCCCTGATGGGTGCCACGCTTGTGCGCGCTGCTTGAGTTCGTCGCCAACGGCAATTATGTGAGCATGGCGGCTGCATGCATACTTTTCCCAGTCGCTGCGGGTCATTCCGCCGGAACGCAAATGCAGGACGCTGGGCATTTTACAAATTTTTGACAGGGCCAGTGCGAGCAGGCTTTCCGCATGGTCATTCGCATGCACGAGCACGGGCACGAGGTTTTCTTCCATTAACCGCCGTCTGACACTTAGGGCGAATGCATGGTTGAGCCACAGGCGTCCGGCAAGGGATCGGGATGATGGAAAGGGTTGAACCAATACACGAACGCCGGATTTTTCCAGCTCACGTGTCAGCCAGCCTGTTTCTGAACAAACCAAAACCGGATTCCAGGGGACTGATGCCGGGTGCTTGAGAAGCCTTGCCAGGGCGCTTTGTGCGCCTGCCTTGTGAGCGCGCCGTTGGAGATAGATGATGCAGCGGTTCATCGGTCATTTCGTGGATTCAAGCAGGCGTTGGGCTGCTTCCATGACGGCCTCAACGGTAATGCGCAGCATGCATGGGTATGGCCGGCTTTTATCGCATGTAAAAACCCTTTTCTCCTTGCATGGACAGGCTCCAAGGACCAGCTCGTGGCGCGTTTTCCATGGCCGCCAGCTCCATTCTTGTGATGGACCAAACAATGCAACTGTTGGCGCTTGAACAGCCGCGGCAATATGCATTGCCGCGGTATCCACCCCGCAAAATAAAGTCGAGTGTTCGATAACCCAGGCCAGCTCGCGCAGGGACAGCCTTCCATTTGTGCTATAATGACTGGAAGCACAATGTTTTTGAATTTCTGCAAGGTGATTTAATTCACGTTGATCCGGCCCACAGGACCAAATGACGGCAAGGCCATGCCGTGAAGCCAACTGGTCTGCAACATTTGCCCAGCGGTCAGGCAGCCATTGTTTGAAAGACCATCGGCTCGTTGGATGAATCACGATGTAGCGGCGCAGATTCTGCAAAAACGGCAGTTTTTCATAAATGGATTCCGGGGATTTTGGGGTGGTTAACACCAGCGGTCCAGGTTCGCCGTCAAGCTGAAGTGCATCGGCTACCAGCCTGAAATCTTTCAGTACCTGATGTTCCATGCCCCATTTGAAAGTCGAAAGCCAGTGGTACAATTTTGCTTTCCAGCGCATCTCGCCATAGGCGTTGATTCCAACACGACGCCGGGCGAGCGATAAAAACAGCCAGAGCCGGCTTCGGTCGGAGTTGGAAAAATCAAAAGCAACATCATACCTTTGGAAACCCATGCCGGTGAGGCACTGCCAGAAATCCATCAAGCCATTTTTTGTATGTGTTTGTTTTTTTTCTGGATGGGGCAGGAGAAATAGGCGCGAAATATCGGGGTTTTCCTCAAGCACCGCGTGAGTACCGCGGCGCACTGCCACGTCAATGAGTGCATCAGGATAAGCCTTGCGCAGGCGTCTCAATGCAGGAGTCATCAAGAGCACATCGCCTATATGGCCGGGCTTGAGCAACAGAAATTTCACTTTTCTTTTTGGCTTTCTGCGCATGCTGCTATTTCCGCCATCGCCATTCGCACATCCGCCGGTCGAATGTTCTTGTTTTGAATGCGCTTTTTCTCCTGATACAATCGGGGCAGAAAGGCAGCTTTCAATGGCAAAATTGGGTCCCAAAAGCAGGGCAACCCGAATTTTTTGAGCACGCGCAGTTTTAATCCGCGACGGCGGTCGCTCCAGTCGAGTTTGCCATCGAATTGTGGATTTGCCTGTTGAGCAATTTCCAAAAACAGGCGTGCGATGCGCTCGCTGGAGTCGCCCCGTGGCGACGCGCACCACTTTTTGATGTGCTGCTCGCGGGCTGCGCGAAATTCGGGTTGAGACGGATTCGCCAACTGGCGCTCAATTTCGGGTACCAAAGATTCAGGAGTTTCACACTCCACATTTAGCCCCACAACTTCCTTGTGGTAAAACATCGGGTGGCGCTCAAAGACAAGTTCCATGGTGGGTTTGCCACACAGCCAGCTTTCAAGCGCGGTTGTGCAGGTTTCGCATGAAATTTCCA
>Ga0315298_1000806_pt1 | contig 59964 bp, 59 predicted proteins | sample WHS_1_MG_FD_203077 | JGI IMG/M metagenome (GOLD analysis project Ga0315298, IMG submission 203077) | Extremophilic microbial mat communities from Washburn Hot Springs, YNP, Wyoming, USA - WHS_1_MG | ecosystem: Environmental > Aquatic > Thermal springs > Hot (42-90C) | place: USA: Wyoming... | reverse complement strand
TCAGGCTTCTTGCGCGCGCGCTTCTCTTTGAGAGCGAACCGCCCCGCTTCACGCAACCTAGCACCCACTCGTTTGTATTGAATGTTAATAGAAGCTATCAGCCCTTGCAGATGATGAAACAAGGGCGGTTAAAGGCGAGCCTCATCGCCTCATGCTTCAAAAGTTCTGGACGGATATATAAGTATTGTTGTGGTTTTGCCTGAGACGACCATATAATCTTGGATGAAAGACTTGCTTTTGTCTGCGTAGCGAAAACGAGTAAAACATAGCACTATCCCGAAACTGCATAGGTCAAGCACTTTTACCGGTAAACATGTGTTCAATTCTTAACCCTCACATGTCCGCACACAACATCCCAAATCGGATCTATTTAGCCGAAACAAGCTCAAAATGTGCTTAAATTTCAGATGCGGGGGGTGGGATTTCAGCATAAATTTACCAGTAAAAGCTCACGCCTGCGATTATTTTTTTAAATAGCTTTTATGCGCTCGTACAGCTATTTAAAACACGCGTGCACCTTTGTATTGAAATTACAGTAAGTCACATAAATAAAGTTTACATGAATAGGAGTTGAGGATGGCAAACGGATGTAGATATTATATGATAATGCGTAACAGTCACCCGAACATTAAGACCTCACGCGCTATAGTATGTGCTTTTCTTTTGCTCAGCTTGTTGTCTCTTGGTCTCCCATTGTTCAAGCCCGCAAAAGGCCAGGCCCAGAGTTTACTGGGTAGCATTGCACTCATTGTTAGACAATTTGAAACACGAGAGCTGAGCATATCTGTTCACGTTGAAATGCATCTCTACTTCAAAGAAGACCAGAATTTCAACTGGTTTATGATGCGCTTGGTACACATCCAGAATGATGACCTTCGCGAAATTGCCAATATCAACCTTACAACCGACGTGTCGCATCCAAGGAGTTATGATGGAACAGGCGAACTGACGTTTCATGTTGAACCTTCTAGACTGTATCCTTTCGACGAATATAATTTGACACTTATTCTCTACAACGATGAGTCTTTCAATCAAACGAAGATCGAGATGCCATACATCGAGGCGAAACTTGAAACTTCATTGCAGTCAAATTGGATAGTGAAGGACAGCATCTCCATCATAACATCGGACAGAAACTTGTTGCCGGATGGCAGAGAATTTGTCTATTTCAGGTTGACCATCAGCAGACAACTCCATGTCATTGTCTGGTCAATCCTTCCAACTTTGCTTTCATTGGTAATACTGTGTCTTGCCACATCCTTGGACCCAAACCGACGAGACTGGCTCTCGAATCGAATCACTATTTACATGTCATTATTCGTCTTCGTTTTCGCCTTCCAAGCAGTCATTCTCAGCAGTATTCCTCTTAGAGTCGGAGTGACGCCCGCTGAACTACTAATATATCTGGTTGCTGCAGACACTGTGATCCTGTTTCTGTTCAGCATTCTGAGGAGTCTTTTCTCCAACGAGACTGCCGACCTGCTTGGTCTGTCGATTGTCGGACTTACTAATCTTCTTGTCTTCATGTTATCCTTCTCTGGCGCGGGCACATCCACAATTGCAACGACTTTCGGTATTGGATTGTTGTTCTTCCCGATTTCAATCGGAGTCGCCTTTGAACTTGTCCATGCTCGACGCTTCAAAGATATTGACTATTTAGTCGACTACGTCACTACGGCAGTTTCTGAAGGCCTAGTTACGAATGCCAGAAAAGGGATAAATTACCTCGTGAAGATTGTAGAGGAAGCGATTCCCTCTTATGAAAAAGAGATGTCAAATGCAGATAGAATCCTGTCTTTTCTCAGCGATACCTTGATAGTGAACATGAACTCCACATATATCAGAGATCTGATTCTGAGATGCTATGAGAATCTGTTTGAGATCGGGGCCCAGAAACAGAGTGTTATTACTTACACAATCACCACACAGTTCAGAATGTTGTCAGAACAGATAGTCAAAAAGGAAACTACGCTCGCAGCAAGAAGCCTTCTCGTATACATCAGTAAACTTTTTCTTTTGTCTCTCAAAAAGGGATTTACGCCAGCGATTATTGATGATTCGTGTACCACTTACGTTGTGGTTTCTAAGGATATTCTGAGAGAAAGAGTCAACACCCTCATTACTTGGAATACGCTTCTGTTAGGTTCCCTCTTGGTAGAGTCAACAAAGAAGCTGGAGATTGAAAATGTCTCTTTGCGATTGTTTAGCTTGCTGGACGAATATGTTGAAGGAGCCAAAGTGACAGGTGACAAGAGTCTTGTATACTGGGTCAACTACTATGCACGGCAGGTATTAGGATGGATAAAACCTCAATTGCAAAGTCATGAGGCATTGCTTAACAAAGCAAAAGAGATTGAGGCAAAGATCAAATAAGTTGTGCCCTAAGGCAAGTTTAGTTTGGGTTTTTGGTTTATTTTAATAGATTTAATTAATTTCCTCTGATTTTTTAAAATAAGTAAACTTTAGCCTGCAACAAGAAACCGCAAACTTTGATCAAGTGCGAGAGCCTATCGAGGCTGGCTTTCATTACTTCCTTGGCGTAAATTTCCTTCCTTCCGAAGGGAATGTGAGAGAAAAAGTATTTCATAAAGCGTGTGTGGCAATATTTAATAAACGCTTCTCTTATGACCGTTATTTCTTTATCGCTTAAGTTTTGTAGCTTAATCAAAAGGTATTTCTCGCTACCCAACAGTTGAACATTAAAGCCGAGTTGCATGAGCGATTCCGCAATTTTTCGCGCCTCTTTTGGTGGCGGCTGCTCAGCTATTTCCTGTATTCCTGCGCGCGCAGAAAAGAACCGGTTTTCACATTTGGCTGAATTGAAAGCTTTCCAGATTATTTCGAAAAGTTTTTACGGTAAGCATTTTACAATCAATTAAGCGTAAAGAGGGGTTAATTACGAGCTTTCTGGAAGTACTTGATGCCTTTGATAAATCTCTAATAGATAGATATAAACTGGATAAGTTTATTCGTGAAAACCCAGAGTATACAACATGGATGAAAGAGGCTGTATACGGAGTAAAAAAGTTCGGTTCAATAAATGAATATCATCAGCCAATCCTTTCGATTGCAGTGACAATTTTAAAAAAATCTGAAAAACTATTTTCACATGTAAATAAAATTCAGTTGGACTTATCTCAAAGTGACGGAAAGGATCTGAATTCAGACAGATGGGGTGAAATCTGTAAAACGACGGCGAAATGGTTATTTTGGATATGTACTAAAGAAGATGAAGGCGATTCATCTAAACAAACCAAGAAGGGATGAATGTTGGAAGAAAATGGAAGTGGATTAGTTTTAATAGGAAAGAAGCCAATCATGCACTATGTACTGGCTTGCATAACCCTCTTTCACGGCGGAGCAAAAGAAGTGAATGTTAAGGCGAGAGGGAGGTCAATAAGCAGAGCAGTAGATGTCGTCGAAGTCGTTAGACACCGATTCCTACCAGACGTTAAAATCACTAAAGTCGAAATCGGCACAGACCAATTTAGTTCCGGAAAAATAAGACAATTAGCAGAGATTATGGAAAAAAGTGCCATTAAACTTGGTATTATAAACGGACCTTTAGATAGCAGTCAAATTCAAGAAACAATTCATCGATTATTCCCTGAACAAATTGTGCCCACTAACGTATCAACTATTGAAATCACTTTAGAGCGCTAAGAGGTCTTTGTAATTAAAATGGATTTAATTAGTGCTATTTTCGCTTCGAATCTGTCATTTATTGCAATCCTGTTAGCCGTTATTGGGATAGTTATTCCGATCTACGCAAACGTTGGTTTAGAACTTAAGGCAAAATTTAAGAAGCTCTTGAAGATTTTTGGGATAAATTTCTTTCTTAGTGTTTTTGTAACTATATTATGCCTTATTTATTTGGTAAATGCCTCCTATAACATTTTGCCAATCTGTCTCCAATTTAACCCTGAAATATTCATAGTTACATTTTTCATAGGTGAGATACTGCTTCTGGTTGTTGGAGTAACCGCCTTCATCTCTTACATAACCTGATTTTTAAGGTTTACTTAATTTAATGTCAGGAATTATCCCTTTACTAAAATGTTCCATAGCTTTTACTTTGAATAATGGTTATAAATATTTTGTGAAAAATTACGTTATAATTTAAAACAATTATATTTGTAAATATTGGCTAAACAAAGCTGCAATTTTCGTAAGAGACCATAAAATTTATCTTCTGATGACGTTTATTTTAATATCGGGTAAAGGAGAGCTGCGATAGCTCGCCGAGCTGCCTCGTCTGAGGTCGGCTCGCCTTTCCCTTCACTTATTTTGGAATAACGGAAGGTTCATATATTCTATTATCAAAACGGTCCCAAAGTAGTTGAAGTTGGTTGAATCGGTTGCTCTTATTTCTTTCGAAATGTTGCCATGTTGCTCTGCTACAAAAATCCGCTAGCTGAATGCCAGGAGCCATGATTGAAGAAGTGAAGTTAATGGTGTTTAAAACTCTTTCAATCTTGTCTACATACATGGGTTGATAAGAAAACCCGTATATTATTATTCCCTCACTTTTGAAAGTTCTTACCATTGCCTGCAATTCTCGATCTTTACGATACTCTTCTTCATCCATCGTGACCGATCCTATCATATTTTCACGTTTCAAAAACATTCCAAACCGGTGAATAGTTGCTCTTATGCTCAACGCCCTCGCCGGAAACGCTTGAGCACCATACCTTTGTTTTAAACGTAACTTGTCTATCACTGTAGCAAAAAGAGTAGGTTTTAACTTAAGAATTAAACTGAAAACCTCATCGACCATTTCCTTTCTTCTCATGGGTTCAAGCGTTGAGTAGATCCCTCTACCATGGATAAGATCATGAAAGCATAGTTCAAATTTTGGAGAGCGCCATTCAGAACTAGGTATATATTTTTTCAAAATTTGACTTGTTTCTTGATACGCTATAAGATCCGCTTGTGGTATAAGAGTAAGCCCTGCGACAACATAATACCGAAGTTTACTTTTACCAAAAGGTGGAGGCCATCCAGGATCTCCTGCGGAATCAAGGTATAACGTGCAAGTTTGCGTTGTCAACATTTGTGACACCATTATTACTTAACCTTGCTGATGACTAATATATTTCACGTTTTAGGAATTGGACCCGTAACTCCACACTGCACTTCCTGTCCAAAAGACATCAGAGTGAGTGAGATATATTCTGTAGAAAGTAACTGCCAAGCAATAAATGCTAAGGCAAAAATCAGCACGACCGAAACGACCATGTGGGACAGCCTTGTGAAGGCTTGCATACAGCTATGCTGGTAAAGGCAAAGTGCCAGATGCGAATTTTGAGAAGGGAATGGAAACGCTTGGTTTGTCTCGCTCTGACGCATATGAGCTCTACCGTGCAATACTTTATTCGCAAGAGAAATCGAGTTCATAGAAAAACGCAAGGCAAAACCTGAGGCAAAATTTGCTTTCGCAATAGAAGAGGAAGTTGAAGTTCAAGTAAACCGCACGTAGACAAACGCAAGCGCCATTAAAAGACAACAAAATAAAGTTTACTACAACATCTTTAATTAGACTTCAGTAATCCTCTTCGTCTTCATAGTCCAACTCGTCTATCTCGATTAGATAGCATTCCTCACACATGCCTTCATATGCTTCAAATTCTTCTCGGGTAATTTTTCTGCCACATCTCATGCACTACTAAAAGCCCAATTTTCCTATGGACCTTTAAAAATTATGAAAAGAGGATCTTTATTTTGACTGAGTGAAAGCGTAACAATGCACACAGCCTAATCTAACATATGCGATACGACCAAACTGAAATTCAACCTTTCCATAGGCAATTCCCTTATCATTGATGCAATTTTGGTGCGGCACTATAAAAGTCTAGGGCATCATATTCGACCATGTGAATGCGAGAAATATACAAGTGGCAAATTGCGCTTCTCCAGCTATTCTTGGACAAGATATAGAGTTAAATAATTCTATTTCGATAATTTAGTAAAGCGAATATGCTGAAAAAATTGACTGGTTTTCGTAAGCTTTTATTTTTTGATGAGAAGGAGAATTGCCTTTTCAATTTCCTTTGAGATCACTCCGCCATGTGTTTGGCCATATTTTTCGGTTAAGTATTTCATAAACTTGTTCCATACGTCTTCATCAATATAGATGGTTGTTCTTCTTTTTGCCATGCAATGTATCCCTTCGGCAACCTTTTAACATCGTAACCCTAAATGTTTTATACGACATGACATCATAACATCAAAATGTCACTTTCGTAGCCACCAAAAGGTGAATGCGGTTTGAGTAAGAAAATGTCTAGAACTATAGAATGCCCTAAATGTAAAGGCTTTGCAACAGTCATTGAGAGAACCGAAGATTTCAAGTATATCGTTAACTGCAAAAACTGCGGAAAGTTTGCGATAACTCCTTTAGAAGAACGTACTGCCCGTTTACATTACACTAAAAGAATGAAGGAATGGGCAAAAACACCGAGGTAATGAGAAGAAAGGCTCTCAATAGGCGACAGAGTAATCCGTTAGGTCATATCACGTATCCACTTATTTAATGCTCGGCTGCGAAGACTTCGTTCACGGATCCAACCTTGGAGAAGACGAAGGGAGAAACATGGAAAGAAAACCCTGCAGAAAGTAAGGCTTTAGGGTTGGGATTAAATTTTTATACCGTTTGATCCTAGTCCTCTACTGGGATGATTTTATTGAAAGAGGAGAAATCCCTTTGCGAGAAATCTGAACTTCCTGTGAAGATAATAGTGCAAAGGAAAGGATTTAGAATATACACTGAGGGAACGATTTCTTCCATTTCTAGAGAACTTGATGCTCTTGCTGAATTTACAGAAAAAGTGGCGGAAAGATTGGAGTGGATTGAAGAGACTCCTTCAGTTGAAACAGAACCTACAATATCTCCAGAGGAAGTAGCTAAAATCCCTACAACGGATATACCGGTAATCAAACCTTCAAGCAGTACAATTAAAAATATAGAGGCACTATTTAACACTCCTTGGGGACGGACGCCCCGCACAGTAGCTGAAGTTATGAAAGCCCTCGAGGTTAATGCTGTTCCCGATCGTGTCTCTTCTATAAACGTTTATCTGACTAGGCTTGTGCAAAGAGGTGTTCTGCGGCGCATAGAAAAAGAAGGAAAATGGGCTTATTTCAAGCTTCCAGAGTGAGGTTATTTTGTCCGGTCATTTTCCTCCAGAAAAAGGCAGAGCAATGGAAGATTCCTTCATCGATCTTCTTTATAGGTTAGGCTACATGGTTTACACTGGACGTAATGGAACAGGATTAGACGTTATCGCTGAATTTTATGGTAAACCAGTTCATCCGACGCTTACCTATCAGTGCAAACTTTTGCCGCCCTTTTTTGCACCTAGGGGAGTGACCGCGTTCAGTTTAAAAGCAGGAGATTTTGCGAAAAGAGATATTGACGAACTCGTTGAAAAATTCCAGAAGGCAAGAAATTTACAAGAGTTTTATCTCAAAAAACTTGAGGGTATGGTTATTGTGACTAACTATACAAAAGCAGAAAAGGAGATAAATAATCTATTATCAAAAAAAGTTTATTGTTGGGATGGAAGAAGGCTAATATTCTATTCAGCAAAAGCCAGAGCGATTCAAGAACTTTGGTCAAGAGGACCGTTGCAAGAAATCCCTATTGAAGTAATGAAAAATAGCTCATATCTTATAGAGACGGAAACAACTGGAACTTTAAAAAACGCTATTTTGGCCAATGTTCATACTTTTATTGACGACCACAATAGCAAATCAGCTTTAAGCTCTGAATGTATTGAAAAAATGCTTTCATACATCTATGAGAATTCTTTAAAACAAATTGTTGAATCAACACAAATGGACGTCCAAGCGTTTCTTAAGTTTCACATATTAGGCATAGCGGATAAAACCGTTGTCAAAAATACATATATAAAATATGCAAGGGAATCCCGACATCCTCAGGTTGTCTTTTCCATTGAACCTATGATTTTCCAATATGGTGCTGCGCCTTGGGCTACTTTGTTTACGTAGCTGGAAAAGACATCAAACGGAAACATTTAAAATACGTATCTCCCTCGCTAAATCCTTCAATTTACCTATATTCTATGAAGAATTTTGCATAGATTTCATCGCTTTGCGTTTCATCTGATTTGGTTTTTACGGCTTTCGTTAAGGCTTCGAGCATTTCTTTCGTAGCTTTTCCACATTCTGGACTCCAGCATACTGGGCATTTTGCTATGCCATCCATAAGCCTTCCCAAAGCTTCAAGCAACACATCCTTCAAAGCCCAAAGAGTAACATACTCCCCATCTTCACCAGCATACCTCTTAACCCTTATACCCCCTCGTCCCAATAAAAGGTCTAAAACCTCACCAAAATTTGAACACTGAACAGCAAAACGAAACTTCCAACACCACTTAATATTTCCCCCCTCCAAATACACATACCTACCCAACAGCTATTCCCTCCTCAACCACGACTCCAGAATCCAATTAAAAAGTTTTTAAACATTTGCCTATAACGTACATGCTTTTTAAACGAGATACTTCCAGCAAAAAGTATCAAACAGATGCTTTCCTTATCCTTACAGTTTTTCTAGTTTCTTTTTAAAATTTCGCAGTGGTGCGATCGTATTCCACAATAATCTTTGTGATTTCAAGCAAAACCGCACTTATTGGCTTTCTTAACTGTTCCCACTCATTTTTGTCTTCTACTATTTTAGGGTTGTGAAGCCAATCCCAAACTTTATCTCTAATGCTGGCAGGCAATTTTACAATCCTTTCAGGGGCAGGTTGATTAACTGGTCTTATTGCTATTCCCTGCATGACCTTTCGCCACTCCACGTTCGGAGAAACAGCGCGAATTAGAACATCCAACTTGTCTTCGTCAACCCTCAAACTTTTTGTATACAACTCGCTGAGGTCGTTTTCCAAAGACAGTTGCGTAAGAATCTCGGGAATACTACCCTCCACGTCTCCAAACTTAACAGTTTTATATCTCTTAAAATAATATCCAAGCCTCCTCAGCGCACCATCAATTGAAATTTCAGCTAGCAAATTGATAAGCGCATCCACAATCTCCTCATCACTCATTTCAACCCAAAAACGCATAATCAACCGCCCATCAGAACCCAACGTGCAAAACACCTCATTCTCAGGAATAACCCCACTCAACTCAAACTCAACACCATCTAACAACATAAACCTCTTGGGCATCCTCATGTCATTAACCCAAAGTAACAGATTCAAACTTCTCCCTTTTAAATTTTATAAAAATCTTTTTAAAAACGCCTTCAATGGGATTTCAGAAACAAAATTGAAGCGTTAACATTAAAATAGAGTCGTATTTTTATACAAAACGTGGATAGGTGTAGTAAATATCAACATTTTGTATTTAAGCCATAAAATAATCAGTGCAGGTCGCATTGAGTTGTTTGAAGAGTGTACGTATGAATCATTGCGTTTGATCTTTTTTGATTTTCACTGCAGGGCATAAAGAACATGTGCCGTTTAATGGTTCTCCATTTAATACTTCAAATACAATTTTCATTATCTGGTCTTCAAGTTCATTCATAATTTCAAAGCTTTTTTCTTCAAGTTCTTTTAATCTTTCTTCTAATTTTGTGTTTTCTGGCGTGCTTTCTCTTGATATCCTTGAGAAGTTTTCTATTTCTAAAGTCTCCAAAAAAGCTGTCATTTGCCCATTTTGAATGGTTCTAACTTCCTCTAAAACGGTGTAAAGCTGTTCAAAAATTTTGTAGACGATTGGATATCCAGTTTTAAGATGCTGAAAGGCGTATGGCCATAATTCTGGTGTCACATTTAGATCTAATTCTTTCCTTTGTCTTCTAGTAAGTGGGTCGCTAAACGGGTAGACTTGCGGTACAAAGTGATAAATAGCGAGGAGTCCATTCAAAACTTCTTTACTGTGTGCAAGATGAATTTTGTATTCCTCTAAGTTCTCGTATTTTTTAACGTACTCAATGGCCATCCACTTTCTCTTTTCACTTACAATAAGACCGAGAGTTTTCAGCATTTGTAACCGCCTATCCAACGTTCCTCTAGCAATCTTTGTTCTTTGCCGAAGTTCTTTATAGCTACATGGTCCCTCCTCTCTAAGAATTTCAAGTATTTTTTTGCCTTCAACCGAAATCTTTATAAGGCTACGCTTCTGGGTCAAAGAGCCTCGTTTATACCCACGTCTAATGTACAAGTTTTGTCCTCCCTGCTTTCTATTACGTGTCTGATAATAGAGTGTTGCACGTTTAATGTATAATTCTTTCGGCGGTCAAAATGTCCGAGGAAAACAACATAAAAAAATACGAAATAAAGCCATGGGAAGAAGTATTGGGGACATTAGTTAAGTTCAAAGATGAAAACGGCAGGCTAATGTTGGTACTTTCTTCTTTTATTGCAATCGAAATAACGGAAAGTGTTCTCAATAAGGAATTATTGAGAGAAGCTATTGGTCGCAAGATTGGAATTTTACGAACGGACGATCCTTTGCGCCCATTTTGTTTCCGAGTCTTAGAGGGGAAATAGTATGAGCGCTCCTCAATTCTTACACTTAAAGGTCAATATTACAGCCATCGCGACCGTTAATGTAAAGGAAAACCTTTCGCTGCTTTGGTCTTCGCCTACAAGTACTAGTTCTCTGCGTTATCCTAAAGTGCGTTGAGGTGGGTATGATTCCAGATTCATCTACGCCTCCTTGTCCTTATTGCTCCTCGGTTCAGGTAATAAAGAAGGGAAAAGCAATAAGGAAATACGGTTACAAACAGGTTTATTATTGTAAAATTTGCCATAAACGTTATTGCGAAAAGAAGAAAAATCCGAGAATGGAGTTAACAGAAGATATAATTGAGAGTTATTTGTTTAATGAGGGGTCTTTAGATTCGCTTATTAGAAGTAAAGGGCTTACAATTTCAAGAACCACACTTTTCAGGCGAATTTTGGAAAAAGCCAGAAATTGTCCAGATTGGCCAGAGTTAACGGCAGATTTGAAGGCTCGCAACATTTTAGGCTCGAGAATTATGGGAGTGGACACGTCAAAACTGAAAATAGAGGGCAAGCATCATGTTTATTTCCATGCGGTTGATGTAACCTCCCGTAACCCTATTGCCTACGATGTCTGTGAAAAAGAGGACATTGCAACGATCGAGCCAATTTTGCGGCAACTAAAACTTGTCGGATACTATCCAAAACTCACCGTTACCGATCTGGCTCCAGAACTCATAGCCAGCATTGAGAGAGTATTCCCAGATGCAAAGATACAAGGGTGCCTTTTCCATTTAAAGATGTGGCTTGATAAAGAGTTACCAACAAAAAAACATGTAAGAGTAGACCAGCAGACGGTAACGCGTTGGCAAGAGGTTAAAAAATTAATCCTTTTCGCTGCCTATTCATACGATTGGGAAAAACGGAGGGAATACTTGTCACGTATAAAAAACTTGAACCTTGATGAAAAAGCCCAAAGTGTTGTAGAACGATTTTTACAAAATATTATCTACTATAACACATTAAATCGACTTAAGGAATATACGAATAATATTAATGAAGCCATTTACAATAACTTATGCGAACGCCATATCGGCCTTGTGAGAAAATTAGAAAGCAAAAGGGCTGGGTTCAAAAGCATTAACTCTGCTTTCTTACAGGTCAAATCATTTTGGTTTTACAATATTAAAAGAAAGGGGCAATTACCACATACCTCAGATGATAAAATTGTTTACACCCCACCACTGCCACTCTTTGACCACGTCAACCTTGAAGAATTTGCAACAGCCACGGGATTTCCCCGAGAAGCAATAGAGCAATTGATGAGGGAAAAAGGCTACGAAATAATTAACAATTATGCTTTTACCAAAACACAGCTTGAAGAAATAAAAAGGGAAGTGGTCAAAATGAGAAAAACAAGTCTCACAGAGGTGGCGAAGATAATCGGATATGATAAGTGGATGACGCTAGATATCTTACAAAAAGTCGGAATCAAAATATCATACTCCAAACTCGATTTGTCAGATGCCATGATCACTATTGGAAGCCTTCAGAATTTAGGTCACGAATGAAACAGTCCACATCGCACCGGAATTTGGGTCACGAATGGAACGTTTTCTAAAAAGCTTTGGTTCTGGAAAAGTTCCTGTTGCGGCTCTTTTCCATTTTCCACGACCTTTCTAAACTGTTCCGCAATCGAGACCTCAGCCATGTTTATTTGTTTTAACTGTGAACTGTTCCATTCCGTGACCTCAAATGTCTTTAAGCATGTTTTCTTGTCTTAGATACACAATTGTTAAGGAGGGAGACCCATTTCGGTTTTATATTTGTGTCGTCTGGTGCTCTTTCTTTAAGGGCTATGTTAGGTCTTAGATGATTGTAGTAGAACCTGTAGCCTTCTATTAGTTCTTGGGAATGCGTTTTCATGCCCCTTTTGTTTTTGGTCCAGTTTTTGATTGTGCCATGTAGTCTTTCGATTCTGTTGTTGTTTTCAGGGGATGCTAGTCCAACATTGCTGATGTGTTCTATTTGTAGGTTTTTTAGCATTTCAAGGGCTCTTGAGTAAGATTTTAAGCCGTCTGTAACAAGTTGTTTTGGATGTTTGCCTGTTTTTTCAATAGCATTTTTTATAACTTCAAATGCCTCTTTTGCGCTTCTGCCCTCTGTGAGGACGGAAGCTATGTGATATCTGGTTTCATAGTCTAGGATGTTCCAGAGATACTTTGCTTTTCCGTTTACTTTAATTATGGTTTCGTCAGCCAGCCATCTATCGCCTATTTCGGATTTTATTTTATCAAATGCCTCATTTAATGTTCTGACCAGTTTGATTATCCAGCGGTGAAGTGTCGAAACTGGCTTATCCGCGCCGTAAACTTGCCAAATATGGTTGCGAATATCCCTTATACTCACTCCTTTAAAATACAAGTCCAGGGCTATTACTGCAAGCGCTTCTTTAACGCCTAAAGGTTCGTTATTTAATGTGTCTTTAAACCTTCTTTTGCATTTCTTACACTTCCTCAATCGCACTGCTCCGCTCTTATTATAGCGGAAGCCCTTCAACGTGGTTTCGGAGGAACCACAATAGGGACACCGTTTCTCAAAAGCCTCGCTGTTGGAAAGAACTATTAGAGGAAGGTTGAGAAAGAAGTTTACGGCATAAATGTGCTTACATGGTTTATTCCTTTTTGTATAGTCGGAACAATCACAAGTCCATTTGCCATCAACCCACATAACCTTATGGAAAACTTCAGGAACGCTCTGAGATTTCACCAGAAATAGATTGCTATTGATCCTCTGTAATTGACCACCTATAGCCACTATTGCTAATCCACGAAGCTCCCTTCTATTGAATACGCTTCTAACCATTACTTAATTTCTGCTCCTGTGGAACAACATTTTCTAATTCTTTGAGAATAGTTTGAAGTGCGATAGGTAAGGTCTCCACGAGGGCTTCAGAGAATTCTTCAAGTGCTATTTTGAGTTCTTCTTGTGATGGCTGATAATTTGATTGTTTTGTATGTTGACATGGCGGTATCTGGTGAGAAGATAGTAGTCTATTAGCCCTTAGGCAAATCATCCTCATAAATTCTACAAGTAAAGGCTTAATTTTCTCTGCGTTGAAAATTAGAATCTGGCGCTTTCTGACTCTCCAAACAACAATAGTGTCGCTTCTTTCATCTAAAAGGTATCTAAAAAGCTGCGAAAGCGATAATGAATTCCCAGTTTTAACTTCAACCAAAAGTTCTTTAGCCTCACCTTTAAGGTTTAGACCATAGCTCGTTACAGTAATTAAGATATCCGCTTTTCCATACTCTAACTCCGCCTCTGTTGAAATTGCAACTTTATAGCCCATCTGATTGAGAAGGTTATAAAGCTCTTCAACTAGAACATTAACCGCCAATCTATGGCATTCCTTGTATAAAGCATCAACATCATTGGCTATTAGTGGACTTGAAAGTTTTACGATTATACACTTGAGACATGAAGATTTTGCAAAAACCTCAATTATAGTACTTTTGCGTGGTTTTCCATTTTCGTAAAATAAGTTGTACTGCATTGCTATCTTCGAGCATGCTTCTTCAAGTAACTTCTTAAGTTCACAGAAACTAGTCGAACTATCTGAGAGTAATTTGCGTAGGGAGGCAAAGGAGCATTGTTGAGTTTTAAAATCTAGAGGTATACTTTCTGATGGATTATTTTGCAAGATTATTACCTACATATAGGTAACTAAATAGGCAATATAAACTTTTCTGTAGCACTCTTGCTGAGAAAATTTATAAATAGAGTTACCTATCAATGATTGAGAAAAATGGGAGAAATAACCGTTCTTTCGAAAGCAACAACAACAAGCAGATCCTTGAGGACGACGGTCCCTTCTGGAATCGTTAATCAATTCAACCTAAAGAAGGGAGATAAACTTGAATGGGAAATCAAAGCTGAAGATGGAAAACTTGTGATAGTTGTGAAACCTTTAAAATGAACTAGATTAGCTTTTTGCAAACAAGTCGTCTGCTTTTAGTGTAGGTGGACCGTATAGAACGTATGCTGGCCAGCTTAAGATTGTGTCTGATTTTCCTCTTTTAGTTTTGTTTCTAGCTTGACGCATAGACTGCGCTAATGTGTTGTTGCCCGTTCCTAGAAACTTTTTGTAGAAAGTCTCAGCAAAGATTGATGCTTCCTGTTCTGAAACGCTCCACATTGTGCCTATAAAAACGCTTCCACCTTGATTGACTAGTGCAAAGGCCCAGCTGTATGGTGCCCATGAAACTTTGCCTTTTTTATAAGTGTCAACTGATGTTTCACATGCGTTGAAAAAAGATAGACTTGGCGCCGCCGAGTTTGTTGGGAGTTTCTCTAAATCTTCTGCCCATAGGTCCTTGTCATATAAGCATATCTTGCTTTTGTTCCAACTTGTGCCTCCATGTCCTGTGAAATGAAATATATCGACTCCTCGTATGAGTTCTGTGATTACTGAATTGAACGTGGCTTTTTTACCTAGCAGAGAGACAACATGTATGTCGTTGCTCTCTAGGATTGTCTTTATTGTTTCGGCTTCTTCCTCTGCGTAGTCTAATGGGCTTATTTTGCGTCTAGAATTTTTATAGTTAATTCCGACAACTAAAGCTCTTCTGTATCTTAACTTCTTGGGAGAGGGGTTCCAAGATTTGGCTTTAACTACGCGTAATCTTCCGACGCATGCGATGTCGCAGAGAATTGCATTTTGGCTTCTTTCTGTAGAACTCTTCGGAATTAAGCCAAGTTCCCATGGTATTTTTACTGTTTCCTCATCTAACGCTAGTGCAAGATTGCAGTCTTCCTTGATTTCAAAGGCCAACCTTTTTAGTACTTGTTTTAATATTTTGCCTATTTCATTTCCGAGCAGTCGTAGCTCTTTTCTAAATTTTGTTATATTAGGCTGGTCTTTACTGCCTGTCATTCTCAGGATTTCTGCATAGTGCTGGTCTATGGTCTTTTTGGATTCTTGCGGTATTTTTGCATCAATTCCCACTATCTGCATCAATGTGGGATCTGTTAGTTCGCATTCAAGCTCATTGCCAAATTGTCTGAGGCGGAGAATGGGGTAATCTTGCACCAAGCTGGGTTCACGGCTCCTGTTTATTTCTTTATTGCTGGAATGTCAATTTAAGACTTCGTTTGTAGGTTTGTGGAATAAAGTTTAAATACTTAATTCGTATTAAAGTATTGAATATACTGATTGATTAAGAGGTATGAGTGTTTGTTGGGCATCAATTGGGATGCTGTTAGCAGGTTGGAGGATTGGGCTAGGAGTCGTTATCTTGTGCTTGTTGAGGAGGTTGGTGCTAACGATTTTACTACTAAGGATGTTGAGGCAGTCTTGGATAAGCGTGGTATGAGCCTCGAGAATGTTGGTAAGCTTCTTTCTATTTTGAGGAAGGAGGGTTTGGTGGAGGTTAAGGAGCATCCTGAGGATTTTAGGAAGAGCATTTATAGGCTTGTTTTGCGTGGTCCCGCGGTTTCTGTTAAGAAGGAAGTTGTTGGCAGGGATAGTTTGATTAGGTTGCTTAAGAGTGGTGCTGACTTGATTAGGACGGCTGTTGACTATAAGGTTTTGTTGCTTTTGCTTTTCTATAAGACGGTTAGTGACAAGTGGCATTCCATCGTTGACAAGTATGTTGGAGAGGGCTTTTCGACGGATGAGGCGTATCTTTTAGCCAATAGTGATTACCTTGTTTTGTATGATGAAAGGGAAAAGAGGCTGTATAGTTGGCGTGAAGTAACCAAGAGTAGGGAGACTGTTAAGGAACTTGCGAATGCCCTAATTAAGATTTCACGGTTGAATGAGGGGCTTCCGGATATTCAGAAGGTGATTGAGGTTCTTGGTTTTTTGGGTTTCATAAGCGAGGATAATATGCACATTTTGGAGGGTTTGGTTCAGCTTTTTAATCAGTATGATTTTTCAGAAGTGAATTATGATGCCGTGGGTGATGCTTACCAGTGGGTTTTGTCGTATTTTGCGCCTGAGAAGGCGAAGGAAGGCGAAACGTACACGCCTAAGGAGGTTATCAAGGTTATCGTGCGGGTTTTGGATGTGGATGATGGGAGTGTGGTTCTTGATCCGGCTTGTGGTTCTGGTGCTATGCTTATTGAGGCGTACAATTACGTGAAAGATGAGAAGCTTAATGGCAGAAAGCCTAGTTTGGAGCTTTTTGGGCAGGAACGTAATGAGATTATGGCTGTGATTGCGAAGATGAACCTTATTCTTCATGGAATTGAAGGTTATCAGATTTACATTGGAGACAGCCTTACTAACCCTCGGTTTGAGCGTGCTGATTATGTGATTGCTAATCCACCGTGGAATCTAGACGGGTATGATGAGAGCAATCTTGGGGAGCCGTCGGTTAGAAGGATTTACACGAGTTTGGGTGTAAGTGGTTTTACGCCGAAGAATACTGCTGACTGGGCTTGGATACAGCTGATGGCACATTTTGCAAGCAAAAAAGTGGGAGTTGTTTTAGACCAAGGCGCATTATTCAGGGGAGGCAAAGAAGGAAACATTCGGAAGGCGGCTGTTGAAAAAGATCTCATTGAGGCTATTGTGTTGTTGCCTGAAAAACTTTTTTATAATGTTCCAGCGTCGGGAATTATTTTGATTCTTAATAAAAGTAAACCAGAAGAAAGAAAAGGAAAGATTTTGTTTATAAATGCGTCTAGAGAGTATGAGAGCCATCCGGAAATTAGGCGTCTGAATATTATTTCTGAAGATAATACGCGGAATATTGTTGAGGTTTACAGGCGGTTTGAAGATGTTGAAGGTTTTGCGAGAGTTGTTTCTGTTGGTGAAGTTAGGAAGAATGATTACAATCTCAACGTGACTCTCTATGTTCATCCAAAAGAAGAGGAAGAGGATATAGACTTAGCAAGAGAGCTTGATACATTCATAAAAATAGAAACTGAAGAAAAAGAGGTTGTTCAAAAGGCAATGGAGTACATAAAGAGCGTTGTAGAGGCATGGCAAAAAGGAATGAGATTGGATGCTTGAATATGGGTGGATGAATTATGTCCGGTCATACATGGAAAAATGTTGACTTGTCGGTTGCTGAAAGGATAAGGGCGCATCTTTTGGAAAAAGGAGGAGAAGAGCGAGAGGTTAAAGCTGTTACTGAAAAGTGGCGCATTAGGTTCTCAGATGCAACTTTTACGTATTATACAAAGGGCACTCTTTATAGTACTCCTTCTCCTTGTAATGATCCTGCTGTTTTAGAGGCTTGGAATTATATAGAATCTTTAGTTGCTTCATATAAACCTCCTACAAGGGATTTCTTGATAGGGTTAGATGAAACAGGCAAAGGCGAAGTTATTGGGCACCTCATATTAGGTGGAGTGATTTTCCCTAGAGATATTTATGGGAAAGTTAATTCCATAGTAGGCGCTGCAGATACTAAGAAAAGGCACAAATTTGAATATTGGGATGATTTGTTCCGTAAATTAGACAATTTGCGAAGTCAAGGATTTAATTTTTTAATTGAGAAGATTCCGCCTTGGCATATAGACAAGTATAACGTGAACAAAATAATGGATGTTGCTTATCAAAGAATTTTGAACATGTTCTTTCGGGAAGTGCAAATTAGTAATTGCAAGATTGTTTTGGATGATTATGGTGTCGGCCCAACACTTATTCGGTTTTTGAGGTTTCTCGAAAAACAAGGATCAGAAGTTATAGTTGCATCTCATGCTGATGATGATTTTTTGGAAGCTAAAGTTGCCTCTTTGGTTTCTAAAAGGACGCGAGAGGCAGTAATGAAGGCGATTAATGAAAATCCGGAATTTAAGATAGATGGTTTAACTGTTGGTACAGGAAATGCTGGGGATCCACAGACTGTTGATTGGCTCAAGAAGTGGCACGCTAGCGGAAAGGAGTGGCCATGGTTCGTTAAAAAGTCTTATTCGACTGTTAGGGAGATAGAAGGCAAAACTGAGGAATACGCGAAAACGGCTCCTCCAATTATGGAGAGCTTGTTATCTAAAGAGTTTTTAGAGGATTTTAAAAATGGTAAGTTGTCCATTCAGTCGCTTTCTCTAGTATGTCCGTCTTGCGGGAGCATACTAAAGAGTGGTGATTTTGCTATATTTAAAGAGGGACATCGTAATATTTCTGAGTTGAAGTGTCCTTGTTGCGGAAAATTCATTCAAAATGCTGGTTTCACTTTGCGGTATTACTGTGGTTATGTGGTTCCCGATAGTAGTGCTATACAACGAAATTTGATAAGTAATGATCTTGCCTCATCGGCTTTTTTTGAAAATTTTACTGTTGTTTTGACTCCGTTGTTCGTAGAGAGTGTGATAATACTCCGAGGGGAAAGAAAGAATTTGATGAACTTTATAGGTATGACTCTATGGGAAAAATAAGACTTCATGCTCCCGGTTCAGCGAGAGCTATTCCAGCAGATCTTCCTAGCACTGTAAGGGATGAGCAGATTATTGAGGCTTGTTTGGAGTATAATGCGATTTTGCTTACTGCTGACAAGAGTATGAGTGCGTTTGCAGGTGGTAAAAATGTATTCACAATCCTCGTTTAAAGAAACTTCTATTGGAAAAATTCTACCAAAATTGCACATAGTAATGTGCACGCTCTTTTCTCAAATAAGTGATCGAATTAAGGGAGGGCTACCAACGTGACGGCTTCAATTAGTTTTTACAAAGAAACAAACTTCCAAGAAGGCTTTGAAATAGGAAAAATTCCTAAAGATTGGAAAATTGTCAGGCTCGGCGATAAGATAGCCGAAGTTATCATGGGGCAGTCTCCTCCCTCAAACACGTATAATGAGAAAGGAGAAGGGTTGCCTTTTTTACAAGGAAAAATGGAGTTTGGAGAGATCTATCCTTCACCAGTTATGTATTGCTCGAATCCGATAAAAATAGCGGAGCCAGGTGACATTCTCATATCTGTGAGAGCCCCTGTTGGAGATGTCAATTTAGCGCCCTATAGGTTATGCATTGGTAGAGGGTTGGCGGCTATTCGATTTTATTCCAAGATGGCAAATTCTCGGTTTTATTTCTACTACTTGCAGAAAGTCAAAAACTTTTTAGAAAACCTTGGAAAAGGATCAACTTTTAAAGCCGTGAATAAAGATGACTTGGTGAGTTTAAAAATACCCCTCCCTCCTCTTCCTGAACAAGAGAGGATTGTTGAGGTTCTTTCTTGTGTTGATTTGGCTGTTCAGAAAGTTGATGAAGCTATTGCAAGGGCTGAGCGCTTAAAGAAAGGCTTAATGCAACAGCTACTAACAAAAGGAATAGGACATAAGGACTTTAGAAAAGTAAAGATTGCTTTTAAGGAGTACAGTATTCCAGTAAGTTGGCAAGTCAAGAATTTGTTAGAGACTTCAGTTATTAAAGGTAGAATCGGATGGCATGGACTTAAAGCTGAAGAGTACTTGGAAAATGGTGACTATTATCTGGTGAGAGGAACGGAATTTGAGAATGGAAGAGTCCTTTGGGAAAAATGCGCTTATATATCTCAAAAGAGATACGAACAAGATCCTAATATTCAACTAAGAGAAGGAGACATTCTTGTAACAAAAGATGGCTCAATCGGTAAAGTATCTTTCATAGATAAATTACCCAAAAAAGCAACACTTGGTACTGGCGTGTTCGTTATTAGACCATTAAGAAATGCATATCTTCCAATATACATGTTCTACATAATGCAATCAGAGTTCTTTGAAAGATTCATAAATGTACTTAAAGCGGGTTCAACACTCTCACATTTATTCCAGAAAGATTTTACAAAATTTGAATTTCCCCTTCCACCGCCTTCAGAACAACAAAGAATTGCAGAAATGCTCTCAATAGTTGATAACATCCTACGCTTGAAGAAAAAGAAAAAAGAGAAACTTGTTAGGATGAAAAGGCGATTAATGGATCTGCTTTTAACCAGTAAAGTTAGGGTGACCGTATGAACGGCTTCTCAGAATTTCCAAGCTCCTTGATTCCTGAATGGGCAGATGTTGAAGAATTAAAACGCAAGCTTGAAGGTTTAAACTGGGAAAATGGAGAAAAATACGGCTTAACTGAAAATCTACTTCTTGAAGACTTCATTTACAAGACAGTTTTTGAACAGAAATTCAACGAATTAAACGAGCCTCTCCTAAAGGATTTAACTGAAGCGGAAAAAAGAGAAGTTCTAGACCACGTTAAAAACATACTCAGAAACGCAACTGAAGACTCCCTTCTAGACTATTTGAGATACGGCGTAGAATACACTGTAAAAAGAAGTGAAAAAAGAACATTCCGCCTAATAGATTTCATAAACTCCGAAAAAAACAGCTTCATCTACGCAAGAGAAATAAAGTATCCAGGTTCACCAAGAAACACAAAACCAGACTTCACCCTTTTCATAAACGGAATACCCATCACAATTATAGAAGTAAAACCCTCAACAAGAATAGACTCCGAAGAAGAAGCCATAGACCAAATAAAAAGATACGAGCAAGAATCCCCAGAACTCTTCAGATACACCCAACTCGCCATAGCCTACGCCCACAGAAAACTCTTCCTTCCAACCTCCCCAAACTGGAACAAAGAAACAAGACTAACACCAGCACACCCATGGAAAATCGAAACCCAACAAGGGGAAAGCACAATAAAAATAGAATCAATCGACCACCTCCTACAACCAGTCGTCCTCCTAAACATCATAAAATGGTTCACATTCTTCAGAGAAAAAGACGGGGCAATCGACAAAATTATCGGAAGATACAACCAATACACGGCAACCGAAAAAGCTCTACAAAGAATAGCCGAATACCTAAACGGCAAACAAACTCAAAACGGCTTAATCTGGCACTGGCAAGGAAGCGGAAAAACCTACACAATGTTCTACATCGCAAACAAATACTTCGAAGAACACTTTGAAAGGAACCCCCTAATATTTTTCATTATAGACCGCATAGACCTACAAAGACAACTTAAAGACTTCCTAGAAGCCCTAAAAGCACCAAGATTCAAAAGCTACCTCAAAATCATCGAAAATATAGAACAACTAAAACAAGAAATAACCACAATAAAAAGAAGCGAATACAAACAAAACATCATAACAAAAGGAATCAACATAGTCCTAATTCAAAAATTCCAAAGAGAAGACTTCGAAAACCTCCTAATAAACCTAGCAAACGAACAACTCGAACACACCAAACAAACAAACAGAAAAGAATACGAAAAAATACAAAAAGAACTTGAAAACCTCTCAAAAGACGAAAAAAGAAAAAAACTCATCGAGCTAGGCGGCATCCAAAAAAGAGAAATCCTCCTACTAATAGACGAAGCCCACAGAAGCCAATACGGTCTACTCGCCTCGATGATGAAAAACGTATTTCTAAACGCCATGAGATTCGCCTTCACAGGCACACCAGTCTTCCAATTCGAAAGAAACACATTCCTAGAATTCGCTCATCCGCCAAAAGAATACTACCTTGACGTCTACTTCATAAAAGACTCCATAGACGACAACTTCACCCTACCAATAGTCTACGACGTAGTCCAAGAAGGGAAACCAGTCACAGAAGGCATCAAAATCCTCCTAAACGACGAAGACGTCAAAAAATACATAGAATACTGGCTCGAAACCTCCGAACAAGGAAGCCCAGCCGACGACATGGAAACATTCCTAGAAACAGACCAACCAGCAGAAACCCTACCACCCCAAAGCCTCCTCATAACCAAAAGTGAAATAAGACAACACCTAACCAAAGTAAAAGTCTTCCTAACAAACGAAAAAAGACTAGAAAAACTAGCCCAACACATAGCCCAAAGAATACAAGCCGACACAGAAAACTTCCAATTCAAAGCCATGGTCGTAACAGCAAACCGCGAAGCATGCGTCCACATGAAACAATTCCTAGATCGCGAACTCGAAAAACTGTACACTCCACGCTACGGTGACGATGTCAAAAAATGGACAGAAATCGTAATGACATACCAACACAACGACAGAGGAGCAATCTTAGACTATAAAGAACAAATAGCCAAAAAAAGAGGAAAAACCGATACAAACGAGATAAACACCGACATACAGCGAGAATTCAAAGAAGAAACAAACCCCAAAATTCTAATTGTCACAGACATGCTCATAACAGGCTTCGACGCACCAAAACTAAAAGTCATGTACCTCGACAAACCACTATACGAACACCGACTTCTACAAGCAATAGCAAGAGTAAACAGACCATACAAAAACGAAATAGCCGAGAAAAAATACGGACTAATAGTAGACTCGATAGGCTTACTAAGACATGTCAAAGAAAGCCTAAGAAAATTCGAACTAATCGCCGACAACAGAATAGCCACAGACATAGAAGAAAACGTGCTGGGCATAATAGAAAAGAAAGTCGAAGAATTCAAACAAAACCTAAACAACATAAAACGAACTTTGAAAACACTAACAATAGAAGGTAGAGACCTCAACATAGACATCGACAAAATAAAAACAGAAATAAAAACCAACAAAAGAAAAGCCCTAGAAACCCTCAAAGAAACAATAGACCCAAAAACAAGAATAATAGCCGCACTCTGGAACACACCCGAAACCCAAACCCTACTAAACATGCTAAAAGAAACAATAGACCAATTCAAAGCGCTAGGCTCACACAGAGAAAAAATTCACTACGTCGAAGAAATAGAACTCCTATCATATATCTACGGAAAAATACTTTACTACATAAAAGGCGGAAAAGTCCCCAAAGAATTCTGGGAAGGACTAATAGAACTCATACACGAAAAAACCCTCGTAGACGAATTCCGCACAATAATAAAGACCGAAATAAACAACGAAATGCTAAAAACCACCCTACAAAAACTCAGAGAAAAAATCTCAGCCAAAGAAATCATCCAAGAACAAACAGTAGCAGACGCGTACAGAATCCTAAGAAGCCTCCTCGAAACAGACCTAGCCAACCCCGTGTACAAAGCAATACACGAAAGAATAGAAAAAGCAAGAGAAGCATGGACCACAAGAAACATAGACACCACACTCTTTATCAAAATACTCTCAGAATCAATGGAAGAAAAAATAAAATACGACGAAAAAATCGCAAACAAACCAATAATCGAACGAATAACCGAAACCATAAACCTCCTACTAAATCAACAATTCGGAGACAAAAAAGAACTAACATTCAAACTAACAGAACTCAGAAAAACCCTCCCAGAAGCAATAAAAGCCACAAAAATCGTCACATACCACAAAAACACACTCAGAACTGCCCTAATGAAAGACTTATTCAAAGAAATGAAAAAAGAAAAAGGAGATATAACAAAAATTCTACCAGAACTAAGAAACTTTGCAGAAGTAGTCACCGAAGAATACATAATAGAAGAAATCGAAAAAGCCAGAAAAACGGGAGGAATCGCCGCTTGAAGAGAGAACAAATAAAAGAAATCCTAGACCATGCTAAAGAGGATCTGAGCATCTCCGAAAAAATAAAAATAGAATTAAAACCCATGAAAACAAAAGCCGCTTCAATATCCCTAAAAAGAAAAACCATACGAATAAACAAAAGCATACTTCCAAACTTAGATCAAGAGTGCATAAAATACTTAATACTACATGAACTCGCACACTATAAACTCAAAAGCAAGTACCACAACGGCGACTTCTACAAAAAACTACATGAAAAAGTAAACGATATAAAAGCAAAAGAACTAGAAAGAAAAATCCTCATAAGCCTCCTAGAACTGAACGACATTTTATAATACCACACGTGCCTAAATCAAGCAAATCTTGGATAAGATGCCAAAAACAGTGACAAAGGTCTGTGCACCATCCATTAGAAGAACTTATCTAAGATTTCTCAATTTTACTTCAATTATACTCAGCAGCCGATATATCTTGGCGATGATGCGAGCCGCTGTTTAGCTTAACAACTTCTGATTATGCTTAAATTTGCCGCGCGCTCTGGTTTATTAGTGCTCTCTCAATCGCTACTAACAAAGGATACCCAACTACAACTACAGCAATAATTTCTCCGGCACCTACAGTTGCAACGTTTACACAGTACGGAACATTATAATACACTGAGATATAGGAGCTAGCGCCAAAGGCATTCACCAAAATTGGATATGTGCATGCAATTATCTTCTTTTTGAAATTAAGTTTCCATGATAAAAGTGCTCCAATCAGTGTTAAAAATGGTCCAAAAATTAGGTCGGGCAAACCTACTGGACTAAACCAATTAGCGATGCAGCACCCTAGTGTTAATCCAATGACAGCAGGAAAGCCCAACAAATAGGGTAAAGGCGTTAGAGCTTCACTAATTCGTATTTGAATCCATGAATAACCAAGAGAGCCTAAAGAGACAGTGATTACTGCATAAATTGTTGCGACCAGAGATGCCAAAACAATTTTTAAGCTAACTTTCCCCAAAGGCAACCCAGGTTAACTTTCTATTCTACATTTCCTTAAATGCATTTATTATAGAGAGAGAAAGAATAAGAGTAATTTATTCAATAATTGCAGAAGGAATAAATTATATGGCAGGCGAAACCGAATTACAGTTTAAAGTAATTAAACCTTCAGACGCATTAGCCAGAGTAATTGAAGTGGAAATTGGCGGGAAAAAATTAATAACTCCAACATACTTTCCTGCAATTTCTAGTTATGGGATTAAGTACAGTTTTCTTTCACTAATACGTCTCCTGATATTCCATTCCTACCCGCGAATTCTGTTTTCAGCTTATGACTTTCATCTTTTGCCACTGAAGACTAAAAGAAAGCTATCATATGACATCAACGAATACTCTAGAAAGGGGGGCTTCGTTTTTCTTGATAGTGGAATTTATGAAAGTTACTGGAAAGCAGATAACAAATGGACAAAAGATTTCTATAAAGCTTCAATAGCAGAAATTGACTTTGATTTTTACAGCAGTTTCGACGTTTTGCCAATCGAAAGAAGATCAAAAGAGTTTGAAAAAGAAACTCTTAGTAGCATAATTTTTTCTAGGAGTCTTTCTGATAAACCGGGATTTGTTCCAATTTTACACGGGAAAACCCCTAATAAACTCGTTTCCTTGGTAAGAGAGTTTGTAAAAGAAAAGCCTGACCTCTGCAATTTTATTGCCGTACCTGAGAGGGACTGTGGGGTTAATATTATCGAAAAGGCACAAACAATTGGTAAAATCCGAAAAATATTGGATGATGAAGATGCAAACAATTACAGCAGAATTCTACACATCCTTGGGTGTGGAAATCCTATGTCATTACTTTTATTCTCATATTATGGCGCAAACACATTTGACAGCTTAAATTGGATCTGCAATGCTATCGATCCAGATCGATTGGTAGTTGACGATTTTTCTTTTTTGGAATTAATTAATTGCAATTGTTCTATTTGCACAGACGCGAGTAGATGCTATACTGAGAAAGTGTTTCTACATAATCTTCTATTTTACCAAAATTATGTGCTTGGAATTCAATCTTTAATACGTAACGATGGAATTCACGAATCCTTAAGCCAACGCGTGGGAAAGAATATCTTGGAAAGAATTAATCGCTTGATTATTTAGGGCTAATTTGGCTTTACTTTTCCAAATAATACCCCCTCATTTTCTTATAAAGAATGTGCAAGAACTTATTAGTCAATTATTATTAAAATTTATAGAATCGGGTTGGGAGAATTTGCAGAATGCAGACCAGTAAAAATTCCACACTTACTCGTGTAGCGTTAGAATATTCAAACCTGAAATATTCTTTTCAATCACGGAAAAGATGGAACGAAATGTCAGAAGATGAACTTTGGGAAGAACTTTGCGTATGCATACTTTCGAGTAATGTGCCATATGAATTAGCATTATCGGCATTTCAACATCTGCGTAAAAATAACCTTTTGAGTCGAGAATGGATTACAACTGATCCAAATGCAGCTAAAATAATTGCCCTTGAACTTTCAAAGCCAATTTATATACCTAAAAAGAAAGATGGTTCTAATAGGAAGTATCGTTTTCCAAACGTGAGAGCCTTTAATCTAGTCAATGCTGCCAAGGCTTTGTACGGCAAAAAATACAGTCTTTGTTCGATCTTAAAGAGCAATGCTTCTGAGCGTGAAATTCGAGACTTTTTATCTGAGAATATACCAGGAATTGGATTAAAGGAGGCGTCTCATTTTCTCCGAAACATTGGTTATTCTAACTCTTTAGCGATAATAGATACGCATGTAATTGCTTTTTTGTTAAAGATTGGAGTATTGCAAGAAAAGAACATAGATACCATAACTCCTAGCGTCTACTTGAAGTTGGAAAAAATCCTTCAAGATTTATGTGATACTTTGGGATTGAATTTATCTATTTTTGATATGGCTATATGGCGGTGTATGCGGAGTAAGTCTAAATGAAAATCGTGGTTTTAGCTTCCGGTGGGGTAGATTCCTCCGTTATGATGCTTTTGCTAAAAAAGGAAGGTCATCAGGTACTTCCCTTGTTCATAGATTACGGACAACTAGCAAGGGAGAAGGAGTGGTTGTCGTGCAAGGATATTTGCCATTTTTTGGGTTTAGAACCTTACAAAATGGACATTTCGGGATTTGGAAAAAGTATTCCAAGCGGGATTACAGATAGTAAGTTGGACATTGAAAAAAACGCATTCTTACCAACTCGCAATTTGCTTTTTCTAACCCTTGGAGCAGCCTATGCGTATACACAATCCTCCAATGTAGTTGCTATAGGGCTTCTCTCGAATCCAATTTTTCCAGATCAGACAGCTGAGTTTATCCAAGTCGCACAGAAATGTATAAGTGCATCCTTAGGCGTTGATTTGAAAATTCTTGCGCCTCTTATATCATTAGATAAACGTGACACTTTAAAATTAGCTCACAAGTACGGACTGCCTTTGAACCTTACACACTCATGCCATTCAAATGGCGAAACACCATGTGGCCGATGCATTTCATGCAAAGAGCGCATTGCAGCAGAGAAATGGTTGCCCAGCAAAAATATCGAACACTCTAAGTAAATCTAACAGTTTATAACTTTGAGTTTACTTAACAAACTGGTTGAGGAGTGCAAAATGGGAGGCGGCAGTTCCTATTCTGGTCCGTCGTCTCGTTCGACTGAAGAATCTGAAAAAATATTCAAGTCAGCCGTCGAAGAAGTTGAACAAGCACGAGTAAGGAATGTCTTCATTAGCTTTAAAGTGGAAGATGAGGCTCAAGTCAATCTTTTTCGGCATCAAGCAAAAGAGGGTATGGGTATAGAGTTTAGAGATTATTCAGTAAAAGAACCTTTTGATGAAAAATGGAAAACAAACTGCAAAGAAAGGATAGCGCAAACTTCAGCACTTATTTGTTTCATCGGCCCAGAAACCGCAAAAAGCGAAGCAGTAAACTGGGAAATAGAAGAAGCTTACCGTCAAGGAAAGAAAGTGATCGGTGTAAGAATTTACAAAGATAGAAACCACCCCATACCTAAAGCACTTAAAGAGCACAACGCACCTATTGTAGAATGGGACAACGCAAAGATATCACAATTGCTGGCAGAGGATGAATGATGAAGAAAACGAAAGAAAATAACGGTGACTACGTGAAAAACCATCTATTTGTCGCCCAAGAAAAAGAATACGGTGATAAGTACAAATCGCATCTATTAGAACAATACAAGTTATGTGTTTCAATGGCGGATAGAAACTCTTCAAGGCGTGTAGCTGCAAACAATTTTTTCCTGAGTCTAAACACAATTTTAATAGCCATTATAGGCATTTTATCGCGGTTGGGACCCAGCTATATCATATTCTATCTCTGGTGGATTATCATAGCATCCTCTGCAGGGATTCTATTTTGTTGGGTGTGGAGAGTTAATATCGGAAGTTATAGAGCACTTAGTGAGGCGAAGTTCAAGGTGATAAATGCTATTGAACAAGAATTGCCAGTAGCTGCCTTTGAAACTGAATGGAGGTATTTGAACCCAGAGAACAAAGATTCAAAATATCCTCAACTCACCAAAGTAGAACGTTGGATCCCACTGATATTTACTGCTTTATACTTTGCATTGATGACAGTAGCGCTTATCCTTGCGAGCTCAACTTTCTTCGGATGGGACCCATAAATTTCAGCAGTAAGCGTACTATGTTCAAAATTATTCTAAAATAGCGCGACAGTAAAATAATATAAGGGCTATCCATAAGATTTTTTCGGTGAAAGATTTGGAAAAACTTCCTCTAAAATTGAGAATATCAGACTTATTAAGAGAACTTCATCGTTTAGAGAGAATCGAAGATCCTAAAGAGCGCACTAAGGAATTCGCGAAATTCATACCTATGCTACAAGATTTTGCTCACCGATGTGAAGATAGAAAACTGATTGAAACAGTAAGAGATCTCTCAATTAGCGAAGAAAAAGCCAGAAATTTTTACCGAATTGAAGCTTTAAGGAATGATCTCAAAAATCTTACAAACACGATAAAAGAAACTAAAGATGTAATTTCTTCTGATGCTACCGATTGTTTTCTACATTGTATTTATCAATTTGAAAAAGCATTGATTGCTCCCAAAGAACAAGCTTTGACATTTGTTCGCGTTTTTTCCGAAATGACTAAACAATTGATATATGAACTCATTGGAAGGCGACTAGAAAAGGAGATAATACCTGATTTGGCAATGAAAATTGGGTATGCTATTCGTCCGAACATCTTTTCACACAATAACAGCGAAATAGAAGTTGATTTTGTAGGTGAGAAGGATCTCACAACTTCATCTTTTGGAAACGGAAAGTTGAAAAAGAAAGAAGTGTTATTAGTAGAGTGCAAAACAACAATTTCTGAAAGTGACATTAACGATTTTGCAAGAAAAGTTGCTATAATCAAAGGGAAGTATGAGATAAGTGCAGATGCATTTCAATACGACCTGAAACTTGATGCTTGGATGGTCTCTTGTTATGGGTGGACTGACGAACTTAAGGATATGGCTATAAAGAATGGCATCAAACCATTTGGCAAAGATGAATTGGAGGATATTCTCGAAAAACATGGGATTCTCGACCATAGAATACCTACCTGCCCTTAATGTGATTGATTTCAGCATTGCGGGCTAAAGAATTTGAAACTAGCTTATATCCAACGCTACACTTTTTGTTTTTCTTCCTATTTTAGAACTTTTGTTTACTGTTCTCCATAACATGTTTTGCTTCTCAAATGGACTAAATTTGTTTGAGTATAGGGTATCTTTATTATGTGAACTTTTGTTTCTTTAGATCCCTAGTTTTGGTATGCATGATAGGTAGGCTTCTCTTAATTTTTGTTTGTCTATGTGGTGATAAATGTCTATGGCTTCCTTTCTTTTGTCTCCTCTTAACTCTTTCACGTATTCGCGGGGCATACCGTTTCTTAGGAGCCATGTTGTGAACCAGTGTCTAAAGCAGTGAGGACCGAAATGGTCTTCTAGTCGTGGCGATTCTGGGTTGTGGTAGCCCATGCGTTTGGCGTATTTGGTTATGGTTGTGTAGAGGCTGTTTCTGTCCAGCCTTTTTAGGCTTTGATAGCTTATGAACAGCGCTTTTGTCGGCGGGTTTAGCTTTTCTCTAACCCTAAGCCATCTTCTTAGAACTATGGCGCATTCGTCGTCGAAGAAGACGGTTCTGTTGCTTCTTTTTGGTGTTGGTTTTAATGTTATGCAGTATTCTTCCCAGTTTATGTCTTCAACGTCTAGTCTTAGCAGCTCACCTCGTCGCATTCCAGTTTTAGCAAGTAGCACGGCGATGGCTTTATCTCGTGGATCAATGATTGAATTTACAAGTTTGCTCATTTCTTCTATGCTTAGGAGTTTACGTTCAGGATCATCAAATCCATTCTTATAGCGCCGCAGATACCTTTTTCTAAAGGGGAGTATGATGTTTGTGTTTATTATGCCCTCAAAGGCTAGGTAGTCATAGAAGGCTGACAATGCCGAAAAATAGTTTTCAACAGTTTTGTACTTGTTTTTTCTCTCATACATAATGTACTGTAGAAAGTCTCTAAGTATGTAAACATTAACATCGTTTATGTTTAGACTTTTTTGGTTCAGGAATTGCGTGAATATCCTGAGGCTGGATTTGTATCTTCTTATGCTCTCTTCTGTCATGCTTCTTAGTTTACAATCTCTGCAGAAAACCTCGATGAGATGTTGCGGGCTTTGAAGCGTCTTTAAGGTTAGCCTTTCCATTTCCATCCCCGCCCCTTATATTCCACTAGTCCGTAAGCTTCTAAAGCCTCAAGCTGCTTGCTTATGGCTTTCACCAACTCAGTGTCAGATGGATCTATGTTCAGTTGCGATAAAATATGTTCTTGAGTGTAGGATCCACCCTTTCTCAACAGCTCTATAAGGTCTTTGTCAAAGCGTCTAACACCTTCAAAAGCCTCTTCAAGGAAAGGTTGAGCCCTATACCGCTTAAGCTCGTTATCAAGATTCTCCGCAAGCTTCTTCAAAAGCCTATTCTCGTTACGTAGTTTCTTTAACTCCTCTTCAGCATCCCTTAACCTTTTAATAAGTTCAGCACGGCTTAGGTAACCCTCTTCGCCTTCCTCACGCCTAATAGACTCCTCAACCCGTTCTATAACAAATTTTGATAAAGAAACTCCTGCCTTCTCAGCCCTTCGCTTCCAATCCTCAACCATTTCCATAGACGGCAAGTAAACATAAATGGCACGATCCTTAATCGTCTGAGTTTTACCCCTATCAGGCTTCGTCACAACCACCAATAGCAATAAGCAACATCAAGTATTTATAATTTACTGGTAAATTAGTGCGGGGGGTGGGATTTGAACCCACGAACCCCTATGGGATAGGCGCCTCAGGCCTACGCCTTTGGCCATGCTTGGCAACCCCCGCTTTAGGAATGCATCCTCTTATTCTCTAATTTACGGTTAAAATTAAATCTTGCTTTCACTACTTAACCGAAAAAGAACTTTAACCTTTAGTAAAGTGATGCGATGGCTGAAATGGTTTCAGCTTTCTATTACCTTTACCTTCTTCACTCTTGCAAACCAGGGAATCATTGGCGAACTCTTTCGAAGGCTCTCAAAGATTTCCTTTTCAAGCTCTTCATTAGATTTTTCTTCGCTTTCTCTGACGAGCAGAATGGTAATTACGGCTTTTTTGGTTTTCATTTTAGTTCTCGAATATTTGTTTTGTAAAGAAAAGTCTTGAGCGTCATCCATGATTCAAAATAGCAACAGAACTATTCTTCTTCAAATCTTATTTTATGAACAAACCAACAATAATGATGCCTAACAGAATCCTTAACGAAATCTGCAATACTACTATACCCACATTCAGGATTACTTTTAATAATAGATTCAACAGCCTCAAGCATCTTCGCAGGCAACTTAACAGTTCTATACTGCTTAACCAATACACAGATCCAACCGCAAATTGTAAGGTGTTTTTAGGAAAAAGGGTTAAATTAGGCTTATGAAGACAAAATAAGGATGGTTAATTTTTGTAATTCAGATTCGGAATTCAACTTTCTAATGTTAGATTATTCGAAAGTCTTCCTTCACCGTTGTCAGCACAACATGAGTGTTTGTGCGTTCAACATATGGTATGGAAAGCAACCGTTTCGTGAACTTGCTCAGTTCCTCTCGAGTTTTGAATTTCGCAATTATTACAGCGTCAGTTAAGCCAGTAACATCATAAACACAGCACACATTTGGAAGACGTGCAATCTCGCTTTCCACCTCTAGAAGCCTACCCTTAGAAACTGTTAACTCAGTAACAACAGTCAGCTCGTATCCAAGTTTTTCATGGTCAAGCAAAGCTGAATAACCTTTTATAATGCCTTCTTTTTCCATGCTCTTTATTCGCGCTAAAACGGTGCTTACGGACTTTTTACATTGTTTGGCTATTTGCCGCGATGAAAGCCTAGCATCAAGAGTTAACGCCTTTAAGATTTCGACACTTGTTTTATCCAGCTGCATTGCCACCACCTTCATTCACACATTTATTCAGATAGCGTATCCTTTATTTAACATTTGCTCTGTTTTTTGTCAATAAACCTTTTATATTTATTAAAATAATGCACTTTACTGTAAACTTGCTTCACAAAGATGGTGGCTAAATGGGAAGAATAGCAAGCGTGACGCAAAATTTGGACACTTATCTTAAGCTTATGAAAAACGCCGATTACGTCCTACTCCATTTCACGGATATTCTCGGAGCTTTAAAAGGCAGAACCATCCCAGTGGAGGAGGCAGAAAACGCTTTAACAGAAGGCATAGGCTTTGATGGTTCCTCAATCATGGGCGGAGTAGGAATAGAAGAAAGCGACATGCTCTTAAAGGCGGATCCCTCCACCTTTACAGTTTGTCCCTACTACTTTTACGATAAAGGCGTTGTAAGCTTCATTTGCAACATTTACAAACCTGATGGAGAACCCTTTGAGAGTGATCCAAGGCTTGTTTGCCAAAAAGCTATGGAAAAAATATCTTTGAAAGGATATAAGCCAAGCGCTGCTGCAGAATTGGAATTTTATCTTGTACAGAAAGATGCGAAGGGCGAAATTAATCCTGTTGAAAACCACATTGTGGACAAACATAGATATTTTGATATAGCACCTGGTCGGGACATCACAGAAGCGTATCGGATGGATTTATCCAATGTTTTATCTATCATGGGAATTAATGTGGAGCGAATGCATCACGAAGTGGGTTCAGCACAAAACGAAATCACATTCACCTATTCAGACCCAAAAACCACATCAGACAACATTATCCGATACAAATTTGCAGCAAAGGCTGTGGCGGACAAAAAATATGGTTGGATAGCAACTTTCATGCCTAAACCATGGTCTGGAAAACCCGGCAATGGCATGCACGTTCATTTAGGCCTTTTCAACTCCAAAACAGTAAAAAACGTTTTTTATGACCCAAAAGGTTATGCCCACATTTCACAAGAATGCAGATATTTCATAGGCGGCATTTTAGATCATGCCAGAGCCCTCTGCGCTATTGTGGCACCTACTGTTAACAGTTATAAGAGGCTTGTTCCTGGCTATGAAGCTCCGGTATATGTCACTTGGAGTAAAAGAAACCGTTCAGCCCTCATAAGAGTGCCAGAATATTTTCCAGGGAAAGAAAAGGAAGCTAGGGTGGAGTTTAGATGCCCAGACCCCCTTTGTAATCCTTACCTTGCATACGCAGTGATTTTCGAGGCTGGATTGGATGGCATCAAAAAGAAAATTGACCCCGAAGACCCCCTAGATGTAAACGTTTACCATCTCAGCGAAGCGGAACGCAGAAAACTTGGAATTAAAGTTTTGCCAACTTCATTGAAGGAAGCCTTAGAAGAGTGGGATAGCGATGAAATTTGTGTGCAAACTTTTGGCAAAGGAATAGCTGAAGCGTATAGAGAACTTAAAATGCAAGAGTGGAAAGAGTATGAACCACAAATGTTGAAAAACAAAAATGAAGTGACAGATTGGGAAGTGCAGAAATACCTTTACGCCTAAGTTGCAAAATCAAGCATCCATGTTTAAGTATGAAGCATGTTTTCCAAAATTGGAAGAGATGTAAAAATGAAGTATGATACCATACTTGTCCTTGACTTTGGCGGGCAATACTGCCACCTTATAGGGAGAAGAATAAGAGAACTTGGAGTATACTCAGAAATAGTGGCTCATGATATAAAACTAGAAGAAATAAAACTTCTAAACGAAAAATTCAATGTTAAAGGACTCATATTTTCTGGAGGACCAGCCAGCGTCTACGAACCAAACGCTCCAAAACCCAACCCGCAAATTCTTGATTCGGAATTGCCAATCTTAGGCTTATGTTACGGACATCAACTTATAGCCCATACGGTTGGAGGAAAAGTTACGCCTGCTAAACAAAAGGAGTATGGAACCGCTTATGTCATTGTTGACAAGCCTGTTGGTGTTTTGAAAGGGTTAAATAGGAAAGAAAGGGTTTGGATGAGCCATGGCGACACAGTTTTCTCCATCCCATCAGATTTTGAGATTTTAGCCCACACAGAAAACTGTCCAGTGGCAGCCTTTAAACATAAAGAAAAGCCAATCTATGGCTTACAATGGCATCCAGAAGTAATTCACACAAAAAATGGCATGCAAATGCTACGCAACTTTGTATTTGAAGTTTGTAAATGCAAAGCAAACTGGAAAATAGAAAACATCATAGAAAAAATGATAAACGAAGTAAAAAAAGAAGTTGGCGAAGAAAAAGCAATAATAGCCCTCAGCGGAGGCATAGACTCCAGCGTAGCCACAGCCATAGCAGCAAAAGCATTAAACGGCAACCTCACAGCAGTTTTTGTCGACCACGGGTTTATGAGGGAAAATGAGCCGGAATTTGTGAAAAAGACTTTCCAAAAATTCGAATTAAACTTAATAGTAGTAGATGCGCAAAAAAGGTTTTTGGAAAAACTTAAAGGAGTCACAGACCCGGAAAAGAAGAGAAAGATTATTGGTGAAGAGTTCATAAGGGTTTTTGAAGAAGTTGCAGAAAAAACGGGCGCAAACTATCTGATACAGGGAACAATTTATCCGGACAGAATTGAATCGGGTTTTAGAAAGTTTTCTGACAAAATAAAAACGCATCATAATGTTGCAGGATTGCCAACAAAGATGAAGTTCAAGAAAATAGTTGAGCCACTCCGCGACTTGTATAAAGATGAAGTCAGAAGGGTTGCAAAAATCCTTAAACTGCCAAAAGAAATCGTTTTCCGACAACCCTTTCCTGGTCCTGGTTTGGCTGTGAGAATTATTGGAGAGCTTACGGAAGACAAAGTTAGAATTGTGAAGAAAGCGGACAGAATCGTGAGAGAAGAGATAGAAAAGAGCGGGTTAGAAGAGAATTTATGGCAATATTTTGCCGTTTTAACGGATACAAAGGCGACAGGCGTTAAAGGCGACGCTAGGGCATATGGTTATGTTGTTGCCATCCGAATTGTGGAAAGCCGCGAGGCTATGACTGCAAGTTTTGCAAGAATCCCATATGAAGTTTTAGAGAGAATCTCAACTAGAATAACTAATGAAATAGCAGAAGTCAGCCGAGTTGTTTATGATATAACTCATAAGCCTCCAGCAACAATTGAGTGGGAATAGAAAGGTAAGTTTAAACTTTAGGTTTCTGCACCAAATCTTCGATTTTAGATTTTTTAAGCTTGTTAACGTGTCCAACCAGTTCGTCAATAACGGCTTCTAAAACTTTTTTCCCCTTTTCTGCTGAGGCTGTTGTTGACTTACCAAATACGCCTGAGCTTGTGTAATCTATGGTGTCTAATGATAGAGTTATGCCCTCTACTTGAGCTATATGCTCGTGTGGTTCTTCATCCACAGCCTTACTCATATTCACAAGTTTGGGGTGCAAAGCCAAATTTACAGAAGTTTCCTCTGCGCCTGCATGTCCTCTTTCTTCCAGCTTAAAAAGCTCTGGCAGAAGTTTTCCTGCTGCCGGCCACCATTGAAAAACGGATACGAAAATGCCGCTTTCCCTAAGTTCTCTGGACAATTCTGCCAAGGCGTTTAAATTTCCGCCATGCCCATTAACTATGACAATTTTCTTTACTCCATAATAATTAAGCGCTAGGCATACCTCTTTCACATACTCCTTGAGGGCTTTTGGAGATACGTGAATAGTTCCCCAAAACTGTTTATGATGGGAGCTTACGCCAAAGGGAATAACTGGCAAACAAACAACACCGGTACGTTTTGCGGTTTCCTCAGCCAGAGCCTTAGCAATTAAGTGGTCTGTCCCAAGAGGGTTTTGCGGTCCATGCTGTTCATTCGAACCAACAGGTAAAAGGGCAATATCGTTTTTTTCAAAATATTCTTTCGCTTCAACCCAGCTCATTTCATGGAGCAAAACTTTCATAGGCTTCACCTTTTGTAAATCGTTTATATTACAAGATAAGTGAATATAAGTTTACAGCCTAAGAATGGTGAAAACGCTTGAAAGCTGTCATCCTCGCAGGAGGTTTTGCCACAAGATTGAGACCCCTAAGCTGCACAAGACCAAAAATTCTCTTTCCAATAGTTAACAAACCATTATTAGAGTGGACTTTTGAAAGACTAGCCAAAAACAACATAAAAGAAGTAATAATGGCAGTTAACTATCAAACAGAAATCACAATAAAACAACACAGAATCCAAAAATATGGAATGCACATTTCCTATTCACATGACCCATTAAGAAAACCCTTAGGAACCGGTGGACCAATAAAAAAGGCTGAAAAACAAATTGGACACGACTCTCCCTTTTTGGTTCTGAACGGAGACGTCTTTGCCGATGTAAAATATAAAGAAATCTTAAAGATGCACGAAGAAAAGGGCGCTGTGGCAACAATAGCTCTCCATAAGGTCAAAGACCCAAGCAGATATGGAGTCACAGAACTAACAGCAGATAATCGCATAAAAAGATTCATAGAAAAACCACAACCGAAAGAAGCCCCAACCAATTTGATAAATGCCGGCGTTTACGCTCTCAGTCCAGAAATATTTGAATACATTCCACATGGTAAAGCAGTTTCCATGGAACGTGAAGTTTTTCCAAAACTTGCAGAAAAAGGCATGCTTTACGGTTACGTGCATGACGGTTTATGGATGGATATAGGCAAGCCGGAAGATTACCTGAAAATAAACAAAATCCTACTAGATTCTCTTTTTGCACAACAAAAATTGAAGGTTAAAAATGACGTGGAAATTAAGAAACCAGTATTTTTCGACAAAGTTCTGTTAGGAGAAAACTCTGTCATAGGACCCTACACGGTTTTAGGGCGAAACGTTACCGTTGGAAAAAACGTTCACATACAAGAATCTCTAATACTGCCAAACACGGAGATAGCCGATTTTGCCTCCATAAAAGGCGCAATAATAGGCGAAGGAGCTTTTATCGGAAAGGGGGCAAAAATCAGTGATGGATGCATTCTCGGGGACCATACCAAAATAGGAAACAACATTTCACTAGCTAAAGGAGTGCTAATTTGTCCCGCCAAGGAAGTTTCTGAAAGCATACCAGAAACTCAATGCATTATCTAAATCATTGCCTATGTTAGAAGACTTCATTAAAAACTTAAAAGGACTGATGACAGCTTAAAGAGTTAAAAATATGGTTTCTTACAGGGGCACTCTGTGTGTGGAGAACACTAACATGTCATCAGCAGCATTAAACATAAAAAAGGAAGATGTTGACACGCAAGAGAAGTGTGGAAAATACGCAGTCAGCATTATAGGTTGCGGAAAAAATGGCATTCTCCACGCTTGCAGCTTCGCTGAGGTAGGATTCAAGGTCATATGCGTGGATGCTGACCAAACCATAGTGAATAATCTCCTAAGAGGAAAAGCGCCTTTTTTGAAACGTGAAACCGAGCTTAAATTAAAAAATTACGTGAAAATGGGAATTTTAAGCGCCACAACTGATGTCAAAACAGCAGTTTCTCAAAGCAATTTCATCATCATAACAACTTCAGTTGAAATCAACGAAAAGAAAAAACCTGATTACTCAAACACCGAAAACATTTGCAAAAAAATTGGATCAAGCCTTCGCCGAGGAGCTTTAGTTATTGTTGCAAATACGGTGGGAGTTGGTGTCACAGAAAGTTTGATTAAAGAGACTTTAGAAAATACTTCAGGGCTTAAAGTTGGAGTTGATTTTGGATTAGCTTACAGTCCAATCCGAATTTTGAATAATCAAACATCTGAAATGTTAATAGCTCAGAGCAGAATTGTTGCAGCATTGGACAAAAGAAGCTTAGATGCAGCCTCAACAATTTTGGAAACAATTATGAAGAACGGTGTTAAAAAAGTTGGAAACATGAAGATAGCAGAGGCAACAGCGCTTTTCGAAGCCGTGCAACATAATGTCAACGTCGCCCTCGCCGCTGAATTCGCCACCTTCTGTGAAAAGGCAGGTTTAGATTACCTTGAAATTTATCAGCTTTCGAAGGCTTATGGCTATTCTGAAATTTCCCTGCCCACGTTCATAGATGAAAAAACAGATGACGAAACTTATCTATTTTTGGAAAACATTGAAAATTTTGACTTAAAACTCCGAATGCCCCAAATTGCAAGAGAGATAAATGAAGAAATAATTAAGCACGCGATTAATTTAACCAATGATGCCTTAAAAAGTTGTGGAAAAACATTAAGGAGAACGAGAGTTTCAGTACTTGGAGTTTCACAGACGCCAAATGCCTACAGTTCCCCCAAAAAAATGGTGAAAAGCCTTATTAAAATGTTAGAAGTTAGAGGTGCCAAAATTAATATTTACGACCCATACCTTTCAGGTGAAGATCTAACGGAGATGCAGCACTACTTCAAGAAAAACTTAACCGAAACGCTGGAGGGAACAGATTGCATAATAATATTTACAGGGCACGACCACTTCAAACATCTAAACCTAAAAAAGATGAAACTAATGATGAAGATGCCTGCTGCCATTATCGACTTTGAGGGAATAGTTGAACCGTATAAAGTTGAAAAAGAAGGTTTCATATATAGAGGGTTAGGCAGAGGAGTTTGGACCAAATGAAAAAGTTAGGCGTCGCAGTTATTGGAACAGGTTTCTGGGGAAAAAACCACGCAAGAATCTATAAAGAACTAAATGAAACAGAGCTCCTAGCCGTCTGCGACATAGATGCTGAAAGAGCAAAAACAGTGGCAAAACAATTCGATGTAACACCATATACAAATACGGGAAAAATGCTGAAAAGAAAAGACATAGAAGCCGTTAGCATATGCACATGGTCAACAAGCCTCGCAAAAGAAGCAGTAAAGGCTTTGAAAGCTGGAAAGCACGTTTTAGTTGAAAAACCCATGGCGGCAAACGTGAAGCAAGCGGAAAAACTGCTGGAAACCGCAGATAAAGAGCACCTTCACATTATGGTAGGCTTCTTAATGCGGTTCATTCCAGGACTGCAGCATATTAAAAAGGCTATTGAAACAAAAACGCTTGGCGAAATTGTATGCGCCACAGCAAAAAGAGTTTCCCAATGGCCAGAAAGAATTGGCGACGTAGGAGTTGTTAAGGATACGGCAATCCATGACATAGACATAATGCGACACATATTCAACGAAGACCCAACTGCCGTTTATGCAAAAGCAGGAAGCATGATGCACAAAAAATTTGAGGATTACGCCCAAATAATGCTCACATTCGAAGGCGGAAAAAGCGCTTTTATCGAATCTAACTGGTTGACACCTTACAAAACCCGAATATTGATAGTTACTGGGAGCAAGGGCATAATGAAACTTGATTACATAACCCAAGAATTAACCATCGAAGATGTAAAAGAAACAAAGCAGCCAAGATACGCATGGCAAGAACCATTAAAAATTGAACTTCAGCACTTCGCAAATTGCATACTAAAAAATGAAAAACCACTAATAACCGGAGAGGACGGCTTAAAAGCATTAAAAATAGCAGAAGCAGCATTGAAGTCTTCGGCAATGGGCAAGGTGATAAAGCTAAATTAGCATTTTATGGTTTCTTTGAAACGCCACCTTTTAGGTTAAATGGTTTACCCTCTTGCAAGATTTTTTCCGGAATTTTCTCTTTCCATTTTTTCAAGAAGGGTAAATCTTCACTTTCCTTTCGCAGTTCGTCTGGCAACATCTCTGGAATCTCGTCACGTATCGGATACCACCTTAAACATTTGGGGCAAACAATCAACCCTTCGACTATTTCTTCCTTCTCATCAAACACCAACAACTCCAACGGATAATGTTTGTCCATTGGACATGCCAATATCTCCATCAGTTTCCTTTTCATTCAATATTCGCCTCTAAAGAAGGTAAACGGCAAACACTTATTAAATTTACCAGCTCACTGCTTAACAGCAATATCTAAGGCTACTTGATACCAGTTAGGACCAGTTGTGCGAACAACCCGGCCAAAAAGAAAGCCAAATTTTACACCTAAACTTTCCAATCTCTCAGCCACTTTCAGCTTAACCTTTTCAAGGGGGTTTTCGTTTTTCAGCGCATGTTCAAAATCATAATAGTGTATTAATCCAGCCTTTTTAAGGGTTAACAATGCGTAAGGCAAATACTCAAGCGCTTTTTCAGGTAAAGGCATTAAAACCCTATCCGCCACATGGCACAACCTTTTTTCAATGACTTCTTTTGCATCGCCAAGAATGGGTACAACTTTTCCATAAACCCTGTTAAACCTAACGTTTTCTTGCATATACTGAAAAGCAGCCGGATTAACGTCAATTGAATAAACCTTCTCAACATTGGAGTGTTTAGCAATAACTATGGAAAAGCAGCCAACACCCGCAAACATATTCACAACAACTTCCCCGTCTCCAACTTGCTTTGCGATTCGCATTCTCTCATAGAAAAGCCTTGGAGAAAAATAACATTTCTCAACATCAACATTGAATAAGCACCCAGATTCCCTATGCAAAGTGACTGTTTTATTTTCACCGGCAATATGCTCCAACTTTCGAACCCTAAAATCACCACAAACAGGACCAGTTTGAGCCAAAACAGTTTTAACATTTCTGTGAACATGCATAAGGGTTTCAGCAGTAATTTGGCTATACCTCATCGACCTGTCAGTTAACCGCAGAATTGCTATGTCCCCAACAATATCGTAAGAGTTGTAAACGTAAAGCAACTCATCTTCGGGAAGAGTCTCTGAAAGGATTTTTCTTAAACGCCTTCTCAATTATCAGTCCTTCTTCCTTCTGGAAATAGAATTGTGTCTGGAAACGTTTAAAAGCAAATGGATTTCCGTTATAAAGGGAGGAATCTAAATTGGAGAAAACCACGGCTGGAACCGTTTACGAATGCGTTAGATGTGGAGCAAAAGTTCCTTCCGAAGAGTTGGAACTTCGCGGCGGAGAAATAAAATGTATAGTGTGCGGCTACAGAATTTTGAAGAAAATTAAACCGCCAGTTGTGAAGCGTGTCCAAGCCAGATAAAATAAACTACTCAACCCATGCGAAACCAATTTCCACAGTTGGATTGCTGAGCCAATAGAGATGTTAGAAAACTTCTTTTTCTCCGATTTTGCGAAGGGCTCTTCCACGAAGTTTTATTGTTGGACCAATCACTTCTTCCGGCGGTTTCTCAACAGTTTTCCTCTTTATAGTCTCTCCACAGATTCCTTTTGGCAGTAGTCGCCTTTTAACGCAAATGGCATATGTACAGTTTGCAACATTGCACATTTCTTCTGTCCATCTGCACCACACGCCATCTCTACGGTATACAGCAGCATTTTTTGCACATTTAAAAGATTGACATGTTGGAGAACAAGTTTTCACTTGGGCCAATGTACGCACAACCCTTTTGACCATTCATTAACAAAATTTTAAATCGCTCAACTGTTTCTCTCTACAATTACGTTTTTCACAAGAGTGGATATAAACTTTTTTCCTACAAACTCTTTATTTCAACTCTCACTTTGGCTTGTTTTTGGCTTTGGGCGTTTCTTTCTATAAATTTCTAATGAAAGAACCAGAATTACACTAACCGCTATTATTATTGAAGTCGCTAATTGACTTGTCTCCACAAGAAAACCTGCCAGAATCGTGTACCTTTCAATTTTAATCTGGATTGTTTTTGAACCGTCGACATATAACGATGATGCCATGTATGGCTGTGATTGTCCAGGCAAGTAAACCATTACTTGTAAGTTTCCGCCAATAGTGTCTGGAAACTCTGCTGTACCATCAGACTTCGTTAAACTCCACTGTTGCAAGTTTTCAAGCGATAATGTTACATTTACGTTTGGAATTGGCTGTCCAAAATAGTCAACAACTTGAATCGCAATGGTTAAGCCGTAAAATTTGCAGCTGATGGATACGTTAATAAAAGTCTCGTTTAAGTTCACGATTGTTTCGTTAAGCTTTATTCCGTTAACATAAACTGCTACAATATATTTGCCGAGAAGACTGTTAAAAATCGCAATTCCATCCATCGTTGTGGTGTTTTCAAAATATAGTCCACCCATAACATCTTGAATTTTCACTAAAGCGCTGCTGATTGGTTGGTCATTTGCATTTGGGTTGGTTACGTTAACTTGTAACGTGTAGGTTGGGCATATAATGGTTAGGTTAAACCATGCAACTGGATTTTCATCTTGAAGCAGCCCATAAAGGGTTGTTGTGTTAAACTGTGTTTCATATCTTGAAGCATTTAAAGTATAAGTTACGTCAGGCAACAGATGGTGAAAAACAGCCATTCCAGTAATGTTTGTGGTCAAGTTTGGAGTTAAAGTCAAATTTTCCGGCGAAAGGCTTAATCCAACTTCAGGCACAAAAAATTCATTCTCATTCACACTCGTTAAAACTCTAACTATCAGGTTTGTTAGGTTGCATGGAATATCGAAGGATGCAGCTCCAGTAACGTTTATCCAGCTTTCACCAACTTTTTTCTCTTTGAAATAAACTTCAGCGGTGTAATTTCCAATTTCAAGCGTTACGCTTGGCGAATCACTTGTCGCATTAGCAACTGAAGTTTCATTCTCAAAAATCCGAATAGTTGCTTCTGGCACAGGTTCCCCCGCAAGGTTCTTTCCAGTAACATTAACATCAAAACCCGGAACTCGGAACTCTTGAAAGTCGGACGGATTCTTTATCGTTTGACCAGATATAGAAGTGATGTTAACGGTGTATGTGCCAATGGAAGCATTCGCGGGGACAGTCCAATTCATATAATGAATAATTCCAGCATCATTAACTGTCAGATTTTCAGAATAATACAGGTCTTTTCCCGTTATTGTTATGCTTACATTTTCTCCAGAAGCGTAACCAGCAGCTTTGACATCTACTACTTGGAATCTATGATACTCTGTAGAGTTCGTCAATCCTATGCGAAAGTTTGCAGTTGCAAGAGTCCCATTAAAGGAAACTTTGTATTCCCCGGTGAAGTTCGTGTTAGCATCTGGAGCACTGTCTCGAAAATCATCGGGATATTTTATGGCTATGTCAGCACTTCCAAGTTCGGAAGTGGTAATGTTAAGCATTTTTGTGTAAGATGAGTTGTTTGGAGCTTGAACTGTAACATTTGTAACATATGGCTTGTTTGATTCCCCACCAGTTATATTTACAAGGATTTCTGCGAAGTCGCCTTCTTGTCGTTGTTGCATCGGCAATTCAAGAGCGCTTATCTCCAGAAAATATGCTGTTAAAATCTCAAATGTTGCTGTATCATTTTCTCCAGAGGTTACATCAACTATTGTTAAACTATGGTTGCCAGCCGGTGCGAGAGGAATAGTAATTGATGCGTTGACGCTGTTTCCAGTGGCGTTGTCGCTCCGTAATAATTCTCCATCAAACAAAATTTCATATTGCCCGTCAGGAGTTGTTATGTTAGCTGTCAATGTAACGTTCGTATAGACATGTCCGTAAGTAGGATATATTGAAATGATTTTTACTTCAGCTTTCACTCTTGGCAGAAGTGAGATGGTTGCGATTGCTGATGTTAGGATTAAAAGCAAAATTATTAAAGATTTAACTTTTTTAAGCGAAAGGTTCATCAAATGTTTTTCCCTCGTAACTATTCAAGTTTGTGAACACTTCTAATACTCAGAACATTTTAAACTTTACCTTTATTTTTCATCTTTATCTTTTATTTTCCTTTCTGAAGATTTTCGCGTTGTCCATGCTACAGACGTATTCAAAGCCTACTTCCACTAGTTTGCATACTTCTTCCAGTGTTTTGGCGACTGCAACGTGAAAGTCATCTTCTTTTGTTTGAAAATACACTGTTTCCAAGGTAATGTAGATTGCTGTGTTCCTGGATGTTTCTGCAGCCTTTTCTTTACGCCCATTAATGTCGCCTTTGTTTGTTTTTTAAACATAAACTATTTAATACGGTTTATGTATCAAACTGTATCTAAATTGGCAGTGAGTTGTATGAGTGGAAGAGTTGAAGGAATCGACGAGCGGATAAAGCAGATTCAAGAGCAAGAGCAAAGGGTTAGGGCTAAGATGAGTAAGGTTAAGCATAAAGTTGCTGTTATAAGCGGTAAAGGAGGCGTAGGTAAAAGTACGGTTACCGTAAATCTTGCCATAGCTTTTGCAATGCATGGACATGCAGATAAGGTGGGTATTTTGGATGCTGATATTCATGGTCCCAGCGTGCCCAAAATGTTGGGATTAACTGGGCAGAGACTTCAAGTTGGTCCTGCTGGCGTTTTTCCAGCTTTAGGTTCTTTAGGGATTAAGGTAATTTCTATGGATTTCTTATTGCCAGACGAGAATGCGCCTGTTATTTGGCGTGGACCATTAAAGATGACTGCTATACGCCAGTTCCTCTCAGACATCGTTTGGGGAGAACTGGATTTGTCATTGATAGATTTGCCACCCGGCACGGGAGATGAACCTTTAAGTGTTGCGCAGCTTTTGCCGGAAATGGACGGCGTGATAATTGTAACTATTCCTTCGGAGGTTTCGCAGATTGTCGTTAAAAGGGCTGTAACGTTTTCTAGAAAGCTTGGAATTTCAATTATAGGTATAATTGAAAATATGAGCGGTTTTGTTTGTCCAAACTGCGGAGCAAAGGTTGATATTTTCCGGTCTGGGGGCGGAATGAAAATAGCTGAAGAGCTATCGATACCATTTCTTGGGAGCATACCAATAGACCAGAAAATTTGTGAAGATGCTGATAAAGGTAAGCCTTTCATTGTTGAGCATGCAGATTCGCCTGCGTCTAAAGCCTTCATGGAAATTGTCCAAAAAATTGAACAATTTTTAGAACATAAAAAGCGATTAGAAGGTGAGAATTAATATGCGACTTGCGCTAATTGTAAAGTTCTTGAAAGGTGAGTTATATGGCTAAAAAAGCTACACACCTAAAAATAGGTGAGTTAAAGTCCGATGTTGCTACCATAAAGAACCTTGAGCTTTCCATCGGCAAAATAGTTGAAGAAACATGGGCTGAACCCATGGGGCCGACACCTTTTCCATCATTAACAACTCTAAGAGAATGGGATTTAAAACTTTTACAGCGTTATAAGCCATTTTACATGCCGTTCTGCGATGTCTGCTGCCTATGCACCTTTGGAAAATGTGACTTAACAGGTGACAAGCGTGGAGCTTGCGGAATAAACATGTCAGCTCAACAGTCAAGGATAGTTCTGCTTGCATGCTGCATTGGAGCTGCAACCCACATAGGACATGCCCGCCATTTAGTTGAACATTTGATTGAGAAGTTCGGACACAACTATCCGTTAGATGTTGGCGGCTTAAACGTTGATGTTGAGGCTCCAGTTACCCGTCTAGTTTGTGGCATTAGACCAAAAACCCTTGGAGACTTGGAAGACGTTTTAGATTATTTGGAAACTCAGGTTACCCACCTTTTGTCCGTAACGCACACTGGACAGGAGGGCAGTAACATTGACTTTGAATCGAAGGTTCTGCATGCAGGCATGATAGATCAGGTTGGCATGGAAGTTGCCGATATTGCACAGATTTCGGCTTTCGGCTTTCCAAAGGCTGAACCTGAGGCGCCCCTTGTAGAGTTGGGTCTTGGAGTTGTAGACTCCTCGAAGCCCGTCATACTTGTTATAGGGCATAATGTTCCTCCAGCCGTTGAGATTGTGGATTATCTTGAGGCAAATGGCTTATTTAGCGAGGTTGAAGTGTGTGGGATATGCTGCACAGCCCATGACATAACAAGATATAATCCTAAGGCTAAGATAATTGGACCTATATCTTGGCAGCTTCGATTCATCAGAAGCGGCATCGCAGACGTGGTTGTTGTTGACGAGCAGTGTATTCGGGCAGACGCCTTGGTTGAAGCGCAGAAGATTAAGGCTCCAGTAATAGCTTCAAGCGAGAAAAACTGTTTAGGGCTTCCAGATAGGACACAAGATCCGCCGGATAAAATTGTTGAAGACCTAATAAGCGGTAAGACGCCAGGCGCACTTATACTCGACCCGCTTAAAGTGGGCGAAGTAGCTGTAAGAACAGCCTTGAAAGTTGCTCCTAAAAGGAAGAAATTCAAGGTTATCCCAAACACGGAAGATGTGGTTAAAGGGGCTGAGAAATGTAGAAAATGTAACGAGTGTAGAAGGGCTTGCCCCAACGACTTGCCAATTCCCGAAGCCATGAGCGAAGCTGCAAAAGGAAATTTGGCTAAACTCGCAGACCTATACGAGCCTTGTATAGGATGCGCCCGCTGCGAAGGAGCCTGCCCAGAAGACTTGCCCATACACAGCTTCATCGTAAAAGCTGCAGACAAAAAATTCAAAGAAGAAAAGTTCAAAGTGCGGGCTGGAAGGGGCGCAATACAAGATGTTGAGATTAGAAACGTTGGTGGACCCATAGTTCTGGGGGAAATTCCAGGAGTAGTCGCTTTAGTAGGATGCGCTAACTATCCTAACGGTGGAAAGGAAATAGCTGAAATGGCTATGGAATTCGCCAAAAGACGCTACATAGTAGTTACTTCTGGCTGCGCTGCCATGTCAGCTGGCATGTATAAAGATGAAGAGGGAAAAACTCCATACGAAGTCTTCTCAGGAGCTTTTGACGCTGGAGGCATACTAAACGTTGGATCATGCGTTTCAAACCCGCACATAGCTGGAGCAGCCATTAAAATAGCAAGCATATTCGCCAAAAGAAACTTACGCGCTAACTATGAGGAGATCGCTGATTACGTCCTCAACAGAGTTGGCGCTGTAGGAGTCGCATGGGGTGCAATGTCGCAAAAGGCAGCTTCAATTGCAAGCGGCTTCTGGCGTCTAGGTGTACCAGTAATAGTCGGTCCTCACGGCACAAAGTATAGGCGTATGCTTCTAGGACGGAAGGATTGTGAAGAAGACTGGTATGTTTATGATGCTCGCACGGGAGAACGCGTTTATGTTGGTCCAGTTCCAGAGCATTTGTTTGTTGCAGCCGAAACTAAGGAGGAAGCAATGGTTATGATTGCTAAACTTTGTATGAGACCAAACGACACTACTAAGGGAAGAGCCATAAAGCTTACTCATTACATTGATTTGCACAAGCGTTTGTATGGTGTCATGCCTGAAGATATTCACCTTTTTGTTCGCACAGTAGCAGATGTTCCCGTAACCATGAAGGATGAAATAATCAAAATTTTGGAGAAGGAAAAGTGGAAAGAGCAGACAATCCCAGATCCCACCCTTCTGCCAAGACTGATAAGAAAAAAGAAGGAATAATCAATAAGAAGATGATTGAATGAAAATTTCAAGGGGAACAATATGGCGCCTCGTTCAAAGATCCAGAAGAGAAACAGCTCAAGCCCTCAGCGAAGGAAGACCCATATACATCGTTCCACATAGTTCCGAGAACAGTTCTCAACAGTAATACCATTCTCACCTTTTAAAAATCATAGAAAGCACAAACAGAAAAGCGCTAGAAACAATGATTAAGGGGCCAGCTGGCAACAAGGTTAGTTTTGAGAGGAAAATTCCGATGGCCGAGCTTAAAATGCCAAAACTTAAAGCCAAAAATTTGTATTGCGCAAGGCTTTTAGCCAAGTTTCTGGATGTAACTGCGGGTATTGCCACAATTGCTGCGGTTAAAAGCCCACCGACAACCTTTACTCCCAAAGCAACAATCAAAGCAATCAACAGAAGGTAGACCAAATTGTATTTTCCAACATTAATCTTTTGAGACTTTGCCAAGTCTTCAGAGATGTTTATCAAAGTCATTTTAGAATAGATTATTTCAACAACAAAAAAGACGAGCACGCACAAGGCGATGGAAAAAACTGCATCATTAATTTGGATGCTTGAAATGTCTCCAACCAAAGCTGCTTCTGCCTGTTCGATTGGCAAAAAGAAAAAGGCAATTGCAACGCCCGTAGCAAACACGACAGCAGTTAAAGCTTCAGCTGGCAGTTTTGTTCTTCTCTCAAAAAGCCATATCAAAACTATTCCTAAAATAACAAGTGGAAAAGCTCCCAAAGAAATATCAAAGCCATAAATCAAAGCTAAGGCAATTCCAGGCAAGGCTAAATGACCTAAAGGACCAGCCACCAAAGACATCCTTTTCGGCAGCATCAACGAGCCTAAGAAACCAGCAGCGCCTCCAATAAAAATTCCAGAAAGTAAACTTAGAAGGAACTGGCTCACGACAGTTCACCTTCTTCGTGTTTATGCTGGTAAAACTTTACTGGACTTGCGTAAAGATTTGAAATCGCCTCTGGAGTTAACTTTTCTTTCGGCGCACCACTGCATAACATCTTCTTGTTTAAGCAGAGAACCCTGTCAGCTAATCTGTAAACTATTGACAACTCGTGAGTAACAAATAAAATTGTTAAATTCTTTTCTTCTTTCAACCTTTCAAGAAGATTATAAACTGACTCTTGACCACCGATGTCGATGCCCGCGAGAGGTTCATCAAAAAGCAATACATTAGGGTCAGAAGCTAAAGCCCAGCCAATTAGGATTCTCTGAAACTGGCCAGAAGACAAATCTCCAATTTTCTTCCCTAAAAATTCTTCTCCTAAACCAATTGACCGCAAAATCTCCTTCGTTTCGCTTTCTGAAACTTTTTCCAACTGGAAAAATTCTTTAACGCTTAAAGGCACGTCCTTTATAAAAGGCAACCTCTGTGGAACATAACCAACCTTAACCCCCTCTCGCCACTCAACCACTCCTTCATAAGGCACAATCCCAAGCAACGCCTTGAGCAAAGTCGTCTTCCCAGCACCATTCGGTCCCAAAATCGCTAAAACTTCTCCTTCATCAACATTAAAAGACAAATCTATGATAACATCTTCTCCGTCAAATTTCACATTTAAATCTTTAACCCTCAAAATAGCATTCTCCAATCTTCAGCCCTTCAATATGTGCAACGTAAAGCAATAATTTATTACTCTTCAATTTAGAGTTTTCTCAAACGACTCAAAAGTCGCCGCCTTAACACTTTTCATAACCAACTAAACCGCTAAGCTCACAAAAAGAGTTACTATGCTTGGAATGCGCGCGCAATGCAGGAAGCAGAATACACCCCCGAAATGCTTCGCGAGTTTGAAAGTAAGGTGCCTTTAAAGCGGGTGGGATGCCTTGAAGAGGTTGCAGCGCTTTTCGCTTTCTTGGCGTCTGACGACGCTGCATTCATCACAGGGCAGTGTTTTGTTATAGATGGCGGAGAAATTGCAGGCGGGTTAGCCTTAGATAAGCGAAACCTCATAAAGGCTTCCCCCAACGAAAACCTTGTTTTTTGTTAAACTTTAGAAAAAGGGGGATTGCGCGGGAGAAATCCAGTAGGAAATGTTGTAAACTTTACCTTTTATTTTTCAACATGAGCAAACTCCAAAATGGTAAGAATGAGTTAAATGTTTGAGAACGCATATTATTGCGTAAATTGTGGGGACTTGGCATGCTCAGTGAAATTTTGAGTTTAGTTGAGAAGCATGAGGAGTGGCGGGGAAAACAGTGTTTAAACCTTATACCATCGGAAAATGTTATGAGCCCAGCAGTCAGAGCGCTGCTCTCATCAGAGCTTGGAAACCGCTACACAGCAAGAAACCATTTCTATATGGGAACACGCTTCACAGACGAAATTGAGCATTATGGCGAAGAACTTGCAAAAGACGTTTTTAGAGCTGAAGTTGCCGATTTGCGTCCTCTCTCTGGGCATATAGCTGATATGATTTTCTTAGCAAGTTTTGCAAAACCAAACGATACGCTAATGTGTGTTTCTCCGGAGGATGGCGGATATCCAGGGATGTGGAAAAATGGCTTAGCCGGACTTTTCAACCTTAAAGTTATACCGTTTCCATTTTCAAAGCATGACATGAACATAAAGGTGACAGAAGCAAAGGAAACAATGATACGCTTAAAGCCAAACATAGTTATTTTTGGTGCAAGTTTAATAACATTCCCGCATCCAGTCAAAGAATTGGCTGAAATTGCCAGCGAAAATAATGCGGTCGTTGGATTTGACGGCTCCCATGTCATGGGACTTATTGCGTGTAAGCAGTTTCAAGACCCTCTAAGGGAAGACGCCCACGCTTTGTTCGGCTCAACTCACAAAACTTTCTTCGGTCCTCAAGGGGGCATAATTTTGGCAAACGGAAACCATGGAGAAATAATTAAAGATAAAATTTATCCAGCTCTTGTTGATAATGCGCATTGGAATCGAATAGCGGCACTAACTTTAGCCTTGGCTGAAATGAAAGAATTCGGCGAAGCTTATGCCACTCAAGTTATCCGCAACGCTCAAACTTTGGCTAAAGCCTTGCATGATTATGGTTTTCCAGTGGTTTGCAAACATTTAGGATTCACCAAGTCGCATCAAATCATACTGGATTATGGAGGTTATGAGCATGGCAGAGTTTTTGCAGAAAAGCTTCAAAGGGCAAACATTATTGTTGATTGCGCTGTCAGAATCGGCACATGCGAGGTTACAAGGCGTGGAATGAAGGAGAAGGAAATGAGTGAAATAGCTGAGTTAATTGGGAGAACTGCAAGCGGCAAGGAAAGACCAGAGGATGTTAAGAAGGATGTTGTTAAATTCTGCAGTGAGTTCCAAGAACTTCAATATTGCTTTGAAAAATGAGCACTTTTATTAAACCACTCAATTTTTATCTTAAAGGAAAATCGTTACTCAAGAAGGTGAAACGTTTGGAAACTTTAGTTCCCCCTTCACTCGTAGAGGCATTAAAGAAACAGAAATATCACATGGTTGGTAAACATTCAGCGGTTAAAAGGTGCAGATGGCTTTATGAAACTTTAATTCATGACAGACCATGCTACAAACAAAAATTCTACGGAATAAAAACACATCAATGCATACAAATGACCCCTGCACTTTTCTACTGTACACAACAATGCCTTTTCTGTTGGAGAGCCCAAAGCGGAGACCTTCAAATAAAATGGGATGAAATGAATTTTCCCTCATGGGATTCACCAGAAACAATTGTTGACGAAAGCATAGCAGCACAGATTAAAATCTTAAGCGGATATAGAGGTAACCCCAAAGCAAACATGCAAAAATTTAAAGAAGCCCTAACCCCCAAGCATGCAGCCATAAGCTTAACTGGCGAACCAACACTTTATGAGCCTATAGGAGAGTTAATCCAAACATTTCACAGAAGAGGATTAACAACATTTTTGGTTTCCAACGGAACTGTACCCGCAAGCCTAAAAAATTTAAGCCAAGAACCAACACAACTTTACATTTCTGTTTGCGCTTCAGACCAAGAAACATTTAAGCATGTTTGTCGCCCCCAAATTCCGAAAGCTTGGGAGAAACTAAATGAAACTTTAGCATTATTGCCAAGTTTTAAATGTCCAACGGTTATCCGAATAACTCTTGTGCGCGGTTTGAATATGGCGAATATAGAGGGATATGCCAAACTTATTGAAAAGGCAGCGCCCACTTATGTGGAGCCTAAGGCTTACATGTATGTTGGATTCTCCAGACTTCGTTTAGGTTATGAGCATATGCCGAATCATCAAGAAATTCGAGAGTTTGCAGATAAATTGGCAAAGGAGACTAGTTATAATATTATTGACGAATCCGTGGATAGCCGTGTTGTATTGTTGAGTAAACTTGAAAGACCTATAAAGTTTGGTAACGGTTAAAAACATTTGCAAATGATTCAAATATTTCAACTTTAAAACCGAGTTGAACCATTATTGTCGAATTAAATGAGAATAAGACTTAAATGTTTCTGATGTTCTCTTTACCAAAATAAACCAAAAGTTTAATCGAGGTGTCAACAAATGGTTAGTGAAGGAAGAGGACGTCTATTCAGAAGGAAAGACGGCAAATTCCTGATTTATTTGCCAAAAGACCTAGCTGAAGACAGCATGTTCCCATTTAAAGGCTCAGATTCTATATTTGTAAAAATAAGCTTCAAACTAGGAGACAACAAACTGCTAGTGGAGAAATGGAAAGAACCAGCGCAAACACAGCAGTAGAAATTCCAAAAAGTAAACCGCTGCATCTCATTTTCTACATTTTTAATGATTAACCCAACGATACAATAAAGTACTTCTTCACATTCTAGAACTTGTTAGGGTGCAAGCCTTATGCCATCTTTAAGGAGTATTCTGAAAGGAATAGGGAAAGAATTAAGAGAGAAGGAAAAGGTGCGAGAAAACCTTCAAAAGAACATGCGGAAAGCCACGAGTCTTTCGAAACAAGCCATACTCTTGATTCATCAAAAAAGGTTAAGGGAAGCAAAAAAACTCATAGAAGAAGCAAAAGAAATCATTTCAAAACTTAACGAAGCCTCAACAACACATCCAGACATTATTTATAGCGGCTTATTCAGCGCCGCCCTTCAAGAACATTCTGAAGCATGCATATTTCTAAAACTAATTGAAGAAAACAGATTTGCAACACCAGAGGAGATTAACGTGCCATCAGTTGATTATGTATTAGGCTTAGCAGATGTTATAGGAGAATACAGACGGTTCGTATTGGATGCCCTGCGCGAGGGAGACGTAAAAAAGAGCGAAAAATGCTTGCGAACCATGGATGAGATTTATGTGGAGCTTATGGCTATGGACGAGGCTTACATGTTAGTTCCAGGGCTTAGAAGAAAATGCGATATTGCCAGAAAAATTATCGAGTCAACACGAGGAGATATAACACAAGAGGTGCGAAGAAGCGAATTAGAGAAACAACTGAAAAGACTTGAAACACTTACAAGAACTTAAGAAGAGAACGCATGAAAAAGGCAAGAATGGAACCAAAATTTTCTGTTAAAAAGGCTCATAAGGCACAATTGCGATTATCTGAGAAAATTGTTTTTGAAGATAAACTACCCAAAAATGTTCGGTTTGTGGCTGGAGTAGATGTTGCTTATGGAAAGGACATGTCTGTGGGTGCTGTTGCAGTTTTAGATTATGATTCCCTTAAGTTGATTGAATCTCAAACAGCCATCTGCAAAACTCGATTCTCATACATTCCAACATTACTTTCCTTCAGGGAAATTCCACCATCAATTTTATGCATCAAAAAGCTGCAGACAATGCCAGATGTTTTTCTTGTTGATGGACATGGTTTTGCGCATCCTTATGGGTGTGGATTTGCAAGCCATTTAGGATTAGCCATAGGCAAACCTACGATAGGTGTTGCAAAAGACAAGTTATTCGGAGAAGTTGAAAACTTAAATGAAGATGGCTTTGCTTTTCTGAAGCATAATGATAGAATTATAGGCGCAGTTGTGACAACAAAGGATAAATGCAAACCAGTTTACGTTAGCGTTGGACACATGATCTCGTTAGAAACCGCCATAAAAATAGTTAAACACTGTGCACGCTATAACCGCATTCCAGAACCAATCCTAAAAGCTCATGAAACAGCAAATTTAGTTAAACGAAAAATCAATAATACTTCAACAACTATAAGATGAGAGGAAACAAATTGCTTAACCCAAAACTTAAGACACTAACCAAAAAAATTCAAGACAAAAATCTTCGGAAGAAAGTTGTTGAATTGCTTGAAAACCCAACATTTGAAATAAATGGGAAAAAATATTCAGGTTTGCCTTTGGAAACTTCACCGGCAGGCTTATCCCATCACCACTGTTATCAAGGCGGCTACATAGAACATATCGTTTCAATGGCGAACATCGCTGAGGCATTGTGCGATTCCGTGGAGAAAGTTTACCAAGGAAAAGTGAACCGTGACCTAGTTATGGCTGGCGTTTTACTGCATGACATCTTTAAGCCTGTAACCTATGTGGTCAATGAGAATGGGAGTTATGGCTCAACAAATTTAGCCGAGTATTTGGATCATTTATCCCTTGCAATTTCAGAGCTTGTTAGAAGAGGCTTTCCATTAGAATTGGTTCACGTTGTTTCAGCCCATCATGGAAATTACGGTCCAATAAGCCCTCACACAATTGAAGCCTTAATTTGCCATTTAGCAGATTTAATAGACTCACGATTGAACGGTGAAATCTTAAGCGCAGCCACATACCTCACAAGAAAAGCTGTTGGCGAAGAAATACCCCTCTTAACTTCGAAAGAGGCTTTTGAAATAGTCCATTCAAAGGCGGTTAGAGGTTTGGAGGGCGTAGCAGAAACAGTTGAAAAGATAAAGCAGAAAAGGGAAACACATAAAGCTTAAAAATACTTAAGGCTTGAAAAAATGAAAACATCAAAGGGTGTAAAAAATGGAAATCTCATTTGAAGAATTCCAAAAATTGGACATGCGTATAGGAATAATTGTGGAAGCAAACCAAATTCCGGGTTCACGCAACCTTATACGGATGATTGTGGATTTTGGAACAGAGAAAAGACAAGCAGTGGCGGGACTCTTACAATGGTATAAGCCAGAACAACTTGTCGGCAAAAAATGCGCTTTCATCCTAAACCTTCAACGCAGAAAATTCATGGGCGTAGAATCCCAGTGTATGATTTTAGCCGCAGAAGATGACAAAGGAAATGTTGTAATTTTGCAACCAGAAAAGGACATTGAAATAGGAAGCAAAGTGCACTAATCCTCTATAGAACCAGCTTCTGAACCAAAAATTGTTAAATACTCATCCGCTCCAATAATTTGGTTATTGTTAGGATGGAAAAATATGAATAAAACGTTAAGAAAAGGATTCGTTGGATTATTGATTGCTTCGATTCTTTTAATGACCTTCATGCCAAACATAACATACGCAGAAAATGGTCTCACGTTAGAAAAAAGCTATGAATGGGTAACCGATGCTTGGAGTCAAGTCAACGATGCTGCCGCTGGAGACATTGACGGAGATAACATCATAGAAATCATTACAGTAGGACATTACTATAATTCCACAACAACTGACAGCGAAGGAGAAGCAAACTTATGGAATTGGAACGGCACACACCTAACTTTGGAACATGCTACACGCGTATCACTTTCATGGGATGACACCCAATTCAATGCGGTAGCTATAGGTAATGTCGACGATAAGTCGGATGTAGAAGTGGTTATAGCAGGCTCTGGACGTTTCCTATTTCCATTAGGAGGATCGCCACCCAAATTCGCATATCAAGTGCAGGGACTTTTAGTTGCTTATAGCTGGAATGGTTCTGCAATGAACCAAAAAGCGTTCACTTACTGGCCAAATGATGAACGTTTTGAGGCAAAGGCTTTCGATGTTGCCATAGGTGATGTTGATCAAGACGGAGTTGTCGAAATAGTCACAGTGGGCTATCAGAACACCACATCTCCAGAAATGGGCTTTAAGGGTCAATTATGCATTTGGAACATAACTGGGTCTGATTTTATGCTTGAGCAGAGTCTGGAATGGACTGTAGGTGTGCCCACCGAGTGGCATGGAATAGCAATAGCTGATGTTGATAATGACGACAAAATAGAGCTTATCGTCGCGGGATATACTAACGACACGCGTCTAAATCAATACGACGCCATGCTCGCAATATTCTCATGGAACGGAACAACCCTTGAGTGGGAAAAAAGTCATCTTTGGTACACTTTCAGTGAAACCTATGTCAACTCAGTCGTAATAGGCGACATAGACAATGACGGAGTACTAGAGATAATTACGGGTGGGCGACATTGGGATAGTACAAGTTCCCTGAACGCTCAATTACGAATATGGTCATGGGATGGAGACAATCTTTCTTTGGAAACAAGTCGTGAATGGGGCACTGGCAGCATTTTCTCCTACAGTTCGGTTGATACAATAGCCCTCGGCGATATCGACAATGATGGTTCTACAGAAATAGTGACTGGAGGATATGATGGAGCATTCTTGTCATCTATAGGTCAGCTTCGTGTTTGGTCTTGGGATGGTGCAGCACTGTTCTTAGAAGACTCTGAGACATGGAGCAATGCCAGCACTATAAAGGGATTAGCTATTAACGATGTTGACTTTGATACCGTACCAGAAATAGTTACAGGCGGATATTACAGTACTTGGCTTTCCCTACCAAAATCTGAACTGGCAATCTGGAGCGTCAGCAAATTTGGAAGCTCAATTACGGTGGACTTGAGCTCATCCAGCATAGTCATTGGCAACCAAGTGACTATAAGTGGCAGCGTGACAAATGAAACAGGCGATGTGCCTATACCAAACATGGAAGTTAATATAGAATATTCACGTGAACCCCTTCCAGTTTTAATACATCTAACAACAGTTGTAACCAATGAAAATGGAGAATACAGCTTTACATGGACACCGCCAGCTGCAGGCAACTACACTATTATGGTTAGTTGGAAAGGCGATTTTGAACATGAAGGAGCAACTGCTACAACAACACTAATTGTAGAGAAAGCATCCAGCCTAATAGCTTTGACAATGTCAAGTTATGATGCAAAGACGGACGACGAAATAACCGTTAATGGCATCTTATACCCAGAAAAAGCAGCAACCATCACAATACAATACACAATGCCAAACGGCACAATAATCGCAAAAACCGTTGACTCCACAACAGCAGGAACATTCAGCGACACTTTCAAAGCAAACCAAATAGGAGAATGGACTGTTAAAGCAAGCTGGGACGGAGACGACCAATATAAAGGAGCAACAAGCGCTCCGCTAGTTCTTACAGTTCAAGCAGAAGACCAGACAACGCCTTTGTTCGCGATGACTGGACTTGGATTGGGCATAATAGCTCTCATAGTGGCTCTTGTTGGAGTTGCCCTAGCCTTAAGAAAGAAAACGAGTGCTCCACCTTCGCCTCCAACTGCAACACCGTCATCTACACCCTAAAGTCTACACTTCTTTTTATCTTTAATAAAACAGTATGGAACAGCTTAGTGTTCTTTGCTTCCAGATAAATACTCAACCATTTCATGGTCTAAGTCCAACCACTTGGTAAGTCCAGAAGCCATTTCAGTATTATTTCTGAAAATTATTTTTAGGTAGGGGAGTATTTCTTTTGAGGCTCTGTTTGCTGAAATGTGACATTTATTCTTAATCTTATACCCTATTTTCAGTTGTATAGCACGTTCAGCCTTGGACCTTGACAACATTTGAATGCGAACAGGAAACTTGAACGGTATCCATCCGCCAGGTTTAGTGTTCTGTCTAGCCATGGCAACACCAGCCGTCATATAATCAATTACATAGCGTATAAAACTCCAGTCTTGTGTTGAGCGGATTCTGCCTCGGTAAACGTCAGCCATTGAAAGGGCGTCCATAGCCCTTGCTAAATCATGCGGGTCTGTGAGGTGGGCTGGAACGTTTTCGTATATCCATTCAAAAAGCATGTCAATGTCCACATCAGCCATATCTACAGCTTGTTTTGCGCCCATGCATGTTCTTCCATAAATTATCATTCTTAAAACATTAAAAATAGTGTCTTGCCTATCACGGTAGCCAAGCCAAGAAACATCCTCATACGTTAGCCTTTTCTTGCCTTGAGCCAAAGCTTGAAGGTCATTTACCGCCGAGCGAACGTCACCCTCTGAACGTTGGGCAATAAATTTAAGCGCACTTTCTTCAGCTTGGATTCCTTCTCTTTCGCATATGCGCTTAAGATGTTTCATAACCTCGCCTGCTGGTGGTTTCTTAAACTCTATTAGGAGGCAGTAGTTGCGAAGGTCTGAAAAACGTGGGTCGTAGGCGTTGTTGGCAATCAAAACTATTGGACATTGAGCAGACTTCACAACATCAGCTATCGCTTTAACGCCACCCTTGTCAGCCGTTCCAGTCAACCCATCCAACTCATCAAGCAAAACAATTCTTCGACCGCCAAACAAGGAACCATACTGAGAAGCCAAACCAGCAAAATGCTTCACAGCCTCTTCTGTCCTATAATCACTCGCATTCTTTTCCACAAGCTCCATCCCTAAATCGTTAACCAAAGCCTCAACAGAAACCGTCTTTCCAATGCCTGGGGGACCATAAAGGAAGACAGCCCTCTTTTTTGGAACTCCTTTTTCCCAAGATTTAACCCAATCGGCAAGTTTTTGGATTGCCTCTTTGTTTCCCACAACTTCTGTTAGGGATTTTGGCTTATGTTTTAAAGTCCAAGCAACATACAAGCCATTTACACCTAATTTGCCTTTTTCAATTCATGCCCAGCCTCAACAAGCCTTGCCAATAGGGCACTTAATTGAACCTCTTCGTCGGCGCCTTCAACAAGCCTATAATCTATTTCGCCAACAATGTCAGCCAATTTTATTTTCCATTCTTCTGGTATGTCTCCACGAAAGATTTCTGTGTGGATTTGTCGAATTATGTCGCTTCCAGCCACACCATATTTTTGGATCATATCGCGCAACTGTTTTCTTGCTTCCAAGAAGTCTCCTTTCATGGCGGTTTCTATCATTTTTTGCACATCCGCTGGATTGGCTCTCCCAGCAATTGAATAGACAACTTTTGAGTCTACTGGCTTGTTTAATGAGGCAGCTGCTTGGAGAGTGTTAATGGCTTTCCTGAGGTCTCCACCGCAAACTTCAAAAATCGCTTCTAACCCATCCTTTAGCAGTTTTACGCCTTCATTTTCGGCTATATGCTTCAAATATTTGTCTTGTTCCTCTCGTGGCAAGAAGGTGAAACGGAATGGTGCGCATCTGGATTGGATTGGCTCTATTATTTTTCCACTATAATTGGCACAAAGAATGAAACGGCAAGTTTCTGTATAACGCTCCATAGTGCGCCTTAAAGCTTGCTGTGCATCAGAAGTCATATTGTCCGCCTCGTCCAAAATCATTATTTTGAAGGGAACCTCACCAATAGAACGAACTCTAGCAAAGGTCTTCACAGTTTCCCTAACAACATCAATTCCCCTCTCATCACTGGCATTTAACTCCATAATATGCTCTCGGTAAGCGTCGCCGTAAAGGTCCCTAGCCAAACAAAGAGCAGCCGTAGTTTTCCCAGTTCCAGGCGGTCCAGCAAAAATACAGTGGGGGACGTTTCTTGATTTTACGAAGCTTTTTAGGCGTTCCACTATTTCCTTTTGGTTAACCATATCGTCTAATGTTTTTGGTCTGTATTTTTCAGCCCACATTTCAAAACTCAAAGAGTCTCACTCCTCTTTCAGAAGATATTTACAGAATTGCTAATAAATGCTATCAAAGAAAAAGCGGGTTATGTGGAAACCACAATTTTATCTATGATGAGTGATGGGCATATGGAGTTTTCAAAGTTTTTCGAATCATTTCCAATTGCTATAACATGATTTAAGGCTTCGTACAAGTTTCCAGCAACAGTACATGGCTTGAGTGGGAATGCGACCTCTCCATTTTCTATTTTGAAGGCATTATCAGCAGTCACGGAGAAATCGCCAGTTATAACGTTTGAATGCAACGCTCCTATTAGAGAACCTTTCACTAGTACACCATCCTTTAATTTACTTATCAAATCTTGGAGGTTGCCTTTATTTGGTTGCAATATGAGGTTTGAAGGTCTTATTGTTGGTTGGTTTGCATAAGCAGCCGTCACCCAACCGAATCTGCTTGCGTTCCCGGTGCTTTCGTGTTTTTCACGTTTTGCAGCGTAATTGTCATACAAAAAATTGGTAAGCACTCCCTTCTCAATTATGGAAGTCTTCTGTTTTGGTACTCCTTCATCATCAAGTTTGCTGGTGCCAACGCCTTCGGGTAATGTTCCATCATCCACTATAGAGAGGCTTTCTTTTGCCACCTGACTTCCTATTTTTCCTTTATAGACTGAGCGGTTTTCTTGAACGTTGAGAGCTGAAATG
>Ga0315298_1000805_pt1 | contig 59992 bp, 49 predicted proteins | sample WHS_1_MG_FD_203077 | JGI IMG/M metagenome (GOLD analysis project Ga0315298, IMG submission 203077) | Extremophilic microbial mat communities from Washburn Hot Springs, YNP, Wyoming, USA - WHS_1_MG | ecosystem: Environmental > Aquatic > Thermal springs > Hot (42-90C) | place: USA: Wyoming... | reverse complement strand
GACGTCTACCAACGCTACGCAACGGCTCTCTTCGGCTACCCCCTACTCCTGGCTGAGGGTATCGTCCAGCACTCCCACGGCCTCTCCCTCATCGCTACCCAAATCCACCCTCTCCATTGGAAACCCCCTGCTCACCCTCTCACTACCCTGTGAACGCACCTATCCGAGGCCCTATTCGCCACCCTGCAAGCCTCCCACTCCAACCCCAAGGCCTCCCACGCTACCCAGGCAGGGAGATAACCTCCGCCCTTTCACAAAGGCCCTTAGCTCCATGCCAGGCTAGGTTTTGCAATCGGCCTAACGGAGAGGAGTGCGCCTGGGCATGTACGGGCAGCCCACAAATCTGGCGGGTCAGCGTTGCTGCTTCGTCTCTAGCCTGGGCCCCTAGCTGTGCCCAGCGCCCCCACGCACAGGCCGCATGTACTGACCAAGGGAGCGCGCCTGGCTTCGCGCATGAGAGTGCCCGGGCCGTCATGGCTAGCACCGGAATGTCCTGCAAGCCAGTGGCGACCGTGAAAAGAACCACACGTTTCTGACATGAACCGGGGGGATCGAACGGGCACAACCCTCCGGCGGACAAGAAGGGGCACTATGTCCACCGCCAAGGGCAAGCAGCGTCTTGACACGTGGTGGTCAGCCCATGTATACTAGTTTGCAATCAAACCGGTAACACAGTTTACCGGCGTGCATGTATACTGGTTTACATGGGCACCGTCATTGCAGTGGCAAACCAAAAGGGCGGCGTCGGCAAGACTACGACCGCCGTGAATCTGGCAGCGGCTCTCGCCCAGAAGGCCAAGGGCGTGCTCCTCGTGGACATGGATCCACAGCACCACCTGACCTTGAGCACCACCCATGACCTCGCGCCTGACCAACCCACCATTTACGATGCCATGTTCACCAACCTCCTCTCCCCTACCGAGGCTGTGATTGGCACCACGCTGCCGGGCGTTCTGCTCATGCCCGCGACAGCGGATCTGGCAGCCGCCGAGCTCCAGCTGAGCCGCACCGACCGTCCCTACGATCACCTGCGCGCCTGCCTGGATCCCCTCCGTCCTCAGTTCGACTACGTCCTCATTGATACACCGCCAAGCCTTGGCCTGCTTACCATCAGCGCCCTGGTGGCAGCAAGCCAGGTCTTGATTCCCGTGGAATGCTCCTATCTTGCCATCGAAGGACTGCGTGAGTTTCTGGACACCTACGAGCGTGTAAAACAGACTTTCAACCCGTCCCTGCACATCTGCGGCATCCTCCTGACCATGCATGAGGCGCACCCGCTCCACACCGCCGAAGTCGAGGAGCGCCTACGGGAGGCCTTCGGCACGCTCGTCTTCTCTACCGTCATCCCGCGCACGATTCGCTTCAAAGAGGCGCCCGTGGCCCGCGAGTCTATTCTTCAATACGCGCCAAATCACCCAGGTGCCTTGGCCTATCGCCAGCTTGCAGAGGAGGTAATGGCCCGTGAGCCCGAGAAGAGCGCGTCTGCCCGGTAAGGAGGCACTTTTCGGTGCGCCAACCGGCTTGCAGCAAACAAGCGAAGAGACACCCAGTCAACCTGTTAACATGTCAACCGGTAGCGAGGTTGACATGTTAACAGGTAAACCTGCTACTCGGTCAACCATCAAACATGTACAGGTGTGCGTGTGGCTCGATCCTAAAGTCGCTCACGCCATCGAGCAAGTGAAAGCCCAGCTACTAGTCGAACACGAAATAAAGATGACGAAGTCTGAACTGGTCGAATTGGCCCTCCGCCACGTTCTGAGCAACGAAGAACTCGTGCTGTCCCTGCTTGGAGCCGACTTGGCAATCAGCTCGTAGCGGCTGGCAGGCGGATGGGGCGTGGGGGCCTGCGGCCGATGTTTACATGTTAACCAGTAAGCATGGAAGTATGTCGGCAGGTTTACATGTAAACATGTAACCGCCGTCGCACTGCAGCTTTCAGCAAATCCAGGTCACTGCGGCGGTGAGGTCACACGTGTTCAGTATCATCGGAGCAGGACGGGGGCGGGAGCAAGCAAATAGGGGACAGGCACAGATGGTACAGGCCACGGGCGCCGAGATAGTCTCGTTACTGCAGCGGCTTAGGCAGGAGCTGGCCAAGGTATACGGATCTCGTCTCAAGGACGTGGTTCTCTTCGGCTCTTGGGCCAGGGGGGAAGCCGATTGGGAGTCCGACGTGGACGTCGCTGTTGTCCTGGACGACTTCGTCCTGGCGGGCGAGGAACTTGACCGCATCGCGGAAGTAATAACGGAGCTCAGTTTAGCTTATGACACTCTCATAGCGGTCGTCCCGATCCGCCTCGCCGAATGGCAAGAGGCTTCATCGCCTCTGGTGAACAACATAAAACGCGAGGCTACACCAGTGTGACCGCAGCTAAGAAGCACTGTCGGGAGCTGTTAGCGAAGGCGCGCCGCAGCGTGAAGGCTGCCCGCTCCCTGCTGGAGGAGGGACACATTGACTTCGCCGTCTCTCGTGCATACTACGGCATGTTCTACGCGGCGGAGGCCATGCTCCTGGCCAAGGGACTAGCCTTTTCGCGGCACCAGGGAGTAGTGGGGGCATTCGGGCGGGAATTCGCGAAGACAGGAGAGGTAGACAAGGAGCATCACGCCCGCCTTGTCCAGGCTTTCCAGCGGCGGCAGTTGGCAGACTATGAACCTTCTGTCGAATTGACAGGCGAGCAGGCCGAACAGACGGTACAGTGGGCAGAGGCTTTCGCCAGCATGGCCGAGGACTGGCTCCGGAAGGCCGGTATGTTGTAGCTAACACAAAGGCAAGGGGACGCCTAGCTACTTGGGTGAGGAGGGGAGAGGGAGTGCCCAGCGATGACCGCTGGGAACAATTTGACGGTTACGATCCGCCTCGCTACACCCCGGTGCCAGACGACCTCTTCGACTGGCAACTGCGCGATTTAGGCCTGGCCGAGCTGAAGGTGCTGCTCTTTATCATACGCAAGACCCTCGGATATAAGAAGAACGAGGACGCTATCAGCCTTACCCAAATCTGCGAAGCCACCGGCCTCGGAAGGAAGGCTGTCTCCCAGGCGGTGAAAACCCTCGAAGACCGCCGCGCCATCCACGTCGTCCGCCGCAAATCCAGTCGAGGAGACGCGGCTATCAACATGTACGTACTGAACATCAAGGGCCAGGAGGGTAGTATCCTCAGGAAACTACCGTGGTTTCCTGAGGAAACCACCCTAGTATCCTCAGGAAACCCACAAGAAGGGATTCTACAAGAAGAGACTATACAAGGAATCGAAAGCGAGTCGCCGGCTGTGGAAAACTCCCGCCGCAGCCCCTTTCCGACAACGCCCCACCGTCGCCCTTCGGGCGACTCGTTTTCGACAATCCAACAAATAGCAAGAAGAGCATCCCAGCTACTCAACGAAGGTCGTCAGTACCAGTCCATTCTCGGCTTCCTCATTATCGCGATCACCACTAGCAGCTCGATGAGCGTGAAACCGCGCCGCATACTCGGCACCCCCGCAATAGAGTTTGAAACCGCCACCCTCATTGTGTCACACACCGCGTCCCTCGCAGAAGCGCCGCGCAAAATTCTTCACACGCGACACCGCGTGGCGTCCCTCGGAGGCTCACCGTCCGGCTGGTGGCGCCTCATCGGCGGCCAAGCAAACATAGTTGGGCAGCCCCTTACGCCAGCCGCCACATAGGGCGCCGCCGGAAAGGATTGCGGAAACGCGCCTGGATGCGACCCGTTTCCTCGAGATGAATCATGCAAGCGCGGATGCACCCGCGGGCGCCCTCGATGGCACCCAAGTGGTGAAAGATAGACACTGAGGCGCGGTTATACGGAATGTCGTTGAAGGCCTCCCAGCGCCTCTGGACCTGTTCTTCGAAATCCCAGCCATCAGGCACAAAGGGCGAAGTTTCCGGTGCGCCGCCGGTATAAGCCAGAGCGCAGCGCCATTCATCGAGCTTGCCAAACTCGAAGGTGCGCCCAGCCACGCTCACTTCCACTTTCTCGGTGGCGCTGATGGCCTGCCCCGAACAGTCTTTGACGCACAAGAGGCAGCGGTCACAAATCTGGCCCTCAAAGATGGGGTCGGGTTCGAGGGGCGCGTCGGTAAGAAGCATGGCAAGACGCTGGCGCGGGCCGAATTGAGGCGACAGAAAGAGTTTGCTGTAGCCAATTTCTCCCAGGCCAGCCGCCACGGCGGCTATCCGGAAATGAGGCATGACATCCGGAGCGGGTAGCTGTGGAGAAACGCGCTTACGGTGGGCCTTCGGCTCTCCCGTTGTAATGTCAACGCCAGCGTCTATGACCATGTTCTGGATGGGCACTGCCTCCCAGCCCTCGTCCTCCAGGTAGAGTGTGACGGCGCGCAAGGCCAAAGGCCCCACGATTAGGTTGATGCCGGCGTAGCCCATGGCCGGATAGGCCGCGAAGTAAGTACCTTCTTCGATGCCCCGAAAGCAACCACGCGGAATGCGAAAGCCCAATACTATCGCCGCCCGGGCGTCAGGGAAGATATAGCGCGGGTCCATTTCCGGCGGCGCGCCCTCGAAACGGTCCATTGAGGCAACCCCAACCAAATCTGCACCCGATCGCAATGCCACTTGTTTTAGCTTCTCCGACTTCATCAATTTCATCACACCACCTCCGTCTTGAGGTATCTTGGGCCGTTGGCGCGCCGCCACGGCTTCCCAGCAACTCACCTCAGGTCAAGGGCAAGTCCAGGACGGTCTGGGAGTGCGCTGGGAAGGTGTAGGCTGCTGGCCTGCCCAGCGCGATTTCAGACCTGGTTGGCCTGACGTGTTGCGGGTCATCGAAGCTGTTTCGGGCGTCGGGGGAGTCAGCCGAGAGGGTCCAAGCCACCACATGAGGCCCGACATCCACGCCGAGGAGGACAAGCTCGGCCTCAATGTCGTCGGTTTTGTGGCAGTTGATGACGCTCAGGATGAGGTGGCCGCGCTCTTCGTCTAAAGTAGCCACCACATCCAGGTAGGGCACCTCTACGCCGGCCATCCACTCTACGCGCCAGGTGGCCACGTCCGCCCAACAGTCCACCAGCACCGGCCCGCAAAGATTTGCCGCCAGCCACAAGGGCCAGTAGATGGTTTGCAGGAACAAGCCCTCCGGCGAAGTCATGATTGGCGCGATGACGTTAACCGTCTGGGCCAGGTTAGCCATTTTCACCTTCTGGCAATGGCGCTGCATCATGTGGATGAAAAGGGCGTCGGCAAGCGCATCACGCAGGTTGTATGGCTGGCGGTGTTCGCCGGTGTGATAGGCGACGTTCCATTCGTCAATGGCTATGAAGATGGGGTGGTGGACGCCCTGGTCGCGGCGAACAGCCTCGATTAGGCCCTCCACGTAGCGAAGGTAGCGCTCGAAGTCATAAGCGCCGGCCAAGCAGCCATAGTACGGATCCTCACCGCGCGGCCCCCAGTAATAATGAAGCGCCGTATAGTCTATAAAGGCAGCGGTCTGCTCAAGAACCTCCAGATCCCAGCGTGTGGTGGGCATGTTACCGGTGCCCCCGCACACGACGAGCTCGACTTCAGGGTCTAGGCGCTTGATGACCTTGGCCCAATCGCGGGCCATGAGGGCGTAATCGTTAGGGCGTTTGTGGCCTATCTGAAAATCGCCCCAGATTTCGTTGCCCAAGCCCCAATACTTCACGGCGTGAGGAGCCTGGTAGCCGTTGGCGCGGCGAAGGTCAGCGTAGTACGTGCCGCCCGGACGGTTGCAGTACTCCACCCACGCGATGGCTTCGTCCATGGTGCCGTTGCCCATGTTGAGGCAAATGTACGGCTCGCAGTCGGCGGCGCGGCACCAAGCAATAAATTCGTCGGTACCGAAGGTGTTCGGCTCTATGGCTTGCCAGGCGAGCTCGGGCCGAGCATGCCGTTGGGTACCCACGCCGTCGAGCCAGTGGTAGCCGGATGCGAAATTGCCGCCTGGCCAACGCATTATGGGCACCCTCAGGTCCCGGACGGCAGCCAGGACGTCCTTGCGGAAGCCCCGCTCATCGCTCAGCGGCGAGCCTGGATCGAAGATACCTCCATAAATGCAGCCGTCCAGATGCTCGATGAACTGTCCGTAAAGATGCGGATGAACTTCGCCAACTTTGCGCCGTGCATTGACTTCGAGGCGCGCCATGTCCTTGTCCCCCCTTGGCTCGCATGGATGACCACGGCCATGCTTCGCCTTGCGGGGACACTGTCCTGCGCCGTCGTTCTGGCAACCGACCATTGGACCAGGCGCTTTGCAGCCGCGCTGCCTATTAGCAGAGGCCACCGCCCGAACAGCACGGTGGGGTGAGGAGCGCTGCATAAGCTCCTAAGCCAGATGGCTGTGAACTTCTGCGAAGTCACGGACGTTCTATCTGTACGGGCTAATACCGCGCTGGCCGAACCGCGTGGGAGAGCGTTTGAGAGCTATCAGCTAGGCCCCAAGGCTTGACCCCAGTGTAAGGGCCGGCTATAATGTGACGCGTTCGGCAGGGGGAAAGCGCGTTTTGAGACTGAACCGGCCTCGGCGGCCGTGGCACGCCCTGGTCGGTTTTGCGTGTTCACAAGCTTGCTCTCGGGAGGCATGCGGATGATCCAGGTCGAGGGCCTGAGCAAGTATTACGGCCCCACGCCGGCCGTCATGGACGTTACCTTCGACGTAAAGGAGGGCGAGATTGTCGCCTTCCTGGGGCCAAACGGGGCGGGCAAGACCACTACCATGCGCGTGTTGACGGGCTACCTGCCGCCCACCTACGGCAAGGTCACCGTCGCCGGCTACGATGTGGTAGATGACTCCATCGAGGTGCGTCGGCATATCGGCTATTTGCCTGAGCGCATTGCCCTGTACCCCGAGATGCGGGTGCGCCAATACCTGTACTACGCCGGCGCTCTGGAAGGCCTGCGCGGAAAGCAGTTGCGCGAAGCAACGGACCGGGTGCTCGATACCTGCGGACTGGTGGAGCGTGCGGACTCAATCATCGGCACCCTGTCGCTGGGGTACCGCCAGCGCGTGGGGCTGGCCCAGGCCCTGCTTCATGACCCACCGGTGCTGATCCTCGACGAGCCAACCATCGGGCTGGACCCAAACCAAATCCGCGAGGTGCGGAGCCTGATAAAGTCCCTGGGCGGCAAGCACACCGTGATGCTTTCCACCCACATCCTGCCGGAAGCCCAGATGACCTGCGAACGGGTTATCATCATCAACCGCGGGCGCATCGTGGCCGAGGACACTCCAGGGGCCCTGACAGCCCAGCTTCGCGGCACTGAGACCATCTACGTACGCGTGCGGGGCGGCGACCAAGGCCTCGCAGACAAGCTGCGAGGCCTGCCCAACGTGCTGGCGGTGCGGCCTGGCGAGCAGTCCGGAAGCTTTCTGGTGGACTGCCGAGTGGGCGCCGAGGTAAGCCCCGCCCTGGCCCGATACGTAGTACAGAGTGACTTGGAGCTGCTTGAGCTGCGGCCCGTGGAGCTTTCCCTGGAAGAGGTCTTCCGTCAGCTCACCACTGAGGAGCAGGAGTGACGGCGCATGCGCAACGTATGGACCATCGCACGCAAGGAACTCTACACTTACGTCACCTCCCCAATGGCCTACGTGGTTGCGACGTTCTTTCTGGCCATCACTTCTTTGCTGTTCGTCCTCTACATAGGTTCGGGTCGGGCCGAGGCTGAGATGAGTCAGCTCTTGCATACGATGACTTTCCTGTCGCTAATGATGGCACCGGTTATCACCATGAGCCTTATCGCCCAGGAGCGCAACCTGGGCACCATTGAGACGCTGCTCACGCGACCGGTGCGAGACTGGGAAGTGGCTTTGGGCAAATTCGTGGCCGCCTTCCTGCTCTTTTTGGCCATCTGTGTACTGACGCTCGTTTACCCCATAATCATGGAGAAGTACGGATCGCTGGACTGGGGCGCCACCCTGATGGGCTACTTAGGGCTGCTGCTGTGTGGCGCCAGCTTCATCGCCATTGGGCTGTTCGCCAGTTCCTTGACGAGCAACCAGATAGCTGCGGCCCTGCTGGCCACCCTCATATTGCTGCTGTTTTGGCTGATCGGGTGGATATCCATGTCAGTTTCGACAAGCGTAGGAGCTGTACTCAGGCACCTGTCCGTCTACGAGAACATGCAGGACTTCGAGCGCGGCATCTTCGACACCAAGCCGCTAATATTCTTCCTGTCGGTGGCCTTCTACTTCCTGTTTTTGACCATCCGGTCGCTGGAGACCCGCCGGGCCTGAGGGCGGTAAGCCGGTTGACACCAGAGCGGCTCAAGGAGGTTCGCATAGGCCATGGCATCCCGAAGCGACGACGAAAAGCGCCCGCAAAAACAAGTCACGGACGAGCGCCTGGCGGCCCGCCCCAAGCTGCCCATGCCAGTGGTGGCCGGCATTTCGGCCGGAATTGCAGGCGCTATACTGGTGGTAGCGGGCATCCTTTGGTGGGCCGTCAAAAAGAAGCTCCTCGTCATGCCTCTAGTGCTGCTGGTGCTGGGCGTTGCCGGCCTAGCAGTCTACGTTGTCACCAACCGTCAGCAGCTAAGGGGATTCTGGCAGCAGCGCACGTCACGGCAGTTTGTAAATTCGGCTGCCTTCGCGGTGTTCGTGGTTGGAATCTTGGTACTGGTGAACATTATCGGGGCGCGCCATTTCCTCCGCCACGACTTCACCCAAAACAAGCAATACTCCCTCTCAGAACAGACGCGGAAGGTGCTCGACGACCTCAAGCAGCCTCTGGAGATAATCGCCTTCGTGTCGCCCGACTATTACAACTCCGAGGAGTTGCGCGCGCGTCTTCGTGAGTACGACATCGCCTCGCCGAAAACGAAGCTGGAAATCATTGACCCTAAGACGGCGCTGGACAAGGTTCGCGAATACAACGTCCAGTTTGACGGGACCATAATCCTCAAGTACGGAGACAAGAAGGAAGAAGTAACGGGGGGCAGCGAGGAGCAACTCACCAGCGCTATTCTGAGCCTGACGAAAGGTGAAAAAACCAAGATTTATTTCCTTTCGGGGCATGGGGAGCGACGGTTGGACGGCTACGGTGAGGACGGCATCGCCGATTTCAAGCGCAGCCTCGAGAACCAGCAGTTCGAGGTCAAGGAACTCGTTCTCATGAAGGAAAAGGAGCCACAGGTCCCGAGCGACTGCGCCGTGCTGTGTATTATCGGCCCCCAGCAGCCCCTGCTCAAGAAAGAAATTGACGCCATCAACAAGTATCTCAGCCAGGGCGGGAACGCCTTCATCTGCCTGGAAATCCCCCCTGCGCCCAATTTGAAGGAAATCATTGCCTCCCACGGCGTGACGCCGCTGGACGGAGTGGTGTTTGACCCAACGTACAACTTCCTAGGCAATATCGGCATGCCGCTGGTCGTTCAGCCGGAGGACCACGACATTACGCGGAACCTGCAAGGGCTGTTTTTCCCTGGCAGTCGGGCGCTTGAAGTCACCGAGACGCCAACGCCGCCTCAGTATCCAGGCGCTCCTCCTCCCCCTCCCCAGAAGGCGAGCAAGCTTCTTCAGACGTCCGATTCGGCCTGGCTAGACAGTAACTTCCAGCCTGGGAAGCGACCGGTAAAGGACGCTGGAGAGCGGTCGGGTAGGCTGTGCCTGGCGGCTGCCGTGGACGAGGGCAAGAAGGAACAACCGCCACAAATGCCTGGCATGCCGCCGCCTCCCGAGCAGCCCGAAGGGCCGGGCACGCGCATGGTCATCGTAGGCGATTCCGACTTCCTCACCCGCTCGGTGGCCAACATTTACCCGACGGACGTAGTGTTTGGGCTGAAGGCCATCGCCTGGCTCGCGAAGGAACAGAAACTGGTTTCAATACCACCCAAAGAAAGGCCACAGCGTAACCTGGCCCTCAGCAGCGTCCAGCTAAAGGTCTCGGCCATCATAGTGTTTGCCCTGCCGCTCCTGGTTCTCCTGGCGGGCATTGCCGTGTGGGTCCTGCGGCGAAGGGGGTAGCGATACGGTGCGCAAGTACCGTTTCACGATTGCTGCCGCGGTAATCTTCGTAGTACTGCTAGCGTGGGTGCTGGTGAAGGAGCGCGGGCGCGTGCCGGAAAAGGGGGAGGCCTTCGGGTTGGATGTGAAGACAGTGACGCGCCTGGAGATCACGCCGGCCCAGGGGCAGCCGCTCACGCTCGAAAAGCGTGACGACCAGTGGTGGATAACGGCGCCCTTCCAGGGCTGGGCCAACAAAGACGAGGTGGAGCGCATTGCGCGGACGATTTGTGAGCTTAAGCCCAGCAAGCGACCGGAAGCCGATCCGGACACACCTGAGTTCGGGCTAAAAAACCCCTCGATGACGGTACGGATGTGGGCCGGTGGCCGCAAAATAGAGATGTTTCTGGGGGCCAGCACGCCCGTTGGGGGCGATGTGTTCGCGAAGATTACCGGTCGCAAGGGCGTCTTTCTGGTGGCCTCTTATGTCAAGACGGACCTGGAAAAGAAACCGGAAGACCTTCGTGACAAAAAACTCGCCCATTACGACAAGGAGAAGCTCGTCTCGGTGGACCTGCAGTCCACCAAGGGCACGTTCCGGCTAGAAGCACGGCCTGAAGGCGAGGCCAAGACGTGGTACCTCACGCAACCGATTTCGACCAAGGCGGACCGCTGGAGCGTGGACACGCTCACCAACAGGCCCACGGAGGTAGAAGCCAAGGCCTTCGAGGCCGTGCCCGGCAACCTCGCCACCGTGGGCCTCGACAAGCCGCGCGTCAAACTCACGCTCCACTTTGAGGACGGCAAGACCACTACCATATTGCTGGGCAACAAGGTCAAGAAAACCGTACCAAAACAATACGGAGAAGGCACGGAAGAACAGGAAGTCGTTTACGCCATGAACGAAGGCCGGCCAGAACTTCTTCTCGTTGAGGCCTCCTTCTTCACCGACCTGGACAAAGACCTGATGGGGCTGCGCGACAAGCACGTGGTCAGCGTGGAGCGCTCCAAGATAGTGGGGATTTCGGTGCAGCGGCGGAAGGGCCTCAACTTCTCCGTGGCCAAGCGGGCGGATGTATGGTACCTGGACACTCCGCAACCTGGGAAAGCCAAACAAACCAAAGTGGACGACATCCTATGGGATATAGAGGACTTGGAGACAAGCGAGTTCATCGAAAAGCCCGCCGACCTAAAGCAGTACGGCCTGGCCGTGCCGGATACGGTCGTGACCATAACTACGTCGGATAACAAGAGCATCCGCCTGTCCTTCGGCTACAAGACAAAGGACAACCGCTACTACATGAAGACCGACCAGTCAGACACGGTCTACGTGGTAAGTGACCTGTTGCTGTCGGCGCTGCCCAACAAGGTGGAGGACATCAAGGGCGAGTAGCGGGGGCGCTTCCGCCCAGCCACGCGCCACGCGAACGAGCAGGCGAGAAGGGCCGAGCGCCGACGGCGGCGCGGTGCCGGCAGGGCGGCGAGCCGCTGAGTTTTGCTCGGTCATCCTGGGCCGGTCTGCTCCCTCCCATCTGAACCTTTGGGCGTCGCCCTTGTCGTCCAAGTGGAAGACGCTCTCGCCTGCCTGTTTACCAGGCGCTCGGAATAGCGGCGCCCAAGGGAACCCATAGGCCAGCCACCAGGAGTTCGGCTTGCTGCCGGCTGCGCAATACCTGCTTGCTTCTCTGGCACCCCCCTGCAGCGGATTAAGACATGCTCCCCAAGGATAGGCGCGTCTCATAAGAGACAAACCGCCGGTGGCCTCCGAAGAGCGCTCCAAAGCCATCCCAAAAACGTCTTTATAGGTGCTTGACAGGTTCCTATGGGTTATGTTAGGGTTCTATTGGGTCTGAGCGGTGGAACGGGTGCGGAGGGGGCCGGGCGGGACACTGACCCACCGAACCACGGGACAACGACCATGCCGAGGCGGCGGGAAGAAGACCAGGGCGGCCTGAGCATCCACGCTATTGACGGCAGTGGGCGCATCACTCTCAACGCCGACCAGATAAGCGCCTTGGGCCGCGTCATTCACGTTCTGCACTGGATTGATCCCTGCCTCCGGCTGGTGACCGAAGACGCCCTGGCACGCCTGAAGGCATGGATTGAGGAGGCCTATCCTGACCCGCTCGCCCAAGACTGGGTGCTGCGGCGGACGGTAAGCACGGCCCGCCGTGTAACCGTTGACGCCAATGGGCGCATCCGCATTCCATACACTTACCTCGACTTCATCGGACTGGACGGCCACGGCAAGGCGGCGCTGCTGCTGCCGCTGAAAGAAGGTGTCTACGAAGTCTGGAATCCGAAGACGTATGAGGACTTGGTGCTGGGCCGAACGACGCGCTGGTTGGCTTATCAGGGGCCGGCGGCGTTGGCGCAGCATGGCATTCCGGGAGAAGAAGATGCATCGGCCGGACCATCCGCCAGCGATGGTGGATGAGGTTCTTGAGTACCTGCAGGTGCGGCGCGGCGGCGTGTACCTTGACAGCACGGTAGGCATGGGCGGCCACGCGGAGGCAATTCTGGAGGCATCGGGGCCCGATGGCGTGCTCATCGGCGTGGACATGGACCGGTCAGCGCTCCGCGCAGCGGCGCAGCGGCTCAGGCGGTTTGGGGAGCGCGTGCGGCTGGTATATGGGCGGTTCTCTCGACTGGAAAACATAGTGGCCCAGGTAGGCGCGCTGGAAGTGGATGGGGTGCTAGCCGATTTGGGGCCATCTCGGCCGCAGCTTCTCTCAGCCAACCGAGGGTTCAGCTTCGACGCGGATGCACGACTGGATGCACGCTACGACCAGGAGCAGGACCTCTCAGCTTGGGACGTGGTGAACCGGTTCTCGCGGGCGGAGCTGGTGCGGGTCTTGTCACTGACGGGAAAGCGCCGGGAGGCTCGGCGCATCGCCAATGCGATAGTAGCGCGGCGCGCCAGGGGAGCCATTGACACTCCTCGGGAGCTGGCAGCGGTTATTCGTGAGGCTCTCGGGCGAGCGAGGAGCGGTGGCACGGACGCGGCCACGGAATGGTTCATGGCCATCCGCATGTTCGTGAACCGGGAGCTTGAAGAAGCAGCCGAGGGCATCCGGGCAGCGGTGAAAGTGCTGAGGGCCGGCGGCCGGCTGGTCGTCATCTCATGGGACGGGACGACGCACTCGACCGTGAGGCGAGCGATGCGCGAATTGGAGGGGGCCTGCTCATGCCCACCGGAGTTGCCGTGTGTGTGCGGCAGGGCACCAGCTTTGAAGATGCTAACGCCGCGGGGTTTAGAGGCAAGCGCCGAGGAACGTCGGCGAAACCCTGCAACACGCACGTGCAGGCTCTTCGCGGCAGAGAAAACGTCGCCGCCGGAGGGCGGTGACCGGAGAATTGCTCTCGGGGAGGCCGGCCCCAGTAGGCACCCCGAGGGCACGGGAGGACGGGCGCAGACAAAGCAAAGCCGTACTAGACGAACCAAGCCCAGGCTGCAGCAAGATTAGAAGAACCACACGCAGCACACATTGTAGCAACGCAGGCAGCAGCGGTCAAGACCAAGGACGAAGTAAGGGCCGCAGCTTAAGCAGCGGACGACGTAGCCAGCCACCGCAGCACGCGCCCGTCCCCCATCCTTCCCGCGCAGGCGCCTGGGCACATTGGCTGTCGGCGCAGCGCTTGGGCGAAGGAGGCACTCCCGATGGCGCAGGCAACAGTGCCAAGGATGTGGAGGGATTCGCAGCAGACGGCCGAGCGTTCTGCTCTTCGCGTTCGGGCGCGGGCGGTGGCGCCGGCCAAGCGGGAATCCGAGGTCAACTGGAAGGCCATGTACGGCTGGCTGGTGATTTTCACCTTTGTCGCCGCTGTATACGTTGCTCTTTGCGGCGTTGTAAGCGAGCTGGATGCGGTAAAGTATCGGCTGACGCAGGAAATCGCTCTGGAACAAAGCCACCAGGCGCGGCTAGTCAGAGAGATAAATGCGCGGGCGAGCTATGGAAACCTCCAGTCGGTCATAGCTACCCGCCAACTAACCTCTAAGCCGGCGGACGTCCTCCCGCTGCTCGCGCCGTGCGCACTTCCTGCGGAGACACCGACGGTGCTGCTGACCCCCCAACCCTATCGCAGTTACGCCTCGACGCCGCCGAGAGCAGCGCCGCAGCAGCCCACCTCAGCCGGCCTCAGCGACCTGCCATGAGCAGCCTCACTCAGACGGGCAAACGAGGGGAGAGGCCCACCGCCCCCGTCCGGGCGCGGCCGGAAACAAACAGTCAGTTCATGGCATCACGAAGCGCCCTGGTCACCAGGGCGCGTTTCGTCCTTAGCACACTCTTCGGCGCCTACGCTTTAATATGGGGAGCCGTATGGTGGTACCAGGTGCACAAGCGGGCTGAACTTGAGGCTCTTGCGCCGCGCTTCCAGCCCCTCTTTCGCGAGCCAGCAGGCCAACCGGGAGACATCCTGGACGCCAAGGGGCGCGTGCTCGCTACCTCCGTGCAGACCTACGCGGTCAAGATTGACCCGCAAAAGTTTCGGGAAGAGTTTCGCGGCCAACCCGCCCAAAAAGCCCAGGCCGTGCGCACCTTGGCGGCTATTTTGGGGGAGTCCGAGAGCCATGTACGCAGCAAGGTAGAGTCGGCACGGTCGTGGGAATACCTGGCTCAACATGTGCCCGGCGAGACCCGGCGGCGGTTGGCCGAGGCCATCCGCAAGGGCAACCCACGCATACCATACGTAACCACGGAAGTACAGTACCGCCGCGAGTATCCCCTGGGCAGCACGGCTTGCTACGTACTGGGTTGGCGGGGGGTTGACCACGCGGCCCGTTGCGGGCTGGAGCAAACCTATGATTTCCTGCTCACGGGCCTGCCTGGGAGTGCGGTGGGCAGCCGTGACAAGTACGGGCGGTTAATCCTGTGGCCCGCGGCCCGACGACCTGTGGACGCGCGGCCTGGCCGCTCCATCGTCCTCACGATAGACGCCGATATCCAGCAGGCGGCGGAGGTTGCCCTCGATCACCTGATGGCCAAGCACACTCCCCGTCGCGGCTGTGCAGCTTTAGTGATGGACCCGCGCACGGGCCGTGTCTTGGCGATGGCCGCCAAGCCAGCCTACGACCCCAACGAATTCTCTGGGGCCGTGGCGGGCCGACGACCCGAGATTAAGCACCTGGAGAATCCTTTGGTGAACTACGGCTTCGAGCCGGGCAGCGTGATGAAGACCTTCACGATAGCCGCCGCACTCGACGCCGGGGTCACCAGTGAAAACGAGACCTTTTCCTGTTCCGGAAGCTTGCCGAACGTGGGTGGTCGTCCGCTGAGCTGTGCGGACGGGCACGCTCACGGCACGATGCGTCTGGCAGAGGTCCTGGCGCGTTCGTGCAACATAAGTGCGGCACGATTAGCTATGCGGCTGGGAGGAACCAGGGAAACCGAGGCCCTCCGACGGTTCGGCTTCGGCGCTCCTACCGGCATAGGCTTCCGCCCCGAAGGTCATGGCGCCCTCCCGCCGGCGCCAGGCGAGCCGGTCTTGCGCGAGCGCGACGTGGCCAACCTAGGCTTCGGGCAGGGCATGTCGGCCACTCTTATCCAGCTCACGGCCGGCTACTGCGCGCTCGTCAACGGCGGGGTATACATGCAGCCGATGATAGTGGAGCGGGTGCTGGAGCCAACCGGGGAAGAATGGTACAGGGTGCCGCCGGTGCAGGTGCGACGAGCCTGCACCGAGCGCACTTCCGAGCGCATCCGCGCGATGCTACAATTAGTCGTAGAGCACGGAACCGGCAAGTTGGCACGCATCCCCGGAGTAAGGGTAGGCGGTAAGACAGGGACGGCTCAGAAACCCGGGCCAAAAGGCTATCAAAAAGGGGCTTATGTGGCGGTGTTCGTCCTCGTACTTCCCGCCGACGACCCGCGCTACGTCATCAGCGTGATGGCCGACGAGCCCCAAAACGGTTACCACGGCGGTACTGTCGCTGCGCCCGCGGCCCGTGAAATCGCTCTGGCCATCTTGCGCCTGGAACGCCAACTGCCACCAGAGGCCGAGAAGGGCACGGACTTGGTCGGATAGGACAGACGCGGCGTCGCGAGCAAAGGTGGGGCGTCCGTCCTGCACCCCGCACGAGGTGCGGTATGCAAACTGAAGAACCGCGCGCCAAGCATCTCCACGCTCTCTTGAAGGGGCTGAGCGTTCGCACTGGCTCCCTGCCTGAGGACACCGTGGTGACGGGCATAACCCACGATTCGCGGCAGGTGCGGCCAGGGTACGTGTTCGTGGCCATCCGTGGCTTCCGGACGGATGGGGCGAATTTCGTCACGGAGGCCGTGGCGCGAGGGGCGTCGGCGATTGTGGCCGAAAGGGCGATGGAGGGGTTGCCAGTGCCACTCGTAGCGGTGCGCGATGCCCGCCGCGCCCTAGCGGAGCTATCTGCGGCCTTCTGGGACTATCCCTCCCGCCGGCTCGCCCTCGTCGGCGTCACCGGTACCAACGGCAAGACCACCACCTGCATCCTGTGCAAGAGCATCGCTGAGGCCGCTGGCTTGAAGGCAGCAGTCCTGGGCACTCTCGGCCACCTTGTCGGTGAGCAGGTGTCTGCCCGCGACCGCACCACGGAAGAAGCATCGGACCTGCAGCCCACCCTGGCAGACTTGGCCGAGGCCGGCGTGCGATTGGCGGCCATGGAGGTTTCTTCCCACGGCCTGGCCCTGGACCGCGTGTGGAAGACGTACTTCGACGTGGGCGTGCTGACGAATATTACCCAGGACCATCTCGATTTCCACGGCAACCTGGCCGATTACGCGGAGGCGAAGGCGCGTTTGTTCACCGTCTATCCGGACCTCGCCCGCGAGGCAGGCAAGGTGATGCGAGCAGCCATAAACCTCGACGATGCCCTAGGCCGAGACATTGCCCAGAAAGCGGAATGCGAAGTGGTGGGCTTCGGAATGGAAGCGGCGCAGGCTGCAGTGACGGCCAGGGAAGTGGTGTGCGAGGCTCGTGGGACGCGGTTGCGCCTCGTCACCCCTGCCGGCGAGGCGGACGTAGTAATGAGTTTGGTCGGAAGATTCAACGTCGAGAACGCCCTGGCGGCGGCCGCAGCGAGCGTGGCTCTTGGCTTGCCGTTGGAGGCCATCGCTGCAGGGCTGGAGACGGCCCGCCCCGCGCCGGGGCGGATGGAACGCGTAGAGGCCGGGCAGGACTTCATCATCATCGTTGACTACGCCCATACGCCCGATGCCTTGGCCAAGGTCCTGGCCGAAGCCCGCCGTCTTACAAACAGGCGGGTAATCTGCGTCTTCGGATGTGGGGGCGACCGTGACCCCACCAAACGCCCCAAAATGGGCCGGGCAGCCACCCAACTAGCCGATTGGACAGTCATCACTTCCGACAACCCGCGCACCGAAGACCCCGAGGCCATCATCGCGGGGATAGTAGCCGGGGCCACGGAGGGCCGCTACGAGGTTGAGCCGGACCGCCGCTCTGCTATCCGGCGCGCCTTGGCCCAGGCTCAGCCTGGGGATGTGGTGGTAATCGCCGGCAAGGGCCACGAGACCTACCAGATACTCGGCGACCGCACCATCCACTTCGACGACCGCGAAGAAGCCGCGGCAGCGGTCAGGGACCTCCTGCTGGGAGCGCATGGAGACGCGGAATAGAGACTCTGAAAGACAACTGCGGCGCCGACCACCGCGAGGTGAGTAACGCCTTGGCCTTCGAAGCAACGCTGGCAGAAATAGCCGCGGCCACGGGAGGAGACCTCCTGGAGGCAGCGACACCCGAAACGCCCGTGCGCGGCGTCAGCACCGACAGCCGCTCCGTAGGGCGTGGACAGCTTTTCGTAGCGCTCAAGGGAGAGCGGTTCGACGGGCATGATTTCGTCGAGGCAGCCAGGCAGAAGGGCGCGGCGGCGGCGCTAGTGGCTCACCCCGTCCCCTCCCCCATCCCCCAGATTAGGGTGGCGGACACACTCAAGGCCCTGGGTGACCTGGCCGGCTGGTGGCGCCGCCGAAAACCGGCCACGCTCGTCATGGGCGTCACGGGAAGCTCGGGAAAGACTACCACGAAGGGCATGCTGGCCGCCGCCTGCGCTGCCTGGGCCCCAACGGTGTCTACGCCGGGTTCAGAAAACGCCGAGATTGGAGTGCCGCGGACGCTGCTAGGTCTGGGCGAGGAGCGATTTTGCGTGCTAGAGATGGCAATGCGCGGCCCTGGACAGATAGCCTATCTGGCGGCCATCGCGCAGCCCCAGATGGGCCTCATCACGAACGTCGGCGAGGCGCACGTTGGCATGCCAGGACTAGGATCGCGAGAGCGCATCGCAGCCGCCAAGGGAGAACTGCTCGTCGCCCTGCCGCCCGACGGCGTGGCCATCCTCAACGCTGAGGATTTCTTCTTCGGGGTGCTTTCGGAGATGGCTCCATGCCGTGTAATCAGTTTTGGGATTGAGAAAGGAGACTTCCAGGCGAAGGAGGTCAGGCTTGGCGCCGATTCGAGCACTTTTCGGGTGGTCGGCCCGGACGAGGAAGCGACGATCTATTTGCCTCTGCCGGGATTGCACAACGTCGCCAATGCCGTGGCAGCTACGGCGGCGGCCTGGGCAGCCGGAGTGCCCCTGGAAGTCATCGCCGGCGCCCTAGCCGAATATCGTGGAGAGGCTCTGCGGTCACAAGTTACACGCCGCAGCGATGGTGCGGTCATCATCAACGATGCGTATAACGCCAACCCCTCCTCTGTGGCGGCCGCGCTGAAAATGCTGGCCGCGGCGGAGGGGCGCCGCGTGCTGGTGTTCGGTGACATGCTGGAACTGGGCGAGCTGGCCGAGCAAGCCCACCGAGTCGTCGGAGGGCAGGCCGCCGAGGCGGGGGTGGCGGTCATGGTGACCGTGGGACAACTAGCGCGGCTCGCGGGCGAGGCCGCTCGAGAAGCCGGCGTCGAGGTGTACTTCGCGCCCGATGCCGCCGAAGCAACGCGCATCGCCTGTGCCCTTGTCGGGCCGGGCGACACGGTGCTGGTCAAGGCTTCGAGGGCCGTCGGGCTTGAGATGGTCGCAGAGGCCTTGCTGGAGGCAGGCTGGGATGCCTGAGGCGGCCCAGGAAGCCCCGTGGCTGCTCGCTGGAGCGAGCTTCTTCATGGCTTGCGCGACGAGCTGGCTGGCGTGCGGGACATACGTGGGCATGGCGCGCCGGCATGGGTGGGGCCAGCCCGTGCGTTCTGACGGCCCCAAAACCCACCTGGCCAAAACAGGCACACCGACCATGGGTGGGGTGGCCTTTATGCCTGCTGTGTTGGTGGTGGCCGCTGGGGCCGTGCTGGCGGGGCCAGCCGCGGCGGGTGAGCAAGAACTGCTTTGGCCGGTGCTGGTGGCGGGCGCGGGCATGGCCCTCATTGGGCTTGCGGACGACCTGTGGAAAATCCTTGCCGGCAAGACGCGGGGTATTCGCGCACGGTGGCGGATACTCGCCGAGCTGGTCGTCGGTGGCGTCGCGGTCTACCTTGCAAGCCATGCCTGGGGCAGCGAAGCGCCTGGGACAGGCCGGCTGGGCGTGGGCGGCCTGGGGGAGCCGTGGGCCTTCATAATTCGGCTATGCTGTGTTGTGGGCTGCGCCAACGCCGTGAACTTCACGGATGGCGTGGACGGGCTGGCGGGTAGCCTGGTGTGCCTGGCATCTTTGACGCTGGGGGTTTTGGGCCTATTGGCGGGAGCTGGGGCAATAGGAGCCGTCCTTGCAGCCACTGCCGGCGGGTGCGTGGGCTTCCTTCGATACAATTGGCAGCCAGCCAAGCTTTTCATGGGCGACGTGGGGAGCTTAGGCCTTGGAGGTTTGCTCGGAGCCGCAGCCGTCGCCCTGCGCGTCGAGGTGCTTTTCATCCTGCTGGGCGCTATTTTCGTCTGGGAGACTCTGTCGGTTGTTCTCCAGGTTGTCAGCTTTCGCCTAACAGGCAAACGCCTCTTCCGAATGTCTCCCTTCCACCATCACTTGGAACTTTGTGGGTGGAGCGAGAGCGCCATAGTGCTGGCAGCGGTGGTGGTCCAGGCGGTTCTGGGGGCCGCCGCGATGATGCTGTTCGTGTCTTTCGGAGGGGCGGCGAACCCATAATGCTCGCGACTAACCCGCGGGTGCCAAAGCCGCTGGAGCTGAAGGGCTGCAACGTGCTGGTGGTAGGCGCCGGAGTGAGCGGCGTGGCCGCGGCGCGAGTGGCTTCGGTGCTAGGGGCGCGGGTGGCCCTGGTGGACCAAAAGCCGCTGGAAGCCCTCTCAGAGAGGGCCAGGGCCTTGCAGGGCGAGGGCGTCCTTGTGCTGGGCGGCGTGGAAACCCTGGCCGGGGCACAAGTACCCGACCTGGCCGTTGTCAGCCCAGGGATTGCGCCAACCGCGCCTATCTTCCGCGACCTGGAGCAGCGGGGCGTGCCTGTGGTGGGCGAGCTGGAGCTGGCATGGCAATACTGCCCAGCCCGCGTGGCGGCGGTCACCGGTACCAACGGAAAGGGAACTACTTGCCGCCTGCTTCATAGCATGCTGTCCGCGGCGGGTCTGCCAGCAGTGCTGGCGGGAAATATAGGCCGCCCGTTGGCCGACTGCCTCTTCGAACTCACTGCCGAACACACTGCCGTGCTGGAAGTCAGCAGCTTCCAGCTCTACACGACGCGGACCTTCGCACCCCACGTGGCCGCCTGCCTCAACATTACGCCCGACCACCTGGATTGGCACCGCGACCTGGCCGAGTACGTGGAGGCCAAGGCGCGGGTGTTTGCCGGCCAGTGGCCCGACGACCTAGCGCTACTGGTGGTAGACGACCCCGGAGCGGCCGCCCTTGAAGAAAGGGTAGCGGCGCGGCTGGCTAGGGTGTCCCTTGGCAGGCAGACAGAGGTCAGGTGGCAGGAGGGCCGCATCATCGCCAGGCTTCCCGAACACGGCGAGATGTGTGTGGATGCTTTCCCAGTGGCCGGCTGGGGGGACTACCACAAGCTGGACGCCATGGTGGCGGCAGCCGCGGCCCTATGGCTCGGTGCACCGCCGGAGGCCATCTCGTCGGCCCTGGCAACTTACGAACATCCGCCGCACCTCATGGCTGTGGTGGCCGAAGAGGAAGGGGTGCGCTACGTGGACGATTCGAAGGCCACCAACGTGGGGGCCGCCCTCGCTGACCTGGTACACCTGCGCCAGGCAGGCCCCCTAATAGTCATTACAGGCGGGAAGGACAAGGGCACGGACCTGCGGCCGTGGGCCGAAGCCGTTTCCCGCCAAGCACGGGCCGCCATCCTCATCGGTGAGACCGCGCCGCGGCTGACGGAGATGATTTCGGGCATATTCTTCGAGCAAGCCGCGGACATGGACGGGGCCGTTGCCCTGGCGCGCCGCCTGGCCCGCGCCGGCGACACCATCGCCCTCATTCCGGCCACGTCGTCCTTCGACATGTTTGCCGACTATGCTGACCGCGGGAACAAGTTCGCCCAAGCCGTGACACGCGCGCTTCAGAAATCATAAAGTCCGCCCTCGGCGCGTGGAGGAAGCAAAAATGGACGCAGCACGAGGCCACAGCAAGCAAAGCATCTTGGAGAGACTCATTGCGGCGCTGTGGTGGCCTGCCCCAACCCGGCGGCTGATGCATCAGTTGATGTTCACTACGTGCGCGGCCATCGCGGTGGGACTGGTGGCGGTTGAATCGGCGGCCTACCCCCTTACCAGCGGGCCGGGCGGCGCCTTGGATGCCTTTGTGCAGTTCCGGGCGCAGATTGCCACCGCGGTTGTGGCAGTTGCAATTCTTCTAATAGTTCCTGCCCTTAGCGAGCGCGTTCTCAAGGGGGCAGGAGTTTTTCTTTTGGTCACCTTTTGGGGCCTCATGCTCTATGCTAGGCTGGCAGGCGGGAATCGGCAAGGGAACTACTCCTGGACTCCCTGGATAGGGCCAATCCCGCCCTTCCAGCCGTCAGAAGTGGCAAAGGTGGGCTTCGCAATCGTGGCCGCCTTTTTGCTGGGCCAACGGGAGCCGCGTACCTACTTCTACTGTCCACAGGTGCGCCGGTACTTACTCATCTCGCTGGTCATGGCGGGCACCCTGGTTGCCCAGCGCGACCTGGGCATGCTCATGGTGTTCGCGCTTCTCTTTCTAATGCCGTTGTTCCTGAGCGGTTTCCCACCGATTCGCTGTCTAATGGCGGCAGCGACCGTGTTGGGGGTTGGAGCTGCTGCGTTGCTGGCGCGGCGGGAACGCCTGGATTCCTGGCTGCGGCCCATGGACCACCTCGATGGGGCTGGTTACCACATTATGAACTGTAAGCTCGCCATCGCGCGGGGTGCCGGCCTAGGCCTGGGCATAGGCCAGTCACCGGACAAGTGGTACGCCTTGCCGTACCCGCATACAGATTCAATCTTTTGTGTGTGGGCCGCGGAGACGGGCCTATGGGGAACGGCGCTCCTGCTGGGAGTATTCGGTATGCTTGCTTGGTGCACATTCCAGGCCGCACGGCGGGCGGCCAATCGAACTCACTGGCTTCTCGCCACGAGCTGTGGCTTCCTGGTGTGCACCCAAGCAGCCATCAACATGGCCGTTGCCAACAACCTGGTGCCCCCGGCAGGCCTCACTCTGCCCTTCATCAGCTACGGCCGAACGAGCCTTCTCAGCAGCGCCCTGGCAATGGCGGTGGTATTGTGGGTAGCAAAACACGGTCAAGCCGAAGAGGCTCCAGGAGCACGGCGCCAGACCCTCGGCGCGGCATTGAGAGGCCGCACGGCACGGCCGAGATACGTGGGCAAGCCGAACTGAAAACATCAAATGAACACGCACAAGCGGCAAGTCCCTGACCGTACAAGCACGAGAAAGCTCATGGGAGGTCCTGGCGCGCGTTGCCATCTGTGGATAAGGAAATTCGCGTAGCCTTGGTGGGCGGAGGAACGGGAGGTCACATCTTTCCCGCCCTGGCCGTGGCCCACGAACTCACCCGGCTCCGCCCGCAAGCCCGGCCGTGGCTCGCCATCGGCCGCAAGCGCGCCGAGGCTGAATGGGCAGCCGAAGCCACCCTGATGCCGGTTCGGCTTTTTGCTGCTCCGGTGCCCTATGGTTTGCGGCCCCTGGCCCTTGCACGGGCCGCAGTGGCCGCCCTGATGGGCACTGTACAGGCGTGGCTGTGGTGGACTGGCTGGCGGCCGGCGGCGGTGCTGACCTTCGGCGGGTATGTGTCGGTTCCGGCAGCCCTTGCCGCCCGCCGCAAGCGCATACCCTATATCTTCCACGCCTCCGATTGCCTCCCCGACCGCGCAGCACGCATTTTAGGGCGCCACGCAGCCCTGATTACGCTCAACTACGCCGAATCGGCGGAGCACTTTGCGGGGCTTCCGGTCGAGGTAGTGGGTCAGCCCATACGACCCTGGCTGCTGGGAGCGGACCGCACGGAAGCGGCCCGAAATCTTGCACTGGATCCCGACAGGCCAACGGTTCTGGTGATGGGCGGCAGTCAGGGCGCCCGCTCCATCAACTACGCGGCCATCAACGCGGCCGGGACAATTCTTGACGCTTCCGAGGCCCAGATACTGCACCTGTGCGGCAGCCTGGATTATGATGACTTGTCGGAAATATGCATCACTGAGGGGCTGCCGGTCGAACGCTACCGGTTGGTGGCCTTTCTGCGGGAGATGCAATGGGCGCTGGCGCTGGGCGACGTGGCCGTGACACGGGCAGGGGCCAATGGCCTTGCCGAACTGGCAGCAGCCGGCATACCGTGCATAATGGTGCCCTATCCCTACGCCGGCGCACACCAGCGGTGCAATGCGGAACCACTCATGAAGGCGGGGGCGGGCATCATACTCAACGACGAGGACCTAGACGGCGAGCGGCTGGCGGGCGAGATTCTGGCCATACTGGGCGACGAGACGCGCCGGCAGGCAATGGCTAAGTCAGCAAGGCAGTGGGCACGCCCAGACGCGGCCACCAGGTTGGCGCAGTTGACACTTCAAGTTGCGGAGGACTGCTCTTGACTTTGGACATTGACCAGATGAACGTACAGCGCGCGCGGGCGGCCGTCGAAACGTGCCAGCGGTTTCATTTCATGGGAGTTGGGGGCGTTGGGATGAGCGCCCTGGCCCGTTGGCTGGCGCGACGCGGGAAACTCGTCAGCGGCTGCGACCGCAGTGATGGCGAGCGGCTGGAGTTTCTAAGGCGGGAAGGCATCCCGACACACACGGGCCACGATGTCAGCCATCTGCGCGAAGCAGACTGCCTTGTGTACACGACCGCCATCAAGCCGACCAACGCTGAATTCCTGGCTGCCCGTGAGCGTGGATTGGTTACCCTTCACCGCGCGGAGCTACTGGCAGCCATCGCCACGTCGCGCAAGGGCCTCGCCGTCACCGGCACCCACGGCAAAAGCACCACCACGGCGCTGGTGGGAACTATCCTCGAGGCAGCAGGCCTCGACCCACTAGTTTTTGTCGGAGGGGACGCTCCGCAATGGGGAGGAAACGTGCGCTTCGGCGACGGCGAGTGGTGCGTCTTTGAGGCATGCGAAAGTGACGGCACCATCGTCCTATACGAGCACTGCAGCCAGGTGCTGACCAGCCTCGAACCCGACCATTTGGACCAGTACGGGACGTTCGATAACCTACAGGCGTTCATGCGCCGCTTCACGGCCTCGGCCGCCGAGGAAGGCTTTCTCGTCTACTGCGCGGATAGCGAAGCGGCGGCGGGAGTGGCGGAGGCGGCGCCGTGTCGGCGCGTAAGTTACGGCCTGCAGGCCGGGGAGTACCGGGCGGTCAACATCCGGCCGCGCCAGGGAGGTGGCACGGCCTTTTCGATGCTGTCCCCGACGGGCCGGCGGGACGTGCGCCTGCGGCTCTGCGGCCCCCACAACGTGGCCAACGCGCTCGCCGCAGTAGCGGCTGCGACCCAGGTAGGCGTGGAGGAAGACCTTGCGGTCGAAGCCCTGGCTACCTTCCCAGGCATCGGCCGACGCTTCGAATGCCTCGGGACTTTCGGAGCCTCCATCGTGCTCGACGACTATGCCCATCACCCTACCGAAGTGGCAGCCGTGTTGCGTACAGCCCGAGAATACCTTGACCGTCCCATCGTCGCTATCTTCCAGCCCCACCTCTACAGCAGGACGCGCGACTTCATGGATGATTTCGCGCGAGCTTTCGCAGACGCCGACGAGGTTGTCTTCACCGAGATTTATCCTGCCCGAGAAGAGCCTATCCCTGGCGTTACGGGGGAGGAGCTGGCCCGCCGGGCCGCTGCCGTGCGACCGGATCGGCCCACTCACTACGTGCCAACCCTGCCAGAAGTCACGGACTTCGTGCGGCACCGCTACCGCCAGGGCTGGGCCGTGATTGTAATGGGAGCAGGGGACGTTCGTAAGGTGGCTGAAGCTCTCGTCAAGGAGCCCTGAGGGCGCAGTGCACGAGTTTGAGTGGACGCCCGCCGAGGATTGGCTCGACCAGCGCCGGCTCTTGTGGCGGCGAAGGAGAGGGATTCTGGCGTGGGTAGTCACCATGGCGGGCCTACTGGGACTGCTGGCCGGCGTGGCTACTTCTGAAGCCTTTCGCTGTCACGTCATCTACCTAGAAGGCCCGCGCCGAGACGTGCTTGCCAACGTAAAGACCCTGCTGAGCGATTTGGGGCCGGTGAGCACCGTCTGTTGCCCTCGAGGTCGTCTGGCGGCCCGCGCCAAGATGTGTCTAGCCGTGGACAGAGTTCACATACGCGCCATCTCACGCCACGAGCTGAGGGTGATGGTGGAGCCGCGCTGGCCGGCGGCAGCTCTTAGCGCCCCCGGCCATCCCAATGCCTGGATGCTCGCGGACCACGTGGGAATGGTCTACGAGGCGGTTAGCCAATGTCCAGAAGGGATTGTACGGCTGCGGGCCTTCCCGACGCCGGCCCTGGGCGTCGGCAGCACCCTGCCTGCCGAGGCTAACGCGTTGTTTGCAGACGTCATTGGTGGGATGCGTGAAGGCGGAGCGCCCTTTGTCGTCATTGATTTCTCCCAGCCTGCCAACGTGGTGGGCTTCCTGCAAGACGGCACAAAAATCAAGATTGGCGGCCTAGACAATCTGCGGCGCAAGCTTGCGCTGGCCGGATGGGTATGGACGGCCGCTCGGAACAAAGAACTCCCGGCGGCGTACATAGACGTGCGTATTCCATCGCGCCCGACCTTCCTGCCGCGGCAGAGTGACCAGTCACCGTCCGCCGCGCGGGAGGCAACCGCGCAGCGGCCAGGAACTTGAACGCCAACGCCCAGCAACGAAGGCGGGCAGGGGTTCTCGGCCGGCTGGTGGTGCATCTAGAGGCCGCAGATGCCACCACGCTTGCGAGAGCATGGCCTCGCAGGGCCTATCGGAGCAGTGGGCCGCCCCCGCCCGGCAAGCAGTCGAGCAACCTTAGCGACAGGACATGAAGTACGCAGCCGCCGTTCTTGCAATTGTGGCAGCAGCCGTCGGCCTTGGCGCAACGGCTGCCGACCTTGACCGCGCCCTCGACGAGGCCGCCGCTCAGCGCTCCGACTCACCTGCCTTCTTGACAAACTACGCTGCTGCACGGCTGTGTCAGAGAAAACTACGGTTGTTGGAGCATGGCGGAGTCTTCTTCGGTGTGGGGCCAACCCGCCAGGAACTGGTGGAGGAGGGGCTGCGGCGGCTGGCGGCCATGGCCGCCGGCGAGCCACATCGCGCCGTGCCGGGCCGCCTCACCGAACTGGCCTATATAGCCGAAAATGATGGCACTGCCCAGCCGTATTACCTTTACTTGCCGCCCAACTTTGACCCCGCACGCACCTGGCCGCTGATCGTGTTTCTGCATGGCTACGTGCCGAGCATAACCATTCTCGACCCATGGCTGCCGCCGGCGGAGGTCTGTGCAATCGCGGGTCGGTTGGGATGTATGCTCCTAGTGCCCTACGGGCGGCGCAATACGGATTTCCAAGGCGTGGGCGAGGTGGACGTGCTCACGACTCTGGAGCTTGTGCGACGAAACTACCCAGTTGACGAGAGACGGGTTTACGTTTCTGGAGTGAGCATGGGCGGGATGGGCGCGTGGAATCTGGCCCTGCGACACCCAGGGGTATTCGCGGCAGCGACGCCCATCTGTGGACATACGGACATGCTGCGATGGTGGGGTTGGCCAGCCGACGAAGTGCCGCCATTCAAGAAATGGCTCATCGAATGGGATAACCCCATTGACCTAGTCATGAACGCGCGGTCGGGAGCGTTCTTTGTCCAGCACGGCGAGCGAGACCGACTTATACCAGTCCAGCAATCCCGCAACATCGTGGCTGCAGCCCGCGAACTCGGCATCCCCATGGACTACTACGAGCACGCCGGCCAAGACCACTACATCTATTGGCGCACGGAGTGCTACGAGCGTGCGTGGGCGTGGCAACTTGACCATACTCTTGACCCATCCCCCACTGAGATAGACTTCAAGACCTACAGCTTAGAATACGACCGGGCTTTCTGGCTGCGCGTGGATGCACTGGAGAAACGGGGACGGCCAGCCGTGATACGAGTGAGGGCCGCGCACGACCGCCGGACGGTCCATGTGGACGCGCAAAACGTCGCGGCTTTCTCTCTGGACGTCAAGACCGGCCGGCTTGCGCCGGAGGCCCAGGTCATTGTGAACGGTCAAGCAAGGAGGCCTGAGGAGCTTGCGGAGGGCTTCTGGCGCTTTGTGCTGTCGCCGCCGCTGCCCGCGGCGGGCTTCCCGCCCCCAAAGCGAAAGGGCCTGTGCGGGCCTGTGGAGGAGGTTTTCGACAGGCCCTTCATCGTGGTACGGGGCACCGGCAGCGAACAAGCCAAGGCAGCGGCGGAGACTTGGGCACGGCAGTGGGACGCCTTCGCCGACGGCGAGCCAAGAATCGCGGACGACACAGAAATCACTGACGACCAGGTACGAGACTTCAACTTGGTACTGTTCGGTACGCCGGAAGAGAATCGAGTAGTGGCGCGCATTGCCGACCGTCTGCCCATTCATTTTCTCGACAACGGATACCGCATAGGCGAGCAAGAGTTCCGCGAAGATGACCTGGGAATAGTTTTCTGCTATCCCAATCCCGAAGCACCGGACCGGTACGTGGCCGTATACGCCGGCCCACTGTACGGCAGCCGGCTGCCCATCAATCATAAACACGACCTGCTGCCGGACTTTCTAGTGTTCCGTGGGCACGAGTTTGACTATGACGACGCCAACCAATGGGTGTGCGGAGGATTCTTCGACGCAATGTGGCGGCTGAACCCAGAAACAACGTGGGTACGCCGCGGATAAGTTGAGCTTTGCTACACTTGTCTGGAAGAGAGCACCGCTTCAGTAAACGGATCACGGTAAAAAGCGCCCCGTGCCCGTCTTTCAGTGAAGTTCCCAAAAAGGACCGGCCATGGGTGACTGGAAATGACTTTTGCAGGCAATGCCACAGGAGGGATGAGCGTTGACCCACCGGGAGCGGCTCGAGACGGCTCTTGACTTGGGCGTGCCGGACCAAGTGCCGGTGACATGGGAACTAGTTGGCCGGGCAGCCCTGGCCTTCACGGGGGATGGAGGCTGGCGTGGCCAGTGCGACGCCCACCGGCTCATCGGCTCGTCAATCTTTAACCTGCAAGGCGTCGGGCCGGAAATAAACTGTCCTTTAGGGCCTGGCTATGCTCATGAAACCGTCGAGATTGGCCGCGACGGTGCGTGGCACGTTTACGAGAACCGCATCGTCACGCCATCCGGGGTCCTACGGGAACGCATAAAGTCGGGCGGCGTGGACGGAGATCCCACGCTGAGCAAGCGCGTGGAGCCGTATATAAAGACGCGGGAGGACTACCACATCCTGGCGGATTATCTGGCCGAGCGGGCCAGGCGCGCATATCCGGGCAGCGGAGAAGTCAGCCTGCAGGCGCGCGATTACGTGCGTGACGATGGCTTGGTGAATCACTGGTGCTGCGATTCGACCTACGGCCTAGCCAATTACTGTGACTCGGCACAGTTCATCATGGACCTAGTGGACATTCCGGACCTGATGAGCGAGCTGATGGCGCTTATTCACCGAGAGAAAGAAGTGGCAATCGAGGCTTTCAATCAGTCGGTAGCTGACGTGATGGTTTGGGACATCTGCTGGGCCTCCACCAGCATGCTAAGCCCCGACCTGGTCCGGCGGTTCGTGATACCGGAAGCCAAGTGGGCCGTCGAAAGCATCGCACCGGGTAAGCGAATCGTTTTTTTCACGTCGGGCAAGATCCGTGCGATGCTGGATGACTTGGCGGCACTCAAACCCCATGGAATCCAACATCTCGACGTCTTGGGCGACTGCGACCTCGCGGAAGTCAAGCGCACCTTCGGCGGCCGCTTCTGCATCATGGGCAACGTCAACAACGTGATTTTGGCCCATGGGACCATCGAAGAGGCGCGCGAGGAGGCACGGCGATGTCTGCGCGCGGCAATGGCCGGCGGTGGCTACATCATGACCACCTCGGACGAGGTGCCCGCCGATGCCAAAATCGAAAATATGCGGGCCATCGTCGAGACCGTCGCGCGCGAAGGCGTATACCGCTGAGTTTCCGGACGGGGAAGAAAAAGTGCTGCCGACGGTGCCCCTTGGGCCGTACCAGGTGTCGCGCCTCATTGTAGGCGGCAATCCCTTCAGCGGCTTCTCGCACCAGTCCCGCCAGATGGACGAAGAGTTCATGGACTACTACACGGCGGCCAACATCAAGGCGGCGCTGTTTGAGTGCGAGCGGCAAGGGCTGACGGCGATGCTGCTGCGGGCCGACCGACACATCCTGCGGGTATTGCGCGAGTATCGGGCGGAAGGCGGACGACTGCAGTGGATAGCCCAGACGGCCTCGGAGCTAAAGGACCAAGTCGCCCACATCCGGCAAGTGGCGCCCCTGTCCATCGCCATGTATCACCACGGCAGCCTTACGGACACGTGCTGGCAGGAGGGACGGATGGAAGAAGTGCGCGAGCTGCTAGCGGTGATGCGAGACTGCGGAGTCGTCGTTGGGCTTGGCACACACCTGCCAGAGGTTATCGAGTACGCCGAAGACCACGGCTGGGACGTTGACTTCTATATGGCCAGCTTCTATGTACTCACGCGGAGGCATCATCAGAATCTCGTGGTAGCAGGCGGATCGCCCTCCAACGAAGTGTACGAGGATGCGGACCGCGAGCGGATGACAGAAGTCCTTCGTGCAACGCCGAAAACCTGTCTCGCCTTCAAGATACTCGCCGCTGGGCGCAAGGCAACTACGCCCCAGGAGCTGCGGTCAGCCTTCGAGTATGCCTTCGCGAATATAAAACCAATAGACGCGGTTGTGGTCGGGGTGTACCAGAAACACGTCAACCAAGTGGCTGTGGACGCAGCGGTCGTCAGAGAAATTCTCGCTGGGCAGCCCAATCGCCAGAACTGAAGCAGCGAAAAAGATGAGCCAGTCATCTGACAAGAAGGCTTCTGCTACCGCCCGCCCGAGAATCTGGCGGGCGGTTGCGCTGTCGGTGGCCCTCGCGCCGGTTCATACGTACTGGCTCATCAACTTGGAAGTGGTCCGCTGCACGGGTTTCTCGACGACCGTAAGTCTGTTTTTCAACGTGGTGCTGACGATAGTAGCTCTGAAGATGCTTAACGCAGCGGTGGGGCGGCTTTGGCCGCGCCTGGCCCTCACCAGGGCGGAACTGATAACCGTCTACATCATGCTATCACTGGTGACTGCTCTATGCTCCATAGACATGATGGATCCGCTCATCTGCCTGATGCCCTATGCTGCCTGGCATGCAACGGCCGAAAATCGGTGGGAGCAAACTTTTTTCCGCTACCTGCCGAGGCAATGGATTGTTTCCGACCTGGAAGCTGTGCGGGCCTACTATACCGGCGGGACGACGCTATATAGGCTTGATTATCTGGCGGCATGGGCGCGGCCCGTTGCACTCTGGGTGGTGTTCCTGGTCGCGCTAACGACAGTAATGCTATGCCTCAACGTACTGATTCGGCGCCGATGGATGGACCAAGAGCGCCTCACTTACCCCATAGCCCTGCTGCCGTACGACCTAACCGATCCATCCGGCGGGCTATTGCGGAGCCGCGGCCTCTGGATAGGCTTTGCGGTTGCGGGCCTGTACGACACCCTCAACGGCATCCACTCGCTGTGGCCCGTGGTTCCCGCCGTAAATCTGCAGAATTTCCGGCTGGACTTGTACATACAGACGCGGCCTTGGGATGGAATAGGCTGGACGCCGCTGACGCTGTTCCCCTTTATCGTGGGACTGGGCTACGTACTGCCGATGGAGCTTCTGGTCAGCTTTTGGGTGTTTTTCGTGATCTGGAAGTTGGAGAAGGTGGGGGCGCGGGCCTTCGGGTTGCCGATGGGACTGCACCAGTGGCCTTTTCTGGACGAGCAGGCCTTCGGCTGCTACGCAGCCATAGTGCTGTACTCGCTATGGGCCATGCGAGACCACTTGAAAGGCGCCTGGCGGGCCGCACTACGCGGGGAACCGCGGGCACCCGACGACCCCTTCAGCTACCGGGCGGCAATCATTGGTATCGCCGCGGCCTTGGCCGTACTCATCGCCATCGTGGTGCAGGGAGGACTGCCTTTTGGGATGGCGCTGGCCTTTTTTGCCATCTACTACCTCATCGCCGTGTGCGTGACGCGAATGCGGGCGCAATTCGGGCCGCCGACCCACGACCTGCACTTCGCCGGGCCAGACCAGATGCTGACTTCGATACTAGGCACCCGTGCCTTCCATCCACGCGCACTCACGGCCCTAACCTACCTTTACGCCTTGAACCGGGCCTACAGGTCGCACCCGATGCCACACCAGCTCGAAGCCATGAAGATGTGCCAGCGGGCGGGGATTGATGGGCGGGGCGTGGCCTTCGCGATGATTGCGGCGGTGGCCTGGGGCGCTGTCGCGTATTTCTGGACGTACTTGCACATGGCGTACAACCTTGGGGCGGAGCACAAGATGACCGGCTGGGCCACGTGGGGCTATGGCGCCGAGGCTTTCGGTCGGCTCCAGAGCTGGCTGGCGTCCCCCGCCGGGCCGCGGCCAGCGGTCATTGGCGCCGTGGCCTTCGGCCTGCTTTCCACCCTCGGCCTGATGGCGCTGCAGGCACGATTTGTCTGGCTGCCGCTGCATCCCCTGGGGTACGCCATAAGCAACGGCTGGTCAGCCCACTGGACCTATTCCAGCCTCTTCGTCGCCTGGCTGCTCAAGAGCGTCATTACGCGCTACTGGGGACACAGGGCCTCCCAGCGGGCGGTACCGTTTTTCTTAGGACTGGTGCTGGGCGAGTTTGTCATCGGCGGCTTGTGGACCATAATAGGAATGTTTACTGGCGGAGCTACTTTTTGCTTCTGGAGAGGGTAGTTCGTGGTCGCAAGGCTTACTCGGCGGCGGCACAGTTGTAAGTAACGTTGATGGCAAGGGGTGGTGGCGAGGCGCAAGGGCTGAAAGAGTTGAAGGAGGCAACCAAGCGTGGAGAATGCCTTTGGGCCGCTCGACAACATTGATTGCTGGCTTGAGAAACTGGAGGACTTGATAGACCTCAACCACGTAGCCCGCACACGCGAGCTCCAGCGGCGGTGTTTCGCCTTCGAGCCGGTAGAACACATTCCGACCGTCATTGAGTATCCGGTGGGAGACGAGTGGCCTGAGTTTGGTTTCCGCGACATTTACGCCGACCCGTCCCGAATGCTTCTGTCGGAGCTGCGGTCAGTATATGCAGGCGCGAAACTTCAGGACGACAGGCTGTACGGCATCCGCGCAAACTACGGGACCGGAATCATCGCCTCGATGTTCGGCTGCGAGGTGGTGGTTCTAGACCATTCGCTGCCGCGGGCGCTGCCGGTGAGCGAGGAACGGGTTCGGGAAGTGATGGCAGGCGGCGTGCCGGACGTTCGCGCCGGTCTAGTGGGCCGCGCCCTGGACACCGTGGCCTTCTATCGCGAGGCCCTAGCGCCGTATCCGAAGCTTTCCGCAGCAGTCGGCTCACAGATGCTCGACATCCAAGGACCCTTCGACAATGCGACCCTTATCTGGGGTGAGCGAGCTCTGTACGCCTTCTACGATGAACCAGAAAGCCTCGCACGGCTGATGGAACTGGTGGTCGAGGCCACGCTCATGGTGGTACAAGAGCACAGGCGGATAGACAGGCAGGCCATTGATGAGCACGACGGTTGGTGGAACGGCCTCGGTGGGCTTTGCGTGCGCGAGGATGCCTGTGTCATGCTCAGCCGCGACCAGTATAAGGATTTCGTGAAGCCGCATGACGCCAGGCTGCTGTCGCAACTGGGCGGCTGGGTACATTTTTGCGGCAAGGGGCATCAATGGCTCGAGGATGTCCTGAGTCTGCCCGGCGCGCGCGGCGTCAACATCTCTCAAGGAGAGTTCTACGACCTCGCCCAAGTATACAAGGCGTGCGAGGCGGCAAGGGTGGCAGTCGTAGGTTGGACCCAACCCCTGACGCCGGACTTGCGTGACCGAATCCGGACAGGCTTCTCCCGCGTCGCATACGCGGAGAGCTACGACGCCGCCTGCCGGATGAAGGAGCGGCTGTATGAAAGAGGCCACGTGGACGGCGATTGACGCCGGCGGCGAGCTCTCGCCCGCGGTCAATTGACACCGCTATCAAGGACAGAGCCTTTACAACAAAGCCTTTCCGCGCCTTTCGGCGCGGTAGGAGCGCCACCCGAAAAGGCGAAGAACCCCTGCTAGAGCTATTGCAGGAGGAGAACGAGGCCATGAAGCTTCACGACGTGTTCGAGGCGGAGGCAAAAAAGCGAAGCGGTGCAGGGAACTACAAGGCCGCAGCAGAGCAGTTTGCAGCGCTAGGCGTTGACGCCGAAACCGCTATCGCCAAGGCGTTAGCGACGCCCATATCCGTCCATTGCTGGCAGGCGGATGACGTGCGCGGGCTGGAGCTTCGAGAGGGCGCCGTGGACTCTGGCGGGCTGAAGGCCACAGGCAATTATCCCGGCGCGGCACGAACCGGCGACGAAATCCGCGCAGACTTCGAGGTGGCGGCTCGGCTAATACCGGGAAAACTGCGGTTCAATATCCACGCCATGTATGCTGAAACTGGGCGCCCTGTGCCACGAGACGAGCTCCAGCCGGAGCATTTTTCGCGCTGGGTGGACTGGGCCGCAGCGCACGGTTGGGCCTTGGACTTTAATCCCACCTGCTTTGCCCACCCCTTGGCCGCCGATGGCCTGACCCTGGCCCACCCTAAGAAAACCATCCGGCAGTTCTGGATTCGCCACTGCCGCGCCTGCCGTGACATTGCCTCTTATTTCGGCCGCCGACTCGGCGACAGCGTTTGCAACATCTGGATACCAGATGGGCTAAAGGACACTACCGCCGACCGGCTGAGACCACGCGAACGCCTCCTTCAGTCACTCGACGCTGTGCTCGAAGACAAGAAACCCAAGTGCGTTGATACGGTGGAAAGCAAGCTCTTCGGCATTGGCGTGGAGGACTATACAGTCGGCTCGCACGAGTTTTACCTGCTCTATGCTCAGTCCCGTGGGGTAGGTATATGCCTAGATATGGGGCATTTCCACCCGACGGAGAGCGTGGCAGACAAGATTTCGGCAATCGTGGCCTTCGTGCGGCCCGTGCTGCTCCACGTCAGTCGCGGCCTGCGATGGGATAGCGACCACGTGGTGCGATTCAATGACGAGCTGAGGGCAGTGTGCGATGAGGCTGTCCGCAGCGGGGCGATGAAGCACATCCTGTGGGCGACGGACTATTTCGACGCGAGCATAAATCGCGTGGCGGCATGGGTCATCGGCGTACGAGCAGTGCGGAAGGCGCTGTTGTATGCTCTTCTGGAGCCATGGAAGCTCGCGGTAGAGGCGGAGCTTGCCGGCGATGGGGCCGCCAAGCTGGCAATCGAGGAGGCGCGGGCAGAACTTCCCTTCGCAGCAGTTTGGGAGGAAGCCTGCCGGCGCGCCGACGTGCCCACAGGCCTTGCCTGGATGGCTGAAATCCGCCGCTACGAGGCTGAAGTGCTCTCCAAGCGCTAACGACACCACAAAGGAGGCACGGCGGCATGGGACCGTGGATAATGTTCACAAAACACTTGCAAGGTTGGGACCTGGGCCAGATTGTCCAGGGGATAAAAAGCGCCGGATTGGACGGGGCCGACCTCTGCGTGCGGCCGGGCTACCCAGTAACGCCCGAGAATGCACGGAAAGAACTGCCGGCGGCGGCTAGGCGCTTTGCCGAAGAAGGTCTCTCCATCCCGCTGATAACGACGCCGGGCGATTTCACGGACGCCTCGATGCCCTACGCTCAGCCCCTGTTTGAAGCCTGCGCCGAGGCAGGGGTCAAGCTGGTCAAGCTGGGCTACTGGAGCATGGAAGAGGGGGGCTATTGGGCCACCGTAGACCGCGTGCGCAAACGCCTAGAGGGGTTTGTGGCGCTGGCTGAGAAGACGGGCGTCAAGCCTATCATTCATAACCATTCAGGCTCAACGATGGGGCTAAACTCCTGCGCGGCCATGAACCTGGTAAAGGGCTTCGACCCTAGACTGGTGGGCATTTTTGCCGACGTCGGTCATCTGTCAATCGTCGGGGAGCCTTACCCAATGGCCTTCGACATCGTGAAGGAGTATCTCTCGGCCGTGGCCTTCAAGGACCTGGTGCGGCAGCGGTTCATCGAAGGCGGCAAGCCCGTGTGGCGCATTGACGTGTGGCCCCTGGGAATGGGCTATGCCGACTTTACGCTCATCATGCGTTTGCTGAGGGACATGAACTTCGAAGGACCTATAAGCTTTCACTGCGAGTACAGCAACCTGCCCCCCGAGTCGGTAGTAGACCAGTGCCGTATTGACGTGCGCTACATCAGGAAAATCGTCGAGGAGCTAGGACAAGGGTAGCCATGGTGAACCGCGACCGGATGGTGGAGGAGTTCCTGCAGCTCATCGCGGTACCAAGCCTATCGAAGCGAGAACGTGCCTTTGCCGAGGAGGTGAAGAGGCGGCTGGTAGCGCTGGGGCTTGACGTGCAAGAAGATGAAGCCAGCGCGGCCATCGGCGGCGACGCCAACAACGTGATTGCCCACCTGCCGGCCACAGACCCATCCCTGCCATGCCTGCTACTCAATGCTCACCTGGACACGGTCACGCCAGGGGAAAGCATAAAGGCAACCCTAGACGGCGACCGGATAGTCAGCGACGGCTCCACGATAGTCGCGGCGGACGACAAGTGTGGCGTGGCGGTGATACTGGAGGTTCTGCGCGTCCTCAAGGAAGAACCGGTTGCCCACGGCGGCCTAGACGTAGTGCTCACTGTGGCCGAAGAAATAGGCCTGATGGGCGCCAAACACCTGGACTGGTCGAAAGTGCGCGCACAAATGGGCTACGTGATGGATGGTGGAGAAACGCAGGCGAGCATCACCATCGCAGCCCCTTATGCCAACAAGGTGAATTTTGTTGTGCGCGGCAAGGCCGCCCACGCAGGCGTATGCCCCGAGAAGGGAGTAAATGCGATTCAGGTGGCGGCGCGGGGGATAGCCTCCATGCGTCTGGGCCGCCTGGACGATGAGACTACTGCCAACATCGGCGTCATTCGAGGCGGCGAAGCTCCCAACATCGTCCCAGAGCGCTGTGAAGTCTACGGGGAGGCTCGCAGCCATCAAGAAGCAAAGCTGCGTGCCCAGACAGATCACATGGTCAAGGCGATGCAAGGGGCTGCGCTGGAAGCCGGCGCGGAGGTCGAAATTGACCTGCGGCGCGACTACAATGGCTTTCGGCTGGGGCCGGAGGAGCCGGTCGTAGCCCTAGCAAGCGAGGCGCTTCGCGAGCTGGGCTTCGAACCGACCTTCCACGTCGGCGGGGGCGGAAGCGACGCCAACATCTTCAACGAGCACGGCCTGCCAGCCGTAATCCTATCTACCGGTGCCGGCGCCGTCCACACGACAAAGGAATTCGCCCATATCCCCACCATGCTTCACGCCGCCGAATGGCTGCTGTGTATCCTCCGCCGACTGGGCACCTTCTTCAACCGCTGAAGCCCAGCGGAGGCAGGCAACTTACCCGTAGGCCGCAGCGCAGCCTACGGCCCACACGAGATGAAGGCCTGTGATGACCGCCAGGCGCAGTCTCGCTCCACCGTTGACTTCGGTACTCGCAAAACCTGCGGGGGCGGACTGTAACCTCGCTTGTGACTATTGCTTCTACCGACCGAAGAAAGCCCTCTACCCAGAAGCGCCCGAGCCACGGATGACCACCGGCGTCCTGCAAAAACTCATAGGCGAGTACGTGCACCTGGCCGGCCCCAATCCGGTTTTTGCCTGGCAAGGCGGGGAGCCTGCGCTGAGGGGGCTGGACTTCTATCGGGAGGCGGTCCAGCTTCAGCAGCGGCTGGGCTTGCCAGGCCAAGTGGTCGGCAACGGGTTCCAGACCAACGGGACGCTGCTGGACGACGAATGGGCCGAATTCTTCGCAGGGTACCGATTCCTCGTTGGCGTGAGCCTCGACGGACCAAAAGAATTCCACGATGCACACCGGCGAGGAGCAGATGGAGAGGGCAGTTGGGAGCGAGTGATAAGAGGCATCCAGAGCCTGCGGCGGCATGGTGTGGAGTTCAATGTCCTGTGCATGGTCACGCAGGAAAGTGTTCGCTACCCTGAGAGGCTTTTTCGCTTCTTCGCCGACGAGGACTTGCGTTACGTGCAATTCATCCCGCTGGCGGAGCCTGGCACGAAGCCCTTGCAGCCGGCGGCGTTCTCCATCAGGCCAGAAGAGTACGGCGAGTTTCTGTGTCGGCTGTTTGACCAGTGGGCCTCGGAGTGGCCGCCGGCGCTGCATATAAGAGACTTCGAGGAGTTCCTAACTATATATGCCGGCCGGCCGCAGGTCTGCTGCACCTTTCAGGAGACCTGCGGGGCCTACTGCGTGGTCGAGCACAACGGAGACGTCTACGCCTGCGATTTTATGGTCGAGCCGCGCTGGAAAATCGGCAACCTCGTCGGCCAGCCGCTGGGAGAGATTTTATCCTCTCCCCTATTCGCGGAGTTTGCGGCCCAAAAGACCAGGCTCGGCGAGCAATGCAAGATTTGTAAGTGGCTGCAGCTATGCCATGGCGGGTGCCCCAAACACCGGCTAATAGCCGCACCGACGGTGGCCGCACCCAGCTACTTCTGCGAAGCGTACCAGCAGTTTTTCAGGCACAGTCGGCGGCGCTATAAGCGCATGGCGGAACGTCTCGTATCGCAAGCCGCCGGCAGGCCCTGGCCTGGCGTGAATGGGGCCAGTTATAGGGACAAGGCACCACACCGCAACGACCCCTGTCCGTGCGGGAGCGGGCGGAAGTATAAGCACTGCTGCATGGGCCGCCGGTGAAGGCCCTCGCCTCAGCAGGGCGGCGAAGCAAACTCCTGGGGATGCCGGCGGCGCAGCTCCTCAATGTGGTGGCCTCGGCCCGTCCGCCTCAAGCGCTCACAGTACTTGGCCAACTGGCCCCGCGAATGGTACGGCCCGCCTTCACGCATGACAGTCCACAACGGGTCAATGGCGTCGGGCATACAAGCCATCATCTCGTCGTGCCAGTCCAAAAGAATCCGTGCAGCCTGGGCACAAAGGTCCGGACGCTCATCGGCGAGGTTGTTCTGCTCGTGAGGGTCGTCCTCGACGTTGAAAAGCATTTCGCGGGGATACAGGTGGAAGAAGTCGTGGTAGACGCGAATATAGATGTACGCGGCGAAACGGACGCCGCGCATGGCGCCGTGGCAGCACTGGCTGAGTACAAGCCAGTCGCGGCCACAGCAAGCGGCCTCGCGCAAAGCCGGCGCAAAACTTCTGCCCTGCCACACCGGCTGCGGCTCAACGCCGAAGAGGTCGGCCAGGGAGGGCGCCAAATCGAGATTATAGTGAAGGCCGGCGTCCACATGGCCCTCCCGACAGCCGGGCCAGCGGATAATCAGGGGTATGCGATGAGTGACGTAGTCTGCGGTGCCGTGCTCGGCATAGCAGTTCAGCTCGCCCAAGTTCTCGCCGTGGTCGGACGTAATTATGATGGCAAGCTCATCGAGGACACCCACGGCGTCGAGGGCATCGAAAAGCCAACCGATGTGCTCGTCCATGTATCGAATCCCGCAATCGTAGCCGTCAATCATGCGGCGGAAATCCGCCATATCGCGCACTTCTCCCAAGTGCCGCGGAAAGCCCGGAGGCACTGCGTTATCCCACATGTTCATGTCCTGGGCGCCGTGGCCGCCTGGCAATGACCGGTGCTGGCGAACAATGTCCTCGCTCATCCAGGCTGGGAGCGGGGCGTCGGCAAAGGGATTGCCGAACGATTCGGGCGCACGGTAGGGCGTGTGGGGGTCCCAGTAGTTTACGTGAAGTACCCAGTCATCCCTGCGCGCATTGCGGGAAATCCAGTCAAGAGCCAATGGGGTCACGTCCTCGGCGGACTCCATGCCATATTTGCCGGTGTCGTAGACCTCATCCAAACCGGCATTGAACCACCAGGCGGAATGGCGGTGTGGGAAGGGCGAAATGGAGATGGTGCGCAAGCCGCGCTCACGGAAAAACTGCCAGAGGCTGATGCGGGCGAAGGCGCTGCCAAAGCCACGCCCACGTCCCTCGAGCCGCATATCGGCAGCGGTGCCACCGTGGCCCACAATGCCCGTGCGAATGCCGAACTGGCCACTGATGAGCGCCGCGCGGGAGGGCAAGCAAGGCGCATCGGAGCAGTAGTAGTTGTCAAAGCGCACGCCCTGGCGCGCTATGGCATCTATGTTGGGACTGGTGTCGCGAATATAGCCGTAGCAGCCCAGGTGGTCGGGCCGGAGAGTATCGAGGTCGAGAATCAGCAGCCTCATCTCTTCAGCACCTCCCTTGGCCAACAGCAGTGAAACGTTGAGACGCCGCGCGTGGTTTGGGACAGACACAGCCCAAAGGCACGAGCCAGTGGTTCAGCCACGCCGCAGACGCAGCTTCTCCATGGTCGCAAGATGGTGCGGTGAAGGCGGCGGACCATGCAGCAAGGGGTCAGCAGTCTCCTCCATCCAGGCAAGCAAGCGCTGAGCAAGGTCATCGCGCAAGTCGGCGTGGTCGGGTGAGTCGGCTAGGTTGTCGAATTCCAGAGGATCGGTCTGCAAGTCGTAAAGCTCCAGGTGGGGATGGTAAGCCCAGGCGGGTTCTTCGGGGTGTACAGTGATGGTGGCCGGACGCCAGCTCTGAGAGGGATCCATGAAAAAATATGCCGTCGAAAAATTGGCAATGAGCTTGTGAGTCCGGGTGCGTATGCAGCGGCGTGGGTCAAAGTAATCGTGGTAAGTCATTTCGGCGAAAACCTCAGTGCGCGGCGCATACTTGCGGCCGTCGAGAAGGGAAGCGAAACTGCGGCCTTGGACGTTTTCAGGGATGGGCACTCCGATGGCGTCAAGAATCGTCGGTAAGTAGTCAACGTTGGAAATCATCTCGCTGAAGACTCGCCCGCCGGCCCAACCGCGCGAGGGCCAGCGAACAATAAGCGGCACCGAAATGCCTGGATCGTAGAGGGAGCATTTGGCGCGAGGGAAAGGCATGCCGTGGTCGGAAGTAAAGATGACGAGGGTGTCCTCCCGCAGGCCGAGGTCGTCGAGAGCAGCAAGCACGTAGCCGACCGCCGAGTCCACTTTTCGGATGGCACCCTGATAAGCAGCGAACTCTGCTCGGGCCGACGGCTCGTCAACGAGCCAGGGAGGCACCGTAACGCCGAGGCTGTCGTCGGGCTGGGCACCACCGAAGTCGAAATTGCGGTGCGGCTCGAAGAAGCCTATCTGCGCGTACAAGGGCCGGCCATCGCGGCGGGCGTCGCGCAACCACTCGGCAGCCCTTCGGGCGACCTCGTCGCACGTGCCAAAGGGCAGGATGTCTTGCCAGCCCATGTCGTGGGGCCGGCGGGTCTCGTGCTGGACGCCCACCAGGGCCGTGCGATAGCCTGCCTCGGCGAGAAGGCCGGCCAGGTGGCGCTCGGTTGGGTGCAGGTCCCAGCCGAATTCTGAATGACACAGACCCATCACCCCATTGCTATGGGGGTAGCGACCCGTATAGATAGTCGCGCGACTTGGACTGCATGACGGCGCGACGCAAAAGCTCGATGAGAATCGGACGCCCTCCCTGGCCAACCGATCGAGGTGCGGGCTATTGACGGTCGTGACGCCGTAGCAGGCTAAGTGCTGGCCCAAGTCGTGACAGCTAAGCAGTACAATGTTGGGTTTGGGCATTGTCGGGCGCCCCCAGCTTTGGTCCGCGCGGTACGTGACCACTGCGATTATTGACCAGTCCAGCCAAGCAAGCAACGGCGCTGAGCCAGACCAACCGTCGGTGGCCCTCCGAACCGGCACACCCTCTTGGACTACAGGGGCCTCATGAAGTAATCTTGGCGCGCTAGACAGCGGGAGGAAGCTGCCATGTCCCTGGACGACCGCATAATCCCAGTAAGCCAGCTCAGCGACGATGGAATCGCGGCCGAACTGCGCCGTAATGGCATAAACCTGACCCCCCATGAGGTGCGCCTCATCGCCAAACACATAGGCCGCGACCCCACCCTGGCCGAGCTCCACGTTTTCAACTCCGAATGGAGCGAGCACTGCTCCTACAAGTCCAGCAAGCCCGTGCTCAAAGAGTTTCTGCCGACTGAAGGGCCGAACGTCATCCTTGGGCCGCAGGAAGATGCGGGAATCGTATTCTTTACCGAACACGAAGGGCGGCGGTGGGGCATTGTCATTGCCCACGAGAGCCACAACCATCCAAGCCAGGTGCTACCCTACGAAGGCGCGGCCACCGGCATAGGTGGCATCGTGCGCGATGTGGACTGCATGGGCGCCGACGTCATCGGCACCGCCGATCCCCTGCGCTTCGGCGACCCCCGCGGCGAGAACGCCGACCGCACCAAGTGGATTGTCAAAGGCGTTGTGGACGGCATTTGGGGTTACGGAAATGCTCTCGGCGTACCCGTTCTGTGCGGCGACGTCTACTTCAGCAGCACCTTCGACGACAATTGCCTGGTCAACGTAGTGGCCGTTGGCATAGTGGCCGAGGACGAAATAATCCACTCGGCGGTGCCACCAGAGGCACGGCAGGAACCTTACGTGCTCATCCTCGTGGGTAAGCCCACCGACGATTCAGGCTTCGGAGGCTCAGCCTTCGCGTCCAAAATCCTCTCGGAAGAAGAACAAGAAGAAGACCGCGGGGCCGTACAGGTGCCGGACCCGTTTTTGAAGAACGTGCTGGCGATGCGCAAAGCCAACCATGCCGTCCGCCAGCGGGCTCGAGAGCTGGGGATAAAGATCGGATTGAAAGATATAGGTGGGGGTGGGCTGGCATGCGTGACATCGGAGATTTGCTCGGCCGCCGGAATGGGCCTCGACCTCTACTTGGACGCCGTCCACGTCGCCCTGCCCAATTTGCTACCGGAGACCATCCTATGCGCCGAGACGCAAGAGCGCTACATACTGGCCGTACCGGAGCGGTTCGCCGACGAGGTACTGCGCATCTACAACGAGGACTGGGACCTGCCGAACGTCTACGAAGGTGCCCAGGCCTCCGTTATAGGCCGCGTCCTGCCGAACGACCCAACGTACCGCGTCTGGTACCAGGGGAAAATCGTTGTCGAGGCGCCGGTCAAGGCGGTGACCGAAGGGATAGTGTACCACCGGCCGGCCGAGCCCAGAGAATGGACCGAGCAAGAGCCGGACTTTGCTATGCCCGACGACTTCACTGAAGCACTTCAGTTAGTCCTCAGCCACCCCAACGTCTGTTCGCGGGCGTACATATACCGAGTCTACGACACGGAGGTACAAGGGCACGCAATCATTCGGCCGGGCGAGGCCGGGGCGGGAGTGATTGCGCCGCTCGACGGCTCACCAGCGGCAATGGCCCTATCGGTGGCGGGCAACCCCTTCTACGGCATGATTTCTCCATATTGGGGCGGCGCGACGGCCGTGGCTGAGGCCTTGCGGAACGTGGCCTGTGTGGGTGCGACGCCCCAAGCCATCACGGATTGCCTCAACTTTGGCAACCCTGAAAAGCCTCAAGCCTTCTGGGAGTTTCGAGAGGCTGTGCGCGGCTTGGCCGACGCGGCCAAGAACTTGTGGCTCAAGGACTACCCAGGTCAGCCAACACCGGTCATTTCCGGCAACGTGAGCCTTTATAACGAATCGGCCAGCGGCAGGGCCGTGGCACCGTCGCCCATTATCGCCTGCGTTGGGACTATGCCGGACTTCTCCAAGGCCATCACCATGGCCCTAAAGGCAGCCGGCAATGGTATCTATCTTCTCGGGCCGCGAAAGGACGAGCTTGGCGGTTCCGCCTACTACCAGGCTCTTGGCGTCGGCCTCGGAGCGAACGTGCCCAAGATTGATTGGGCTTTGGAGCGCGGGATGATGTATTCCGTCATCGAGGCCATTGACAGCGGCTGCGTAGCGGCCTGCCAGGACATAAGCGATGGCGGAATGATAGTGGCAGCGGCGGAAATGGCGATGGCAGCCCTGGAAGCGCGCGGCCTCGGCCTCTCCTTGGAGATTGGCGCCATTTGTAACGAACTGCGACCTGACAAGACGCTTTTCTCCGAGAGCACGGGATTTGTGGTTGAGGTCATTGCGGGGCAGGAAGAGCGATTCGGAGCAATCTGCAGCCGTCACGGCGTCCAAGCGCTCCGTCTGGGAACCGTGACGGCCGACGGCTGCCTCTCCGTTACCGCTGGCGGCAAAGAGATTTTGGCCGCCTCGGTGGCGGACCTGGCTGCGGCTTACCGTACGGCTTTGGCAGAAATCCTGGGATCGTAGGGATAGCAGAGCATCTGCAGACCCGCCGCAGGACCGTCGGGCTGGGCCTGTTTTTCCGGGAAGGCAATCAATGGCAAGGCAATATACTGTGCTGCAGCTTATTACACCCCACCGCTTCGGCGGAGCCGAACGAGTGGCAGCCAACCTTTCCCATCAGCTCATCGCCATGGGGCACCGCGTTGTGGTGGCAGGGCCGCCGCGCGAACCGCTCTTTCTTGAGTACCTCTCCAAGCTGGGAGTGCCCTTTGAGCCACTGGACATCGCCGGGAAGATAAACCCTTGGGCTGTGGGCCGCATCTGCAACCTCGCCAAACGCCTCAAGGCAGACCTCATTCACACGCACCTTTCATCGGCCAGCCTCCACGGCATCGCAGCAGCCATGCGGTTGGGCATCCCTTCCATCGGCCACGTCCACTCTATGAACTCGCCGCGGTGGTACCGCGGCGCCACCGCCGTAATCGCCTGCACGCACGGCGTCGCCAATCACCTGGCGCGTCAGGGTCTCCGCGCACACGACCTCCGCGTCATTTACAACGGCATCCCAACGCAGCCTTTCGGCCATCTGCGGCAGCCCGCAGAGGTGCGCAAAGAATTCGGCCTCCAGCGCACCGAGCGGGCTGTGGGCATAACCGCAGCCCTCGTCTGGCGGAAGGGCCACCGGTACCTAATCGAAGCCATGGCGCACTTGCGGCCTCGATGGCCCCATTTGCGCTGCCTGGTCATCGGAAGCGGCCGGAATCTCGCAGCTCTACGCGCTCTTGCGTCTCGCCTAAAAGTCCACGACAAGGTACTGTTTCTCGGCTGGAGGAGCGACGTCTTGGACCTGATGCAGCTGTTAGACGTGCTCACCCTGCCGTCTACGGAAATAGAAGGCTTCGGATTGTGCATCGTGGAGGCGGCCTTTGTCGGAGTCCCTACAGTGGCCTCTAGGTTGCCGGGCGTGGATGAAGCGGTACTCGACGGCCAGACGGGCCTGCTAGTGCCACCAAAGGACAGCGTGGCCTTGGCAGAGGCAATCGAACGGCTGCTGGAAGACGACGGTCTGCGGCGCAAGCTCGGCGAGGCAGCCCGCGCCCGCGCACGGGAAGTCTTCACCGCCGAGAGGATGGCTCGAGAAGTGGAGACTCTTTACCACGAGCTGCTTTCCAGGCCCAGGAGCCAGCCCGCCAGGGCTTGACGCTGGCGCGGGCAGGAAGTAGTTTTGCTTCGGTCCGAGATGACGACGGGGCGGGGCGCGGCGAGAGTCGGTGCCTCAGCCCCTTCTCCGAAAAGAATGTGGAACTCCCGCGGGGTCGGCCGTGCGGCGAGTGTGGCCGTGGCCGACCGCGCGTCAGTATAGGAGAGCATGCAGCCTTGGCCCAGGTACGAGGCTTCCGTGGCCTGCGATACAACCTCGCCAAAATAGGCGACATTAGTAAGGTACTTGCCCCTCCCTACGATGTTATAACCGAGCCGATGCGCCAGGAGCTGGTGGCACGGTCGGAGCACAACGTAGTGCGCTTGGACCTGGGAGACCAGCCCGTCGGCACTCCGCCCGACCAGCGCGACTACGAGACCTCGGCCCACCTGCTCAACCGTTGGCGTGCAGAGGGGATTCTTACCTACGACCCGAAGCCTGCCGTGCATATCTACGAGCAGCTCTACCAAGCCCCGCCACCCCGCAGCGATTTGGTCAAGCGTCGCGGCATAATCCTGGCCGTCAGAATCGAGCCGCTCGGCCAAGGCGCCATACTGCCCCACGAGGGCACACTTGCCGAGCCTAAGGAAGACCGCCTTCGCCTCTCCCTGGCGACTTCGTGCAGCTTCAGCCAGATCTTCGGCATCTATGACGACCCCACCAAGAAGCTCGAACAGGTGCTGCGCGAAGACATGGGCCAGCCGCTGTGGCGGTTCACTGACGAGCACAACATAACCCACACGATGTGGAAGGTTGACGAGCCGGAGGCTCTGCAGCAGGCGCGGGAGACCTTCCGCGACACCGTTATCGTCATCGCCGACGGCCATCACCGCTATGAGACAGCCGTGACCTACCGCAACCACATGCGCCAGGTCCATCCTGGCACCGCCGACGCTCCCTGGGAATATACGACGATGTTTCTGTGCAACGTGGCCCACCATTCGCTGACCATTCTGCCAGCCCATCGCATGGTGCGGCAGCTCCCGCCCCATATCCTGCGAGACTTCGAGGCCAAAGCCGCCGAACTCTTCGACATCATCCCAATTGCCCTCGGCCGCGACCAGGTACAACGTCGCCAGGCAATAAACGAACTCCTCGACCTGATGGCCAGCAAACAACACGACAGCCACGTCTTCGGGGCCTACTGGGGACGCAGCTACGCTGTAGCCCTACGGCTGCGCGACAAAAAACGTGCCCTGCAGCTCTACGGTGCGGGGCTGAGCGAAACGCAGCAGGACCTGGACGTGGCCCTGTTGCACGCCGTTGCTCTGCAAGGCCTGCTACAGCAGAGCGAAGACCTGGCCAAGACCAGCGGACGGGGCAACATCTACTTCGAGCGCGACCCGCTTCAGTGCCTGGCCGATGTGGACGAGGGACGCGCCGCCATGGCTCTTCTGTGCAATCCGACTAAGGTCGAGGATGTTTTGCGCGTCGCCCGTGCCGGCGAGCGGATGCCCCAAAAAGGCACGTACTTCTGGCCAAAGCCCCTGGCCGGCATCGTGATGTACGACATGCGTCCAGACGCACCAACTTTTCGCTAGGCGCGAGACCGGTACTGCCCGGAGGGTAACCCCAGGTGACCCAAGAGCACCTTGAACAACTTACGCCCGAGCAATGCATCGTCGAGGAAATCCGCCGGGAAGTGGCCCTTTTAGACCAGGCGCAAATCGAGAAACTGCTGGACGCGATCCTGCGGGCAGCGAAGGTATTCGTGTACGGCGCCGGTCGCAGCGGGTACATGATGCAGGCCTTGGCAATGCGGCTTGGGCACCTGGGCCTTCAGGCCTGGGTGGTCGGCGAGACTACCACACCCGCCATCGGGCCTGGGGACCTGCTCATAGTCGGTAGCGGCTCGGGCCAGACGCGTACCACCTTGGCAATCGTCGAGGCCGCACGGGCGCGCGGCGCGCGGACGGCCTGTATCACCGCCCATGCTGACTCGCCTGTGGCCCAGGCGTGCGACCTCGTCCTCACCACGCCCTCACCCGTAACCAAGATTGATGCCGACCGCCCTTCTCACCAGCCCCCAGGCAGCCTTTTCGAGCAGTGCCTCCTCGTCATCGGCGACGGTCTCATCATGCGTCTCATGGACCGGCTCGGCACCAGCGAGGAAGAAATGCGCGCGCGTCACACTAAGCTTGAGTGAGCCGCGTCTCGGGCACCAGGATTTCCGGCCGCACTTGCCGCGAAGCTCATACGCCTTGCAGTGAGTTTCTCCTGGCAAAAGGCTCTTCACGGGAATCCCTTGCCGAAGGAACAAGACACAAATCCAGCCGCGTGGGTGGCGCCAAGGCAGGCTGTGAAGTAGGATTCCACCGTCATGGGTGAGAGCGTACCACGGCCCGTCACGGGTCAGCCTTCTGCCGAGCCTTTTCTCGCCGCGACGGTCCTGGAACGGCTGGGGGCCGCCGTGGCAGTCACCATCGTGGCGCTGATAGCTTGGCTGGCGGTGGTCGTAGTTATCGGCCGAGCGCAGAAGCGACTTCTCGCGGCGATGGAGCAGGCCGAACCGCCCCAGCGCCGCCGCCAGCAGCGCACTCTCACCGCCCTTTCCCTGCTGTCCAACCTGGCGAAATGGGTAATCCTGCTTGGGGCGGTCCTCTGGGCACTGGTGGCGGCAGGCCTGGGCGGGAAAGTGGTGCCGGTCCTGGCCGGCGCGGGCATCGTTGGCCTGGCCGTTGGTTTCGGCGCCCAGGCCCTGGTGCGCGACCTCATCAGCGGCCTTTTCCTCCTCCTCGAGGGCCAGTATGCAGTAGGCGACTTTCTGCAAGCATCCGGCGTCAATGGCCGGGTAGTGAGCGTGGGCCTTCGCGTGACAACTTTACAAGACGCTCGCGGGCAGCTTCACTACCTGCCAAACGGCAGCATCGGTGCGGTCACCGTGCGTGATGACCCCTGGGCGCAGTTCTCCGTGGATGTGTTGCTGTCCACCTCTGAAAGCGCCGAGGCGGCGGCCACCGTCTGCCAGCAGGCCGTAGAGGACGTATGCACCCAATACGAGGGCTGGGCACGCCTTGAAGGCACTCCCGTCATACGGCCAGGAACACACCACGTCAACATCGAGCTGCCCATAAGCGTGCAGACCGAAGCCGAATGGATAGCCCTCGAGGAGCTTCCCGTGAGAGTGCGGCTGGCGCTGGAGGCTGCGGGCGTGAAGCTGCCCGAGGGCAGGCCGCCGCGCGTTTACCACCGCGCTCGGCCCCGATGGCTCAAGCTGGCCGAGGCGGATGCAGACAAGTAGGCCTGGTCGCCGAACATCAGCGACCAGCAGGCTTATATGGCAGGACCAAGCTTGGCGATGGAGCTCAAGGCCTTCGAAATAAGAGTGCCGGCGACGACCGCCAACCTCGGACCAGGCTTTGATAGTCTAGGGCTGGCCCTAAGCCTGTACAATCGGGTGCGGGTCGCGCCAGCGCCGGCGACTTGGGTGGAGTTAGAGGGGGAGGGGCACAACGAACTCCCCAGGGACGAAACCAACCTGATGCTCCGCGCGGCGGCCGAGATGGCGCGGCAAGCCGGACGCGAACTTCCACCCCTGCACTGGCAAGCCCAGCACCGGATTCCACTCGCCCGCGGGCTGGGCAGCAGCTCAGCGGCTATAGTAGCCGGCCTACTGGTTGCAAATGCCGTGCTGGAACTGAATAGGTCGCGGGAGGATCTTGTGCGTTTAGCTGCCGACATCGAAGGCCATCCGGACAACGTTGCCCCCGCGCTTTTGGGGGGCTTGACTATCTGCCTGCCACAATCAGAGCCTCTAGCCGTGCTTCGTCTGCGGCCCCACCGAGATTTGCGGGTGGTCCTACTAATTCCTGACTTTCCGGTGAGCACGGAGGCAGCCCGCCGAGTGCTGCCCTCTCGGGTGCCCTTTCGAGACGCGGTGTTCAATCTTTCCCGCGCGGCGGCCGTGACGGCCGCGCTGCGGGAAGGGCGCTGGGACGTCCTTGCTGAGGCCACCGACGACCGGCTTCATCAGCCCTACCGGCTGCCCCTCATGGACGGCATCGTCGCGGTGATACGAGCCGTTCAGGAAACCGGTAAGTGCGGAGTGGCGCTCAGCGGGTCCGGGCCGACCGTCGCTGCCTTCTGCCCAGGACGTGCCAAAGCGAAAGAAACCGCCCAAATCATGAAAACGGCGGCCAGGCGCCAGGGGATTCAGGCTCGCGTGCTGATCCGCCGACCTGACCTCAAGGGCGCCGTGGTCCAGCCCCTTTAGCCGCGTGACCTAGACAACACATAGCAAGGAGTGTCGAGATTGGTGGACCGCACTGAAATTGCTTCCGCCGTTGAAGTCTATCGGGGCCAAGCCGTGGCGTGGCTGTGCGATTTGATTAGGTTCCCGAGCGTGCAGGGCCACGAGGCAGAAGCCCAGGCCTATGTGCTGCGAACGATGCGGGAGCTGGGTCTCGAGGCAGAACCTCGCCCCATACCGGAAACGCTGGTGGAGGATTCGGAGTATAGTTTCAGCGACGATCGGCAGCCGTACGAGGGCCGGCCCAACGTGGTAGGGCGGCTTGAGTCGGCAGGGGGCGGCCGCAGCATCATACTTCAGAGCCACACGGATGTCGTGCCGGCGGCCAACTGGGACGAGGCCTTCCAGCCAAGAATTGAGGGCGACAGGGTTATCGGACGCGGCGCCTGCGACGCGAAGGGGCAGATAGTGACGATATGGGTGGCTTTGGCGGCGCTCAAAGACCTTGGCGTGCGCTTGGCGGGGCCGGTGGAAGTGCAGGCCGTCATCGAGGAAGAGGTGGGAGGCAACGGTGCCCTGGCCCTGATTCGCCAGGGCTGCCGCGCCGATGGTGTGGTCATCGTGGAAGGCTCGTCTTTCAACGTTTTCCCTGCCAACCGTGGGGCTATCTGGTTCCGCGCACGTACCACCGGCCGGTCCACTCACATGGGCCGCCGCCATGAGGGCGTCAATGCCATCGAAAAGATGGTGGAAGCAATCCTCAGATTGCTGGACTACGAAAAGCGTCTAATAGAGGAGAGCCGCGGCCAGCCCCTGTTTGCTCGTTACGAGAACCCTGTTCAATTGTGCCTGGGGACCATCCGGGCTGACGGCTGGCCCTCCATGGTGGCCGGCGAGTGCGTGCTCGAAGGGGGCGTCGGCTTCCTGCCGAACAAGACAATGGCCCAAGTCAAACGAGAGCTGTGGGAGGCCGTCATGGCCACCGAAGACGAGTGGCTGCGGGAGCATTTTGAGCTGACCTTCCCGAAGCTTCACAACGACACATACCAGATAGACCCGAATCACCCTCTGCCGGTAACGCTGAACGAAGCAGTGCGAGAGTGCGGGCTGGCGTCAGAAATCTTCGGCTGGAACGTGAGCTGCGACGCGCGGCTGTACGCAAAGTTAGCAGGCCTGCCGACAGTGGTCTATGGGCCAGGTGACGTGGCCCAGGCTCATTCGGCGGGCGAAAGCATTAGTATCAACGATATACTGGCGGCGGCAAGAGGGCTGGCCTGGTTCCTGATGAGGTGGTGTGGCTATGAAGGCGGATAGGAGGCGAATGAGTTTTGTCCTGGTGGGCGTTCTTGGAGGGTGCGTCGCGGTGCGAGCCTTGGCCCAGGAGGTACCGCCGCCAGGCTCCGCCGGCGGAAGACCGGCCGGGGTTCCGGAGGCCATGGAGCAACAACGTGCGGAACAGCACGAGGGAGGATTCGCAGGTTTCGTCCATGAGCACTTTGCGGCCATCCACAGGCTGGCCCAGGCTGGAACCGTGGGAATGTTGCTCAACCTGTTCGCAGCCATCCTCGTGTTCCTGGTGCTCCGAGTTAAGGACGAAGCGCGACAAGCCTGGAGATACGGACACATGCGAGTGGGTCTTGTTTTCGGTATCGCAGCCATGGCTCATGGAACGGCCATAGATTTAGCGCATCTAACAGGCGGGCAGGCTAGAGAGGTGCTAAACTCCGGCTCATGGCTATGCACGATGACCTTCGTGGTAGTGCTCACGGGGCTGCTGCGGTCCTACGGCGCCAGGCCGTTGCAGATGTGGTGCTGGGCGCACAGGCTGGCAGTGATAGCGTGGCTGGCGCTTCTCTGGTGGCACCTTGTGCCCAAACTCGTTCACTAATCCTAAAAGGAGGACGACCCAATGGCACGGGCGCGGATAGGCATCGTTGGCCTGGGCACCTTCGGGCTAAATCACCTGCGGACCTTCCGCCAGCTTTCCTGGCGCGGGGAGTGCGAACTGGTAGCTGGCTGCGACATCAATGAGCAGACCTTGGAGCAAAGGCTGAAGGAGTTCCAGTTCGCGCCCTATACGGACTACCGGGAGATGCTGGCCAAGGAACGGCTTGACGCGGTCACGGTGGTGACGCCAGACGCCTATCACCGAGAGATAGTGCTGGCGGCAGCCGAGGCGGGCGTACACGTGCTCTGCGAAAAGCCGCTGGATGTGACGGTCGAGGGCTGCCTTGAGATGATTGAGGCCTGCCAGCGGGCCGGCGTGCTGCTGCAGGTGGACTTCCATAAGCGCTACGACGAGTACCACGTGGCCATGAAGCAGAAGATTGACGCAGGCGACCTGGGCACCATCCAGTACGGCTACGCCCACATGGAAGACCGCCTCGAGGTGCCGCGCGACTGGTTCCCAGGCTGGGCAAAAACCAGCTCGCCGGCGTGGTTCTTGGGCATCCATTTCTACGACTTGGCTCGGTGGCTCATGAGCGCCAACGGCAAGCGGGTATGGGCCGCAGGGCGCAAGCAACACCTGGTCGAGCTGGGCATAGACACCTTTGATTCAATCACCGCGATGGTGGAGTTCACCAACGGCGCGACGGTGTGCTTCGACACCAGTTGGATACTACCGGAAGGCTTTCCGGCCATTGTGAATCAAGGCATCCGGCTGGTTGGCACCAAGGGAGCGCTGGAATGCGATAGCCAAGACCGCGGCACGTGGACCTTCTGCACCGACGACCAACCGCCGGCCCAAACCCATAACAAAAGCTTCCTGCGACTGCGCTACGACCGCCAGGGACGCGAGATTTGGGAAGGCTACGGCATCGAGAGCATCGCGGACTTCTGCTACAACGTCAATCACTTGCTGGACGGCGCGAACCTGGCGGACCTAGGCGGATATGCATCGGGCTACGACGGCCTGGAGGCCACCAAAATCGCCGCCGCGGTACACGAGAGCATCAACACGGGCAGGCTGGTCGAGATTGCTTGAGGACATCCAGGCACAGAGGCGGAGCCAAGAGTGGCGGGACAAGAACAAGCATGTTCAGGCGGAGGGCAAGCGTTCACGGAACAGGCCGCTGACAGTACGGAGCTGGCCGCACTTTCGGCGGAAGAGGGACCTCAGGGTTTTCTGTGGAAGTTTCGCAACCGCCTGCACATACCCGCCGTAGTGCTGGCGCTGGTGCTTGCCACCCCTAATAGGGGGACAGTCGTCGCCGGCCTGGCCGTGATAGCGATGGGCTTGTTACTGCGGGCGTGGGCCATGGGGTGCATTTCCAAAAAAGAAGTGCTCTGCACCCATGGCCCCTACGCGATGGTGCGCCACCCACTGTACCTGGGCAACATCGTCGTAGTGGCAGGCTTTCTCATACTGGCGTCAAGCCTACCGCTAGCGCTGATCGTCGGGCCGTACACCATATTCCACTATTGGGTCGTAATCCGCAGCGAGGAGCGCTGGCTAGCAGCGCGGTTCGGGGAAGAGTGGAAGCAGTACGCGGCACGTGTGCCAATGATTTTGCCCAGGCCAGGCAGGATAACCGGCGGATTTTCGTGGAAACTTGCTCTGGAGAATGGGTTCTGGCCGAGCTGCTTAGGCGTGCTTGCGGCAGCAGCTGCATTGATTGCCAAGCCTTACGCCTTAGCTTTGTTTAGCAATTAGTGGAACCAGCGCCAGGGCTTGTGGGCGCCTGCCCCAGAACCCACCCCACTCAATTCGCCCCCAGGCCGGCCCGCGTCTCGCGAAAGACGCCTCCCTGCGGCGCACGGCAGGCTGACGAAGTCGCAGCCTGGCACCGGCGCACAAAAGCCCAGCAGCCAAAACCGAGCCTATTCCTTCTTTAGGCGGTCGAGAAGGACGGCGCCGATGATGACGAGGCCCTTGAGGACCGACTGCCAATACTGGTCAACCTTCATCAGGGAAAGGCCATTGTTAAGAACGCCTATGATGAGGGCGCCGACGAGGGTACCCAGGACCGTGCCACGGCCGCCCATGAGGGAAGTGCCGCCGAGAACAACGGCGGCGATAGCGTCCAGCTCGTACATCATCCCCGACTTGGGGTCGCCGGAGCCGAGCTTGCTGGCGAGAATCATGCCAGCCAGGCCGCTGAGGGCGCCAGAAAGGGCATACACAGCGATGGTGATGCGACGCACGGGGAGGCCGGAAAGACGTGCCGCTTCTTCGTTGCCGCCCACGGCGTAGACATAACGGCCGAAGGTATGGTGGCGCAGCACAAGATGGGCGAGCAGGACCACCGCGGCCATGATATAGACAGGGATGGGGACAAGGCGGTGGGGGCTCTGGCCGATGGCGGTAAAAGCCTCCGGAAGGGGCGCGACGGGGCGCCCCCCGCATACGACGAAGGCCATTCCCCGTGCCATCATCATCATGCCCAAAGTTGCAATGAATGCCGGCAGGCGCGGCACAGCCACCAAGGTGCCACTCATCAGCCCGCAGAGCATGCCCAAGCCTATGCCCGCGGCTATGCCCAAGGCGGAAGTCAGCCCCGCCGATACCTCCGCCCGACCAAGAGCAACCATCGCCATGCTCCCCACCACGCCACAAAGCGCCAGCACTGCCCCAACCGAGAGGTCTATGCCGGCAGTGATGATAACGAAGGTCATCCCTGAGGCAAGAATCATGTTTATGGCAATCTGGTTGGCGACGTTGATGAAGTTATCTCGCGTAACAAAGCGGTGCTCCTCGGTGAAGGCGCCGAAGTACAAACAAAGGAGCACAAAGCCCGCCACGATGCCGTAGCGGAAGAAAAAGTTGGGCAAGGCCGACAGCCAGGCGGCTGTGGAAGAACCCGATTGTTCGTGGGCAGCCATGAGCGTCATAAACCTCTAGCGGGCCGAGGAAGCGCAGGCGAAGCTGGCGCCGTCAAGGCGCAACGGCGCCCGTGGCCAAGGCCATCACCTTCTCCTCGGTCGCTTCCTGGCGGGCAAGCTCGCCGACGATGTTGCCTTCGCGCATAACGAGGATGCGGTCAGAGACTTTCAGCAGCTCTGGTAGCTCGGAAGAAATGACGAGCAGGGCGGCACCCTGGTCGGCCAGGCGGCGCATGAGCAGGTGGACTTCAGCCTTGGCGCCAACGTCAATTCCACGGGTAGGCTCGTCCAGAAGCAACACGCGCGAGCGTGTAAAGAGCCACTTGGCCAAGACGACTTTCTGCTGATTGCCCCCGGAGAGATACATGACGGCGCGGTCGGTTTCTGGCGGGCGAATTTGGAGGTCGGCGATGAAGGGACGCACGGCGGCCCGCTCGCGCGAGGCGCTGATGAATCCTTGGCGGGCAACGGCGCGGATGTTGGCCAGCGTCACATTCTCCCGCACCAGCATCCGAAGGAGAAGTCCTTGGAGTTTACGGTCTTCCGGCAAAAACCCCACGCCGGCGCGGATGGCTGCACGAGGGGAACCTGGGGGCAGAGGCCGCCCAGCCACCAACACCTTCCCCGTGCGCGGTGCCGCACCGAAAATAGCCCGCGCTAGCTCCGTGCGGCCAGACCCCACCAGCCCCCCAAGGCCCACCATCTCACCCGCCCGCACCTGCAGAGTACAGTTGCGTACCCGCCGGCCACTGCTCACTCTCTCCACCTGCAAAAGCGGCTCGACGCTTGGGGTGGCCGCTGGCGGCAAGCCCGCCTCGACCTCCCGCCCAACCATCATGCGGACCAGCTCCATCTCCTCCAGGCCAGCGACCGAGCGGGTGCCCACCACTTCTCCATCGCGCAGAACCGTGGCGCGGTCGGCAATGTTAAAAACCTCCGCCAGGCGGTGGCTAATGTAAATTATGGAGACGCCCTGAGAACGCAGGCGGCGGACTTGCTCGAAGAGGGCCTCAAGATCGTGCTCGGTTAGGGCCGCAGAAGGCTCGTCCATCAACAGAATGCGGGCGCCCACCGATAGGGCTTTGGCAATCTCCACCATCTGCTGGCCTGCCACGGACAGGTCCGCGACGTAGGCTTTCGGACTGAGTGGCAACCCCAGCCGCGACAATACCTCCTTGGCCATAGCGTTGAGCCGCCGCCAGTTCACTAAGCCTCCCACCCGCCGCGGCTCACGGCCTAAGAAAAGATTCTCAGCCACCGTAAGGTGGGGAACGAGATTGAACTCCTGGTAAATGGCGCCTATACCAGCGCGGAGGGCGTCCCAAGGCGAACGCGGTTCGTAGGGCCGACCAAAGACCCGCATGACGCCGGCATCTTTGGTCAGGGCGCCGGTTAGGATCTTGACGAAGGTGGACTTACCCGCACCGTTTTCGCCGACGAGGGCGTGGACTTCCCCCGGCAGGAGGGTGAAGTCCACGTCGCGGAGCGCCTGCACGCCTGGGAAGGCCTTGCTCACGCCCCGCACCTCCAGGGCCGGAGAGACTGGTTCAGCCGCGACCGAGGAAGGCAACATGGCTGGCTGGCATCGCTACCATTTTCGGTCCGCTATTCCTGGACTAGCGTCCACTGGCCGTTGATTTGCTTGAGTTTGCCTTGGGCCTTGAGGTCTTCGAGAGCTGGCTTGTCCAGAATTTGGACGGGTATGGGCACGAAGCCGCCCACCTTCTCGCCGGCGAAGTAGCGGCGAATGGTGGTGATAGTGGTCACACCCATAGTGTAGGGGAACTGGGCAACGTCGGCTTTGAGCTGGCTGCCGGCAAGAATCTCCCCAATGGCCTCCGGAGTGGCGTCGTAGCCCACGATGACGATTTTCTCGGCGCCTTTGTGGGCGCGGCAGGCTGCGAGGGCACCCAAGGCCGAGTCGTCATTGATGCCGAAAACGCCGTCGAGGTCGGGATGGGCGAGAAGCATGTTCTCCATGACATCCCGCGCCTTGGCACGCTGGCCCTCGGCGGGCTGTTTGGCCACGACCTTGATGCCCGGATACTTGGCCATGACCTCGTCGAAGCCCTTGGTGCGTAGCTGCACGGATTCGACGGAGGGGTGGTCAATGACGAGAACCTTGCCCTTGCCCTTTAGGAGCTTGGCCAGGTACTCAGCAGCAAGCCGGCCGCCCTGAAGATTGTCCGAGGCGATGTGGGCCACCACCTTCCCGCCGTGGGCAGCGATGTCGCACGTGAAGACCGGAATGCCGGCAGCGTTGGCCTTCTCAATTGCCCCTACGACGCTGGCCGAATCGGCCGGGCAAAGCACCATAGCATCAACCTTCTGCACGATGAAATTGTCCACCTGGTCGTCCTGGAGTTTCGAGTCGAACTCGGCGGACTCAACGATTAGCTCGCAGCCTTCCTTGGCGGCGGCGTCGCGCATGGCACGTTCCAGGTCCTGATAGAAAACGTGCTGTTTGTTGAGCAGGCTGACGCCGATGCGCTTACCCGCAAGAGGGCCGGCGGGAGCCGGACGACTTGGCGAAGGCCCGGAAACCGGACCAGCCTCCGGCGGTTTTCTGGCGCAGCCGGTCACGGCCAGGCCAAGCAGGAGAATCACTACAACTCCACGTCCCACGGGCTTGTTCATCAGCGATGCCTCCTTCGGCACAGTGCCGCCCTCAGCGGGAGTTCGCCCCGCGCCGGTCTACATGTTTCGCTGTGGCCTTCTCTCAAAGCGGCGGTCAATCTCAGCCGCCGAAAGGGTCAGGATGACTGGATCGCCGTGCGGGCAGACAGCCGGGCTGTTGGTGGCCATCAGGTCCTGCACCAGCCGACGCATTTCCTCATAGGAAAGGGGCTGACCTGCTTTCACAGCGGCGTGGCAGGCCACCAAAGCCTGCAGGGCCTCCTCGCGGGAGCGGACCGTTGGGCGGCCCTTCCATTCGCTCAGTTCCTCAAGCATGTCAGTTACGTAATCCGCCGGCGCTGCGTATTCCATACCAGAGGGCACCGAGCGAAGCAGCCATCCCGTTGGGCCGAAGGGCTCCAGATCGAAGCCCAAGGAAGCCAAAGCCTGGCGGTGCTCTGCGGCGGCAGCCGCCTGGGATGGCGAAAGCTCCAGGGGAACCGGGACCGCCAGATACTGGGCCGCAGGTCGTTCCGACATCCGCAAGCGGTCGAGAAGAACTCGCTCGGCGGCCCTGTGTTGGTCAATCAGCAGGAGGCGGTCGCCTGAAAGGGCGACGATATAACGCCTAGCGAGCTGGCCAAGAACCTGAACATCAGGCGGCGCACCTTCGGCCGCGACCTCCAGGCGCGTCGGTGCCGGCCTGTCGCGGCGCGGCTCAGCTCCACGCGCCGCGCCGTAGTCGAGAGGCCTGGCATGGACCTCCAAACCATCCTCGCGGGCGTCGAGCTTGTCGGCTAGGGGGCCGACGCGAAGGTGTTCAGCGGCAGAGCTGCGGGGGCCAGGCAGGGCTGAGGTATGAGGGCGCAGGGCCGGGGGCGTGGCGGGACGAAGACCGGCCTGCTCCAGAGCCTCGCGCACTGCGCGCTCTGCTAGGTCGTGCACTCGGCCTTCGTAGGCAAACCGCACCTCTATCTTCGTCGGATGGACGTTGGGGTCAACATCAGTCGGCGCCAGGGTCAAGTGAAGAGCACAGACGGGGTAGCGGCCGGCCGGCAAAAGCGAGCCATAGGCCTGGGTCACGGCGTGGCTTAGGGCCCGTGAGCGCACAAAACGGCCGTTGACGAAGAAGTACTGGTGCTGTCGGGTGGCGCGCATAAGCCTGGGGCCGCTCACAAAACCGAAAATGCGCGCGTCATCTGTTTCCAGAAGCACAGGCATGAACTCGCGGGCGGCGTTCGCGCCGTAGGCGGTAGCGAGCACCGACAACAGGTCTCCCGTGCCCGCAGTTGAGAAAAGAACTTGGCCGTCGTGGACGAGCTTGATGGCCACATCGGGCCGTGCCATGGCGAGGCGCACCACCCAATCGTGACAGTGGGCGCGTTCCGTGTTGGTTGAGGAAAGAAACTTGCGGCGAGCTGGGGTGTTGAAGAACAGGTCGGCAACCTCAACGCGAGTGCCTGGCGGGCAGCCCACCGGCTCCACCGTGCGCAGGGCACCGCCCTCGACGACAACGAGGGTGCCCTCAGGGCGGTCGGGCGGGCGGGTCAGAATGCGCATCCGAGAGACGGCCCCGATGGAAGGCAGCGCCTCACCGCGGAAACCCATGGTTTCGATGCGGTGCAGGTCCTCAGAGGTGGAAATCTTGCTGGTGGCGAAGCGCTCGACGGCCAGCACGGCGTCCTCGGGTTCCATGCCGCAGCCGTCGTCGGCTACGACGATAAGCCGTGTGCCGCCAGCGCGAAGCTCCACCGCGATGTGGCGCGCACCGGCATCGAGGGCGTTCTCGGCCAGTTCCTTGACCACCGACGCCGGCCGCTCCACCACCTCGCCGGCCGCGATGCGGTTGGCCAGCACCTCCGGCAGCCTGTGAATACGAGGCATGGCGTGGCTTAGCCCCGCGCGCTCCCCCGACTGCTACCAGGGAGTAAAGTCCATCCTATCGTCAATGCGAGCTACGGCCGCAGCCACCAGCTTGGCCGCGTTTTCAAGGTCGTCCAAGCAGCACACCTCTACTGGCGAGTGCATATAGCGATTGGGGATGCTGATAAGGCCAGCAGCGGTACCGGCACGGTTTATCTGGATGGCGTTCGCATCCGTGCCGGTGGGCCTTGGAGCGCCAACGAGTTGATACGGAATCTTGGCCTTCTCGGCGGTCTCTATGAGAAGGTCGAAGACGCGGGGGTTAATGTTGGGGCCGCGCTCAATGACCGGTCCGGCACCTAGCCTGATGTCGCCCTGCTGGTCCTTAGACGAGCCTGGGTAGTCGGTCGCGTGGGTGACGTCAATGGCGATGCCCACAAGGGGGTCAATGCCGAAGGCAGCCACGCGAGCGCCGCGCAGGCCAAGCTCCTCCTGCACGGTCGAGACTGCATAGAGAGCACACTTGAGGGGCTTGGCCGCGGCGATGCGAAAAGCCTCGGCAGCCACCCACGCGCCCACCTTGTCATCGAAACCTGCGGCCGCCACGAAATTGCGCTGCAGGCGTAAAAACCCTGCCTGCCAAGTCACCGGATCGCCGATGCGGACGAGCTTTTGGGCAGCCTTCTTATCCTTGGCGCCGATGTCTACCCAAAGCTCCTGTATTTCCGGCACCTTCCGCCGCTGCTCCGCCGGTAGGAGATGTATGGCCGTGCGACCGATGACGCCAGCAATCGGCCCTTTGGCCGTGTGGACCCAGACCCGCGAGCCAATCAGATTAGCTTCGTCAATCCCGCCGATGGCCTGGACTCTCAGGTAGCCGTCGTCGGTAATGTGGACAACCATCATGCCAATCTGGTCCACGTGACCAGCCAGCATGACGCGGGGGGCGCCGGAAGGGTTGCGCACGGCGATGAGGTTGGCCGAGAGGTCCATGCGAACTTCGTCGGCCACGGGCGCCACGTAGTCGCGCACCACCTGCTGGGCCGGTTGCTCGAATCCCGACGGCGATGGCGCGGCGATGAGAGCCTCGAGGAACTGCAACGATTCCTTGCGCACGGAGCACTCCTCCCACAAAAACAGCTTCGCCGACCTCGTGCCGCAGCGCCGACTTCATAAAAAGTAATCCCGCCGGGGGCTAGCAGCCGCCGGCTTCTGCGCCTGGAAAGCTTACGGCACGTACGTCAAGATTTCGCGCACCTGGGCTGGATAGTGATAGATGAGCCAAAGCTCCTCAGGCGTAAGAGGAGCCTGATTGTGCAGGTTGGCAAACTGGCACAGGCGCAAGGTTTCCCGCTTGTGCTCTTCGTCGCGAAAGCCCAAATCCATCTGGGCGTACACATATTCCAGGCCTGCGACGCCGCCGTGGGCTCCGGTAAGGATAATCCGCCCGGTAGGTATCTCGATTTTCTCGCCGCGGCCAAGCATCTCAAAATCGTAAAGCTCGTAATTATGTCGGTCCTTGAGAGCGCCGTCGGCGTGAATGCCGGATTCGTGCGCAAAGGCGTTCGACCCAACGCCCGGCTGGGTGATAGGAATTGGTACGCCAAAGGCGTCGGCGGTGTAATTGCACAGGCGCCAGGCCTTGGACAGGTCTATCCGCTCATCAAGAAGCCCTAGATCACCCCAACGAGAGGAGAACTTGAGAG
>Ga0315298_1000804_pt1 | contig 60008 bp, 56 predicted proteins | sample WHS_1_MG_FD_203077 | JGI IMG/M metagenome (GOLD analysis project Ga0315298, IMG submission 203077) | Extremophilic microbial mat communities from Washburn Hot Springs, YNP, Wyoming, USA - WHS_1_MG | ecosystem: Environmental > Aquatic > Thermal springs > Hot (42-90C) | place: USA: Wyoming... | reverse complement strand
CTCCCTCCGTCCTCGCCACTGCTCGGAAATACTCACTACTTGGAAATAAAAACTACCTCCCCCACCTCTCTACGTCTGGATCAATTTATCCCAGCACAACCGGATCACTTCTGCTCAGCGCCAACGTCCAACGCTCAACTCTCAACTTTCAATGGGGTGACCGAAAGGGCGCATGGTGGGCCGAATATGCGGACAGACACGCTGTTTGGGCGGCCGGACTTTTGGCCCGGGGGAGCTGTCCAGGCGCCGGTCGGACGGTGGAGGTGGGCTCGGCGCCCAGATATGGGGACAGACACGATGTCCGATGTGCCGATCAGGAACGTTCAACGTGAAACGTTCAACTCTCAACTTTCAACGGGGTGACCGAAAGGGCGCATGGTGGCCGAGATATGGGGACGGACACGTAATTTGGACAACCGGACTACTGCCCCGCCGGACCTGCCGCAGCGCCGGTCGGGCGGTCGAAACCGGCTGCGGCGCAGAGATATGGGGACAGACACGATATCCGATATACCGATCAGGAACGTTCAACGTGAAACGTTCAACTCTCAACTTTCAATGGGCTGACCGAAAGGGCGCATGGTGGCCGGGATATGGGGACAGACACGATGTCCGATATACCGATCAGGAAGGTTCAACGTGAAACGTTCAACTCTCAACTTTTAACGGTGTGGCCGAAAGGGCGCATGGTGGCCGGGATATGGGGACAGACACGAAATTTGGGTGGCCGGGCCTTTGAGCTGGTGAACCTGAGCAGGCACCGGTCGTACGGTCGAGGCCGCCTGCGGAACCCAGATATGGGGACAGACACGATGTCCGATATACCGATCAGGAACGTTCAACGTCCAACGTTCAACTCTCAGCCTTCAATGGGGTGACCGAAAGGGCGCATGGTGGCCGGGATATGGGGACAGACACGTAATTTGGACAACCGGACTATTGGCCCGCCGGAGCTACCCAAGCGCCGGTCGTACGGTCGAGGCCGGCTGCGGAACCCAGATATGGGGACAGACACGATGTCCGATATGCCGGTCAGGAACGTTTCAACGTGAACTGTTCAACTCTCAACGTTTGACGGGGTGACCGAAAGGGCGCGTGGTGGTCGGGATATGGGGATAGACACGGAGTTACGGTGATACGTATCACTGGGCTTTTCATGACGGTACCGTGGAGTGGGTATCTGCAGTGCCTCTATTTTTTGAGGAGGCGTGAGCCGGGGGCAGGGGACGAAGTCGAAGCAGATATTTCCCAGCCCGGCGGCGCAGAGCTTTCTGATCAACGGCGGGGGGAAGGACCGCGTCTTTGCGCGTCGGGCAACTTTGGTTCCGGCTACGCCGGGCTGGGTAATTGTCGGTCGGGCCAACGTCGCATTGAGAGTGGCTGACCTGGCTTGTCCCGATAGTCCGCTACGCCAGACCGGACAACCCGGAAGCGGTTGCCATGAAAAGATCACAACTGGTTGCCGATCACGGCCTGCGGATCGAGAATTACGGTTCCCTCCTGGCCGAAGGCGCGCCAACTGCCCCGGTTCGGCTGTTCCGCTACAACGTGGTCCAAGAACAACCCATCGACTGGGGAAACACTGCATACGAGCCGACCAGACCAAGGAAACTAACAGTCCGGTCGATATCGGTTTCCATTACGTGGCGACCGATGCCAGTGGCAATCCTCTGGACTACGACGGCGACAGCCTGCCCGATTATTTCGAGGACAAGAACGGCAACGGCACCATCGACTCGGGTGGGAGTGACTGGCGGGACCCCGACACCGACGACGATGGGCAGGGTGACGGAGGCGTGTCCGACGATCTCGCCTGCTACCTGGAATTCTTCATCCCGAAGGCGCGAAAAGCCACGTTTCCCTTTCCGTACAACGCTACGAACTACAATACGATCACCGACCTTGCATATCTTGAGGAACTCAGAACTGCTAGATTTGCAAATCTGAAACTCGTGACGCTGATTAGCATTCCGATGCCAGGATCGCCAAACTGGGAACCATTGGGGTATGGGCAGCCTTGCTCACCGGGGATTGTCCTGCTGCTCAGCGCAGTTGGACAGACCGGGGTTGTCGTACACGAGTACGGGCATACTTTTGGCCTGCCTCACCGCGGCGAGGCGCGATCGGGTCTCTTCAACTGCGAGGTGGATAATCCGGGAAATCCGGCAGATCCGACTGCGCTGATGCGGGCCACGGCACCAGCCGGTCCGGAGATCAACGGAACAGAATGGGCTCGCTTTATAGCATGGAATCCCGAAACTTGGAACGATTCAAACACGCCTCATGAAGAAAGCCGCGATCAGTCTGCTTTTCTGTGTCGCTAGCCTGTTTGTACTCTGGTTTTTCTACACCCTAACCTTGCGAGAGTTTCCCACGCATTACAGCACGCGTATGTCAGAAAGCTGGGCCGGAAAGGACAACGCAACGGGGGGAGAAATGAGCGGCACCACTGGTACCGAACTGGCGCGATCGCCTGGCACTGCCAGACAGCAGCACACCATCGTTCAGCCGGCTGTTGCTGACTTACTGAGAGAACCTTGGCGACGACTTACCCTGGCTGAGCTGGCTTCGTTCCCATCGTTAGGCCCGGCAGAGGAAAAAGAGCTCATTGAACACTGTAGGGAAATCTCCAATCCTACCAACGCTTCTGGGTTGTTCAGCGTGCTTGCTTACCACGGAAACGATGCGGCCTTTGAGTTTCTATCTGACACACTCACGAACCGCTTCAGGGATCAACGCTTGAGCGCGGAGCAGGAAGCTGTGCTAATCCATCTTGTATCGGACATGGGGCTGCTGGCTCGACGCAATGATCGCGCATTTCTGTTTCTTCGACAGGGTTTAAATTCGGAATTCTGGAGGGGAAGTCTCGGGTGGTTATCGCACGACGCGGAAGGTACAATAAGAACGCTGATGGCAATGACGCTGAGAGGCATTGCCGCGAGCGGGAGACCCGAGGCAGCAAGTATATTGGTCGAACAGAGAAAGCCTGATAGCGATGTCATGCGCCTTGGTTTGCAGGGAGCGCTAGTGGATTCCGCATTTTGGCTGTGGCTCGCATTGAACAAGAGTGAACAGTTCTACAGCAGCGAGCTGGGCGGGCAGGGTGAGCAGGTGATGTCGCAGTTCTCAGCATGGCGACAACGGACGAGTGAAGGACAGGAATGGGCACGCTGGTTTACATCCCTTCAATCGCAGCGTCAGCATTAATTGCTAGATTGGACGTAACCTTGACGCCGGCGATCTTCAAAACATTGATTACTCCGACAGCACGCCCGATGTTTCATACACATACGACCGACGAGGGCGGCGGCTGACGGCCACCTGGACGTACAACGATGCCAACCAGCCCTTGACTGAAAGTTACAGTGGAGGGACATTGGCAACCGGAAGAGCACTGGTGTTGGGGGGAGACAAGGACGGATCGGGGCTACGAGCCGCCACGTACACCGCCAATCGTCTGAACCAGTACACCAGTCGGACTGTGCCGGGGTATGTGGACGTTTTGGGGATTGCCAATCCGAATGCTGGGGTTACTGTCAATGGCAACAGTGCATATCGGAAGGGCGAATACTTTCATTGCGGTTTGAACGTGCCAAACAGCTCAGCGCGGCGCGGTGGCAACCGGACGGTCGCGGCAAGGTAATGGCGCTTGTTACAAGCATGGCGCTCCGCCGCGCCGCGCTGAACGGGGCGACTTCGTCGCCGACGGCAGAGATGAGGCTGGGATCGGTGGTTGAACAGTTTGATGCCAAAAGTCTCGAACGCGCTGGCAATTGGGGATTGCTGTGGCGATTCTCCAACATACAGTCAATATCCCACCGTGACAGTCGTGAGTCAGTGCGGCGGAGGTCAGACCTAGACAGGCAAGGTCTTTGTGTCGCCGAGCACTGAAACATTCGCCCACGATGCAGACGGTAATTTGACCGCGGATGGTCGTTGGACATACAGTTGGGACGCTGAGAACCGGCTGGTGCAGATGATTCGTGACAGTGACAGTCCAACAGGTGCGCGACAGAAACTGGTGTTCGAGTACGATCATCAGGGCCGGCGGATACGGAAGCAGTTCTTCAGCTACAGTGCCGGCTGGCAGGAACAGGCCGACACGATTTTTTTGGTTGAATGGGGGTGGGTATGGGGACACCTGAAGAGACATTCGAGAAGTTGTTGGGGCTTGGTGAGAGTTAGCGAGTGATTCGAGCCGAGTACGAGGCTGACAAGCAGACGTTTGTGATCTGTGTGGAGGAGACTGCGAAGTTGTGGGAGGAGGAGAGCGCGAGGCTGGGCAGAGGGTGAGCTGTTACGATCATGTTGCGCCGATGCAATGGCGGCATTTGAACGTGTTCAACAAGGAATGTGTGATAGTGTCGGCATTGCCGCGGCGCAAGAGGGCGGTGGACGGGGATGTGTATTGGGTGACGCCGCCAAATAATTACAGTGAGAAATCGATCATATTTGCGAAGATTTTCAGAGTGTGAGTTTGCTCAGTTTGTCAGTGTCATTCTGTGGCGGCGAGCAGTGCGGTCAGAACAAGGCGGCCTTTGGAGTATAAATACTGGATAATGTGCGCGGAAATCGCAGATCACGGATCGTTTTGTTGCTGTGGCGTCATGCTCCGGTTCCAACCGCGATAGCACGGGCTTTCAGCCCTTATTCTGACTCGGTGATCGCGCTTTACCTGGGGCGTTGCCCCAGGCTGGTATGAACCGGGCCTTTGGCCCTTGCTGTGACTGCTCGGTAACCAAAGCGCTGACGGCGCGAACCATACCAGCGTGGGGTGAAGCTCCACGACCAACGACGCGAGCCATACCAGCGTGGGCCAACGCCCCATGAAACGGGAATTCCCATATCATCGTACGCAATCCAAGGGCTGAAGGCCCGCATTATTACGGCAATCCTTTCGCGGGTTTCGCGCCGCAACGTGACAGAATTTGACCGTCGGTCGCAGACTCTGTGATTGTTCGATTGTGTTCTTTTGCAAGGATTCATCGCTCCATGCGAACCCGACTGTCCCGCGTGGGCGACGAAGTCGCCCTGTTCAGCGCGGCGCGACACAGCGGTATTCCTGCAACCAAGGCAATCGTTACGCCTGGGGCGTTTGGTTGCGGCTGGGCCGCGCTGAGAAATATGCACTGTCGCTGAAATCTCACCGGCTGAGGACCAACGCAAAGCCAGCCGCTCGTTGCGACGAAATCCGCGGGTTGGCGAAGCGGGCCGGACATCGAGAGCGGCGAAGGGGCTTTTTGGGTGTTGCGGCACATCGCACACAACCAGTCTTGGGTGGGAAATCGCCATGGCTTCGGGCAAGAGTGGTTGCAATAAAAACTGGGAAATGATATGAGGCAGACATGAATTCCGGCAGTTGGCACCGGTCGTCGGCGCGCGTTGCGCTTGCGGGTCTTGTCGTTTGGGCGGTTGCGGGTTTGCGGATTGGCGAGGGTGGTTCGTGGGAGGATTTGAGCAGGCTGGCTCCGGGGCGCGTGCGGGCGCAGAACGCACTGTGGATCGAGAACAAACTGTCCTCGCGGTTCAACACATCGAAGCGGGTTGTTGTGGCGGATTTGAAGGGGCCGGCGGTCATCACGATGATTCATTTTGCGTTGCCTCAGAGTCATTTCGGACAACCGCAGAGATTGTTGGGAAGAGAACTTCTTCTTCGAGCCTATTGGGATGATGAACTTACGCCGAGCGTTGAGGTGCCGTTGGTGGATTTTTTTTGCGATCCGAACGGTCTTCGTGAGGAGGTGAACACGGCTCTTGTGAACAAGCGGCGCGGGTACAATGCATATTTTCCGATGCCGTTTGGAAAATCCGGCAGGATCGAGCTTGTTTATGATGGGCCGGTTGAACCCGGGGAGGAACTGTGGCGGTTGATGCCCTGTTACTCGTACGTAATGTATCGAACGTTGGATGCCGCACCGGAGGATTGCGGGTATTTCCACGCGAGCTGGCGGCAGGAAGCGTTGTTGCTTGGCGGGCGAGATTACACGGCGCTAGAGGCAAAAGGCCGCGGCAAGTTTGTTGGCTGGAATGTTACGATGCGGTTGCCGGGGCGCGACGGGTACCCTGTCGATCAGAACGAGAAGTTCTACATTGACGGGGAAATCGAACCGTCTGTCGAGTTCCAAGGGATAGAAGATTCGTTTGGGTTCAGTTGGGGGTTTCCACCAACCGAGAGCCAGTTTCCGCTGACCGGGTTTTATCGTTTCATGAAGGGCGCAATGGGGTACCGGTTTTTTGTTCAGGATGCGATCAGCTTTGAGAAGTCGCTGCGGGTCATGATCGGTTTTGGCGTGAACGAAGACCCGATGTTTCGACGCGAGTTTTCGAAACGGGGCAACTCGATGCAGTTATCGAGCACGGTTTACTGGTACCAGACAGAGCCGCATGCGCCTTTGCCAGCGATGCTTTCGGCAGCAGAGAGAGCACCGGCACCCGAAGAACCCTTCTGGCCGGACAAGGAAACATTGCCAACGGCGGACGAACTTCGCTCGAGGAACGTCAAGCTTCACGTGCTTTGCGGCCGTGACACGAATGAGGTTCTGTTCGCGGAGCCGGGTTATGGCGCGCGCGTGTTGCGCGGGTACAAGTGGAACGGATGGGGTTTACCGGTTTCGCATTGCCGCGCCGATAATGAGGAGGTCGAGGTGGAACTCATGGTGCCATCTGGTGCCATGGGACAGGTGCGAGTGTACGTGATAGACCCTGACAATTTCGAGGGCGGACGGAAACAGCGGGTAATGATCGGCGAGTATTCGACTGACGTGGACGGGTTTGTTGAGGGCCGTTGGATTGAGAGGGAAGTTGGAGAGCCCGAAACCGCCGGGGGCCGTTTGACGGTTCGTGCGGTCAATACGCGGAAAGGGTCGAACGCCGTCATATCCAAGATCGAGTGGATCGGCCACAAGTAACCTGACATGAACGAGCACATTGTCCCGTGGTACATCGACGCAGCCGATTTCCCCGCGGAGGGGTTCGCATCGGATCAGCTCGAATTCCTAATCGGTTACGCCATTCTGGCTCCGTCGAATCACAACACGCAGCCGTGGTTGTTTCGGATAAATGCGATGGACCTTGAACTGTTCGCCGACCGGCGGCGCGCGCTGCGTGTGGTTGATCCCGAGGATCGCGAATTGACAATCAGTTGCGGCGCGGCGTTGTACAATGCGCGTGTGGCGACCGAGTACTTCGGTCATGTTTATGAGGTCGAGCCTTTTCCCGATCCGGCCGACTCGAATCTTGTGGCACGGCTCCGGATCGGATTGACCGGTGAAACGAGCTCTGAGGATGTTTTGCTGTTTCACGCAATAACCAAGCGGTGGACAAACCGAAGCCCGTTCAGGCCGGATCCTGTTCCAGCTCCGATTCTTGAAGCGCTCAAGGCCGGCGCTGAAAAGGAAGGCGCATGGTTTGTGGCAGTAACCACCGACTTCGAGCGCATTGCATTGGCTGAAATCGTTGCCGAGGCAGACCGAATCCAATGGTCGGACAAATCGTTCAGACAAGAACTGTCGCGGTGGATTCGGACCCATCCGGAGTCAAGCCGCGATGGAATTCCTGCGCGTGATGCGGGAGTTAAAGACTGGCTGTCGTTTGCCGGGCCGGCGATTGTAAGAACGTTCGATCGCGGTGGCGGTGTGGCTGCACGGGACAAGGACATCGCGGAACACTCGCCGGTACTTGCGGTTTTGGGCACAACAGAAGACGAACCACATGCATGGCTGAATGCGGGCCAGGCATTGGAGAATGTGTTGTTGCGCGCTCGAACGGAGGATGTCTGGGCTTCGTTTTTGAATCAGGCGATCGAGGTTCCCGAAGCGCGCGCTCGTTTGACCGAGACACTGCAACTTCCGGGGTACCCGCAAGTTTTGTTGCGTCTCGGGTACGGGCCCGAGCCGGTTTCACCAACACCACGCAGGAACCCGCGTGACATGTTGATCAAACATCGGACGGGACATCACGAATGATCGGGCTTCGGACAAACACATGCAACCGTGCGGAGTGTTTCAGAGGGATGACTGCCGCGCAGACGCAAAGCGGCTGATCTGATTTTTGAGGTCATGATTATGAGAAAGAATAAAGAGACAAGAAACGTACCGTTCAGAATGGATTGTGGGTGCTGTGCGAGCCGCAGGGAGTTCATCAGGGGCGCGTGCAGGTTGTGCGCCGCAGCAGCGTTGCCCGGCGCGCTCGCGGGCTTCCAATTGTCAGCAAGAGGAGCGCAATCGCCGCAACAAGGCGATGGTGACCGCCCGCGGGTTCGCCTTATATTCGCCTGTTTCGCAAAAAAACAGGAACGCCCGACGTGGCCGCACATCGGTTACGATTTTGGGCCTGAAATTGACCGCGTGACGACCGGTCTGGGACAGTTGTGTCCGGAGGTCGAGTTTTTGCCTGTGATGGCCAACGGCCCCGAGGAAGCGAAGAAGATTCTGGACATGGGCGGAGCCGATCGCATTGACGGGTACATCGTCTATCAAATGAACAATTGGGTGCAGGTGATGCAAACCATAGCAGCCTCGGGCAAGCCAACCTTGGTTGCCGATTTTCCTTTTGCGGGAAGCGGAGGCTTCATGGTTTACACCGCTGCGCTGCGCAAGAAGCACAAGAACATGTCGATAGTTGCCTCCTCGCATTTGGAAGACCTCGCGGCTTCAGCCAAATGCTTCAAATTGTTGAAAAACGGCGCGTCGGCGGAGGACTTCGCTCTGGCATGTGACAAGGTCCGACGGGAAAGAACACCGCCGCCTGACACTTCGACGCCACGCGAGGACAAGCTCGAGGTTGCTTCCATATCCAAATGTATTGAAGAGATGAAACAGGCAAGGCTTGTGACTGTCGGCGGAAAAATGCAAAACCTCACAAGCGAAATTCGTGAGGTGCTGGGAATCGAGGTTATTCCGGTGGATTTCAAGGAACTGGCCGCGGCCTGCGAGCGCGTGGATGCCGAAAAAGCGCGCGAGATTGCGGCTGGGTGGAAATCGGCGGCGCGCAGGGTTGAAATCGACGACCCACAGGTGACACTGGAGGAATCGGCGCGGGTGTATTTGGCGGAACAGATTGTGATGCGCGATCACAACGCTGAGGGGATCACGATCAACTGCCTTGGCGGGTTTTACGGTGGACATTTGCAGGCTTATCCGTGCCTTGGATTTGTTGAGCTGCTCAATTCGGGGCTTATCGGCGCGTGCGAGGCGGATTTGTTGTCTTCATCGACCATGATTGCGATGAAGCATTTGGTTGGCCGGCCGGGGTACATATCCGATCCTGTGATGGACACATCGCGTCGGCAGATTATTTATGCGCATTGTGTTGCGCCGACGAAGATGTTCGGCCCCGATGGAGAATCAAATCCGTTTGAGATACTCACGCATTCGGAGGACAGGCGGGGTGCTTCGGTGCGGTCTTTTCTCCCGACCGGGTACATCGTGTCCACCATCGAGATTCATCCGGGCCGGAAAGAGATATTGTTTCACAGGGGCCGCGCGTGTGAAAACGTGGTCAACGACCGTGCGTGCCGAACGAAACTGGCATGCGAGGTCATTGGCGACATTGAAAAACTCTTCACCTATTGGGACATCTATGGGTGGCATCGGGTGACGTTCTACGGTGACTTGCGCGAACCGGTTCGAGAATTGGCGGCGGCTCTCAAGCTCAGTTTCGTCGAGGAAGCATAGTTTTGACCGGGCTCCTGCCGGAAGTCGGGGGTTGAACGGCGGACTGCTAATTTTGCCTTTCATGAAACCGTGCGCAAGGCATGGCGCGTGGAACTGTCCAATACCTTTCAAGAGTCGGATGAACCGACGGTGCCTTGCATGGTTATAGTGGAAAGTCCATCATATTCGGCAAGATTTTCAGGCTGCGAGTTTGGTTAGTTTCCCGGTATCTGCTTCCCTGGCAGCCAGTAGTGCGGTCACGACAGTGCGGCCTTTGGAGTACAATACCGGAAAATCTACGTGGCAATCACAAATTAGCGGATTGTTCGAGAGCGTTGCCGTCAAACCGTGCATGCACCCATGCCAACATTATATCTCCCCACGGGCGACGAAGTCGCCCCATTCAGCGCGGCGCGACAGAGCGCCAAGCCTGCAACGAACGCAGTTATCTCGCCGCGGTCATTCGGTTGCGGCTGCGCCGCGCTGAGCGGGATTCGGTTGCGGCTGTGACCGGGTGTGTTATCCTGCGCGTCCATGGGTTCGCGAGCAAAGTCAGATGAATTGTTTGCGGAAGCGCTGAAGCATTTGCCCGGCGGGGTGAATTCGCCGGTGCGTGCTTTTCGCGCTGTGGGTGGCAATCCGTTCTTTGTCGATCGGGCCGCCGGCGCCCGCATATGGGACATAGACGGCAACCAGTACATCGATTACGTGTGCACATGGGGACCGGCCATACACGGGCATGCACACCCGCGGATTGTCGGGGCGGTGCAGGCAGCGGCTGTGAAAGGCACCAGCTTTGGCACGCCGAATCCGCTTGAAGTGACCATGGCAAAGCTCGTGCGTGAAGCGTTTCCGAGCATCGAGAAAGTGCGGTTCTGCAATTCGGGGACGGAAGCCTGCATGTCAGTGGTGCGGCTCGCACGCGGGTACACTGGCAGGGACAAGATAATCAAATTTGAAGGGTGTTATCATGGGCACGTGGATTCTCTCCTTGTGAAAGCGGGCTCGGGTGCGCTGACTTTTGGCCAACCTGACAGTGCCGGCATCCCATCAAGCTTCGCGCAGCATACAATCGTTCTGCCCTTCAATCACGAGGGCGCTGTCAGGTCTGCTTTCATGGCCAATCGGGGCAAGATAGCCGCTGTCATAGTCGAACCGGTGCCCGGGAACGCCGGGGTTTACTTGCCGAAACCGGGCTACCTTCAGTTCTTGCGGGAGATAACAGAGCGGGAAGGCGCATTGTTGATTTTTGATGAAGTGATGACCGGTTTTCGTTTGGCACGTGGTGGCGCGCAGGAATTGTTCGGTGTGAAACCGGACCTGACGTGTCTTGGGAAAATCATTGGCGGCGGTTTGCCCGTTGGCGCGTTTGGCGGGCGACTGGAAATCATGAATTATCTGGCGCCAGAGGGACCGGTTTATCAGGCCGGGACTTTGAGCGGCAATCCATTGGCAATGGCTGCCGGCATTGCTGCGCTCGAAATGCTCGATCAGAACACGTATCAACGACTCGAGCAACTCGGCTCAAGACTTGAACGCGGGTTCCGCGAAGCGGCGCGGAACGCGGGTGTGCCGGTACAATTCAATCGTTGCGGGTCGATGTTTTGCGCCTATTTCACTTCTGAACCGGTTCAAAATCTCAACGACGCGATGCGGAGTGACCGGGGGCGTTTTGCGAGATTCTTCCATGCGATGCTGGAAGACGGCGTTTACATTGCGCCGTCGCAGTTTGAAGCCGGGTTCATCTCGACCGCACACACCGAAGAAGACATTGATCAGACAGTTGCCGCGGCCGCGAAAGCTTTGAAGGGACTTGCAACAACATAGCGCATGATTTGAATAGCCGATGAGGCGGGTTTTACGATGCGAATTCTTGCTCTTGATCATGGAACGAAGCGGGTGGGCGTTGCCATCAGCGATGAAACACTGTCGATTGCGCAGCCGGTCGAATACATCCCGGCCGAACCACCAAGCGGTTTGCTGGAACGAATCCGGCAACTGGTCCGGGAACGCGAAGTCGGCCTTGTGCTTGTCGGGATGCCAAGGAACATGGACGGCAGCTACGGTCCGGCTGCGGCGGCTGTGCAGGAGTTTGTCCAGTCGCTGAAGAGCGCGCTGTCCGTGCCGGTGAAGACATGGGACGAGCGTCTTACAACTGTGCAGGCGAACAGATACCTCCGTGAAGCCAACGTGCGCCACAAGAAATCGAGAGAACGGGTGGACAAGATCGCAGCGGCGATTCTGTTGCAAAGCTATCTGGACTCGCGCGAACCGGGAGCCGGTGTTTGAGCTCAAACCCGCTCGAATGTCAAACTCAGGCGCCCGCGTGACTGGCATCCGATAATTTCCATATTTTGCATGAGCATGGCTGCGACCGAGCATGTATCCGGAGAAAACGGCGGCGGCATGTTAAGACTGAAGCTTACGATTGCTTACGACGGTTCCGGGTACGCAGGCTGGCAGGTTCAGAAAACCGGCACCGGTGTTCAGGAAAAGTTGGAGTCAGCGTTGGCAAGGTTGTTTCCGTCCCGACCGCGATTGCACAGTTCGAGCAGAACCGATGCCGGCGTTCACGCACTGGGGCTTGTGGCGCATTTTGATGTGCCGAAAAGCGAAATGCGGATGCCGCCTCGGAAACTGGTTCTCGCGTTGAACGCGTGGTTGCCCGATGACATCAGGGTGTTGTCTGCTCGACGTTGCCCGAGCACTTTTCACGCGCGGTTCAGCGCAGCGGGAAAGCAATACAGGTATTACATCTGGAACCAGCCTGCGATGAACCCGCTGCTGCGACATACGGCATGGCATGTGCCAAGACCACTTGATATTGCCGCGATGCGCGCAGCCGCAAAACAGTTTGTCGGGCGCCACGATTTCAGCGCGCTGAGCTCGAATCCGGGTTACGCCCGAAGGTCAACCGTCCGCTGTCTGATGCGTTGTGAGGTGCAGAAGCGCGGGCGGCTGCTTACTGTGATTGTTGAAGCTGACGGTTTCCTTTACAAAATGTGCCGTGGCATTGTGGGAACCTTGGTTCAAATTGGTCTGGGACGGTTTGCGCCATCTGACGTCAGCAGAATACTCGATGGCCGGGACAGAAGGTTGGGGGGGATGACAGCACCGGCGCACGGCCTTGTGCTGTGGCGTGTCATGTACCCGAAGTCAAAGAACGCAGTTCCAAGTCGAAGCATCACCGCCACCGGCGAAGAGGACGAAGAAGCAATTGAATGATCTACTGTGCCAGCCGGGCAGGATGTGAACGGTTTTTCTGACATGGACCGCTCGGAGCAAACATGCGCTGCGCAATCCTGTGGGTTTCAGGTGGTTCTCTTCGAGCCCGAGATACCGCCCAATACAGGCAACGTCGCACGGCTTTGTGCGGTCACCGGCGCGGTGTTGCATTTGATCGAACCACTCGGTTTCAGGCTCGACGACGCACGACTCAAACGGGCCGGGATGGATTACTGGGAGCACGTCGAGTGGCATTGCTGGTCTGACTGGGTAACTTTCAGAAAAGCTCAGCCACAGAACGCGCGGTTCTGGTTCATCGAAGCCGGCGGGCCGCGATTGTATTCTGCTGTGAGATACCAACGCGGAGATTATCTCGTGTTCGGGCGCGAAACTGCCGGTTTGCCGGCTCGGCTCTTGGATTCAAACACAGATCGGTGGCTGCGGCTGCCAATGTTCAATCCGGCGGCAAGGTCGATCAACTTGTCGAACTGTGTTGCCGTGGTTTTGTTTGAGGCGCTTCGGCAATTGGGGTTTCCACATGAACACCGCACGTGATTGTTGGCGCAGGATTCGCCTCTTGCGGCGCAAGGCCTGCGTGGCGCTTGGCATGGTCCTGATCCATCAATTGTGTGTTTACGGTAATGATGAAGCAGCCCAACACGCGGGGGTCACACGCAACACGTTGTTCAGCTCAAGGTCATCCGATGTTCTGGTTGCTGAGACGGTCCGTGCAGCTGCAGGGATTTCTGGACCTGCTGTCAAACCCGAAACGAACCGGCGATGGCGTCTGCCCGATTTCGCGCCGGTATCACGCAAGCGCGGCTGTTTGGTGAATTACTTTCACACGGACCTTTCTGACAGTCGCGTTGGCCATCTTTCAGAACGGCTCGCGCAATGGGATGCCGTCATTCTGAATCATGATCTCGTCGAGGCCGGGAGGGTTTCGCTTGACCGTATGCGCACGATCAATCCGAGCGCGAAGATACTGGCGTGGGTTCCACTGCAGGGCCCAAATGACGGTATGATGAAAGGCGTTCCAAAGAAGAGTGACCGGGACTGGTACGCCAGAAAAACCGACGGCAGCTATTTGGTGCCCCATTGGGGCGGCAATCTCATGAACCCCTGCGCACAAGATCGCGCATGGATACGGCATGTGCTGCGTTACGCCCGTGACACCTGCCTTGTATCGGGTCGTTACGACGGTCTGATGCTGGATTGCTTGTGGTATCAGCCGCCTGCGGGGCTCGACGTTAACGCGGACAAGGTGCTTGACGAAACTGATGCAGCCGGATGGCAGGACGCGATGTTGTTTTTACTCCGCGAACTGCGTGCATTGTTTCCAAAGACGATCCTTGTCGGAAACGGCGGTGTGCCGTGGCCGTCTGAAAGCCCATATTACGAATTCGTTAATGGGTGCATGCACGAAAATGCGCTTGGGGATCAATTTGGCGGCGACTGGAACGTTCTCTGGAATTCGTACAAAATGGCCGTGGCAAGAACGGCGCGCCGACCGGTCTTTCACTTCGTGCAAGTTGATGTGCGGGCTGACCGCCGGTCGCAGCAAGATGCAATGCGGCTGAGTATCCTCACGGAAAACGACAGGCGCAGGTTGCGGCTTGGTCTTGGAACGACGCTGTTGCTGGACGGAGGCTATTTCGGATTTGATCGCGGCGACTGTCTGCACGGCCAGCTATGGTGGTTTGATGAGTACGATCTCGATTTGGGCAGGCCTTTGGCAGATTACAAGAGCGATCGCTTCGGTCGTGGGTCACTGTCACGTGAATTTGAAAATGGCATCGTAATTGTGAATCCCACTGAGACATCAATCGCGGTTCCGGGCGAACTGGGATTTGCAGCTTCAGAGAACGAGTCCGACAACAAGCGCATTTCTCTGCCGCCATGGGACGCGAGAATACTTGTCAAGCCCGCGCTCGGATCAAAAAGAAAACACGCCACGAACTAATTCACTCAAGTCAGGTTAAATATCGTGCCTGTCCCTCTATTTGCACCGCTGACCCCCAAATCCCGTGTCTGTCCCCATGTTCCGCCCCACCATGCGCCCTTTCGGCCACCCCGTTGAACGTTGAGAGTTGAACGTTGCACGTTCAACGTTCCCGATCGGTTGACCGGACACCGTGTCTGTCCCCATAGCTGCGCGTTCAAAACCGTATTTGCCGCGCAATCTGATCCGTATCCATACCGGCAGTCATTATGCAACAACCTGGGCCAGCTCTGGAAAGAACAGGACCCGGACGGTTCATCCACCGTCAACACGTACTTGTACGGCCACCTGTAAGGAGATCACGACCACCTGGACGTACAACGATGCCGACGGGAACTTGACCTCTGATGGTCGCTGGACATACAGTTGGGACGGTGAGAATCGGCTGGTACAGATGATTCGGGACAGCGACAGTCCGACAGGTGCGCGACAGAAACTGGTGTTCGAGTACGATCATCAGGGCCGGCGGATACGGAAGCAGTTTTTCACGTACAACAACGGCTGGCAGGAACAGACCGACACGGTTTTCCTGTACGATGGCTGGAATCTCATCGCCGAGCTGAACGCCAATGCGCGCAACGCGAGAGTTCGAACGTATCTCTGGGGCACCGACCTGAGCGGCACGATGCAGGGCGCCGGTGGTGTTGGCGGACTGCTGAAACTGACGTACTACGGCACTTCCACCACAAACGCCTTCGTTGCCTACGACGGCAACGGGAATGTCACGGCTTTGATCGACGCGGCCAATGGGAACGCTTGTGCCCGATACGAATACGGTCCGTTCGCCGAACCGATCCGGTCCTCAGGCCCGCTGTCCAAACTGAACCCGCTTCGTTTCTCGACCAAGTACACCGACACTGAGTCCGGGTTCCTGTATTACGGTTACAGGTACTACAATCCGAGCACAGGACGGTGGTTGAGCAGAGATCCAATCGTGCAAAGAGCCGGGAGCGGGGACTACTGTTTCGCTAACGAGGATCCGCTAAATGGCTTTGACATTGCAGGCCTGCTGAGGGCAAGTGAGGATCTTTTCAACGTAACTTTCGAGCCGCACCACTGGTACACAAAGGTGGCGATTCGCTTCACATCGGGGCGCACCGAGTGTGGCAAGCGTAACTGCGAGTCACCAGAATTTGCCCAAATCGCGCTTGACCTAGGGGGTAGCCTTGCACACTGGCTCCACCCCTTCGGCCCATCTGGAGAATGGTTCTTGGACACAGATGCAGCAAACACGCCATGGTACCCGCACCAGCACGCTTTTGCTAGTGGGGTTGCTGACATGGTCGATGCCCCAGGCTTCCGCTGGTACCACCCGTCAGATTGGGTCCATTCCTTCTATCAATTCTTCGAGACGTGCGCTGTCTGCACAGACGGAGGGGCCGGAAATTACAGGGTTATCGGCTGTGTGAATTGGGGGCATCACATAGCAGGTGTTGGCGCCTCGTCAAGGTGGGGTGATGGAACGGCAATACTGCCAATGCCACCCTCGTCGGAGTTTACACGCCTGTTTAAGTGAAGCTTGTTCCACGACATCCGACAACTCTGCATCGCATCGCTATGCGCGGGATGGCGTGTGGGGTTTTCGCATGCTCATTGCTGGCTCTTGTTTCCTCAAAAATGGACGGCGCAGAACTAGCAGCCGCTCTCCATCACCGCCCCCCAACTTTTGACCAAGCTTCAGTGCAATGCGCGATTCTCCTCGGCAGTGGTGTTTTAGCTTTTAGTCTGAACATGGCGAGTCTCTTAGAGTTGAATCGGCAAGAAGGCCGCGGCAGACTGCTGCTCGGCGTTGCAACGACGGTCGGCTCTTTTCTTGTCGGCTTCTTGGTAGTTGGCATGCTGCTTCCTTCACGTACCGTGTGACCCGTAGTTTGATGTCCGATCTGCCGAAACACAGTCATCCGAACAACTGGGTTACGCAATGCCCTCAATGCGCCATTAACTTACAACCCCGCCCCCAGAGCTTGACCGAAAGCCATGGCGGTTGGGCATTGGTAGGGTTAGCGATACACCAGGTTTACCGCACCAGCCTGCGGGTCGAGACGGCCACCGCCAAGAATGGCGTCAACGAGGTTCGGCGCGCCACTTACCGTTAGGGCACATGGGGTTGGTCGCGGTCGGTGACCGACGGCCCTTACACAGGGGCATACGTGTATAAGGTCAATTTAGATTTCATCAACGCTTTGACTTTGGCAGACAACAGGACCGCCCGCTTGGTGATGATATGGCTCCATGGCAAGCGAACGCTTTAACCTCGATCTCCTCTGCTGCCCCCGGCTCGGCTACTCTAAGCCTGCCAGCGAGTTTTACAACTCCACGAATCAGCGGACCAAGATGACACTGGCAGACGGCAGTTGGTGGGAGTACAGGTATGATGCGTTGGGCCAGGTGATCTCAGGGAAACGGTAGTGGGCGGATGGGACTGCGGTTGCGGGTCAACAGTTCGAATACAGCTTTGACGATATTGGCAACCGGAAGAGCACTGGTGTTGGCGGAGACAAGGACGGATCAGGGCTCCGAGCCGCCGCGTACAGTGCCAATCGTTTGAACCAGTACAGCAGTCGGACTGTGCCGGGGTATGTGGACATATTGGGGGTTGCCAATCCGAATGCTGGGGTTACTGTCAATGGCAACAGTGCGTATCGGAAGGGCGAATATTTCCATTACGCTTTGAACGTGCCCAAAAGCACAGCGCGGCGCGGTTGCAACCGAATCATGGCGGCGAGGTAATGGCGCTTGTTAGAGGCTTGGCGCTCCGGCGCGCCGCGCTGAACGGGGCGACTTCTTCGCCCACGGCAGAAATGAGGTTGGAATCGGTGGTTTAACAGTTTGACGCCAAAAGTCTCGAAGGGTGTGTGACAGATTTCTGGCCAGAAGAGGAAAAAGGGGCATTTTGGCATTGAAGTATGTATATGGCATAGACATATTTGCCCCCATGGAAACTCTTCAAGCACGACGCGAACAGATTCTCCAACAAATGGCCCAGTGCCAAACCATGGAGTATGGCTCCCTCAAAGCCGAGTACCGCCCTGCCGCTGGTGGCGGTTCCACCGGCCCTTATTTCAAACACCAGGTTTGGGAGCAGGGCAAGAACATGAGCCAGCGCATCCCAGCCCAAGATGTCCCGGCTTTGGAAGAAGCAATCGCCAATCGCCGGCGCTTCGAACAGTTGGCCCAAGAGTTTATTGATGTCACCGTGCAGTTAACCCGCAGGGCTCAGGACACAGAGTCCGACGCAAAAAAAAACGTCAGACGGTGGCGTCGGCCCTCGCTACGGAGACGCAGCAGTTCCTAGAGTTGGCCCGAAGTCGCTTGGCTGCCGAAGGGTGGTGGACTCCGAGCCTGGCACCATATCCAGTCCACGCCCGCCGGTCCACGCTCCACACCTGATCGAACCGCATCGGCCTTGCCCAGGGGCCACGGGCGCGTATTATTCTGGCACGCGGCCGAAGCATCACCGGGCGAGCAGATGCAACTGGCTCGCGGGAACACTCTGTCCACGCAAACCGATGGCATACGAAAGAACCGGACGAAACGACCCCTGCCCTTGTGGCAGCGGCAAGAAATACAAGCGCTGCTGTCTGCCTGAGGACGAACGGCGCAGCGCGATGCAACGCGCCCCAGCCTTGGCGAAGGACCCATCCGATTCTCTCCAGCCCACCACTCTGGACCCGCGTCGCATTGCAGAGCTGCTGCGGGAATACGCCGCGACCGCCCCCAAGGAAAAGCGCGACGAACTGGAGCGCTTGCTAAACCAAGTCGGACCGTTGCTGGATTGCGTGGAACGGCAATCGGAAATCGAGGCGGCGTCCAAGGCGCTGGAGGCGCACCGTGCTGAGTTCGAGAAACTCGCGGATGACTACCAGGCTTACGCGCAGCGCAGCAAGGCGCTCTTTGCCGAGGAGCCGTTTGCGCCCCTGCGGTTCACGGCGGACGACGTGCGGCGCGCCTTCGCGCATGTGGGCCAGCCGTCCTACATGGCGACGGACGACCAGTTCGTGAAGATTGTTCGCGCGGCCATTCTTCACCTGGCTGACAAGGACCGCCGGAGCCAATTGGCCATGAACCTCCTGCTGCGTCTGCCCGAGTATGTGGCGGCCGGCCGTCCGCTGGACGCCTGCCTCATTGAAGAATGCGCCTACCGCACTGCGGACTTGCCCGACGAAAGCAATCCGTTCCTCTTCCAGATGTTCTCGTACGGCTACGACGCCTGGGCCGCCGAACAACGCGCCCTGGAAGTGGCGGTATTGCGCGAGATCGGTCTTGATCTGCCGCAACTTGAAAGCATGAACTTGGACGAGATTGACGCCTGGGTCGCCCAGCAGCAGGCCGATCCCGCCCAATGGGCCAAGCTCGAAGCGGTCCTTAAGGCACATCCGGCCCAGCAAGCCCTCGCCGTCGCCAACTACGAGGAAATGCAGCGGAACTCCGCCAAGCTCCTGGAGCGTGAAGACGCCGCCGGCCTGTTGCTCTCCAAGGATGAACTCTCCCCATGGCTGCCGCGCCTGTTTGAAGCTCTTGAAAAGGTGCTCCCGCAGTTGCGCGAGCCTGACAGCTCGGTGCCCAATCCCGCTGAGGCAAGAATCTTTGTCGAAGCCATCCAGCCCGTGCTGCGCGAGATGACTGCAGGCATCTTTACCGCCGAGCGCCGCCGGCAACTGGTGGCGCAACTCAAGACCTACCGAAACAACCTGTTTGCCGCTGGCGACAAGCGGGCCGCCGGTTACGCCCAAGCCGCGATGTCGTACGTTGAGCAGGAGGATGAGCCGGACAAGAACTCCTTCCTCAACCTCCTCTGCTTCGCTTCCATCCGGGCGCTGAAGGAGTGAGGCCGCAGTCGGGGCAGCGACTGGCCGCGCGGAAGTTTGGCACGGCTGGTGGGGGAACCTTCCTCCAACGCCGCGACGACCGAGAAACCGGGTTGGACTGCTGTCGCGCTGGATGATTTCGGGGAGGCGTGCAGGCGAAGCCTCCTTTCATCGGTGAAGTTCTGCCACAATTGCGCACGCCCGTCGCCCGCCCCGTCGCCGGCCTGTCGTTCGCCGTGTCGGGAAAAAGCAGGACCTTGTTTCCAGCCGGCAGCGAACCCGGCACAGCGCCTTCCGCGCATCGCTGCGCGTTTCCCATACCAACGCCGGCGATGCTACCATCCGGCCCGTGAGAAGCGTTGACCATTCTCGCTGACGTCACGGCCCCTGCGGCCTGCCTCGCGGGCGCCACCAACGAGGCCGCCTGCAGCACACTGACCTGGACAGCCGCCACGGGGGCAACATCAACCATTGCCACGACGACCCGCACGCCCCCACAGGCCACTTCGACTCCGTTCCCGCCAACCCGCCGTTGAACGGCAGCGCCGTGGACGCGGCCAATTGTCAAGTGCGGAGGCCGAAGTGCGAAGTTCAGGTGGATACAACGTCGGCGATCGCAAACCGAGGGCAGGATCGGGATTTTCAAGAACAGGTTTTTGGATCAGCCGGTGCGGTGGAAAGGTTTTGAGGGCCGGGAGCTGAGGGTGAGTTGGATTACTATATTGAGAAATCGATCATTTTTGCGAAGATTTTCAGGCTGCGAGTTTGCTCAGTTTGTCACCAGAGTCCGGCCTTTGGAGTGGAGTATAACATAATAATCTGCGCGGAAATTGCAGATCAGCGCGTCGTTCGAGGCTTTTGCCTTCGAACTTTCCGGCCACTGATCCCACTCGCATCTGCCCATTTGGCGACGAAGTCGCCCCTTTCAGCGCGGCGCAGTGGAGTGCCAAGTCTGGAACAAACGCGTTTATCTCGCCACGATCATTCGGTTGCGGCTGCGCCGCGCTGAGTGCTTGCGCGGTTGGTGCAAGCTCAGGCCGAGCAAAAGCAATCGGTAGCAGCTTGAGCTGAGCCAGAGAAACTCAGCCGGAGAGTTAAACACAGGATCGGTGTCGGCTCAGAAGTCGAACTGTTGGCCGAAAAGGGGCGCAAGTGGGCCAAGACGACTCGAAAGGACGGTTGCAGGGAGGGCAAAACGCTGCGAAAAACGGAGACGACGAAGGTCGAGCGGTGCTGTCTCAGGCGCACTTTCAAAAATCGGCTTTTCGAGGACAGGCTCTATACTATCCATTCGACGACGCGTGGTCCGTGACATTGGAGCTAAAGCGAATTCCAGAGCGCCGCATCGTGGCGGAGCTGGTGGAACAGGATGGAACCCTGTCTCCGCTTCGTGGGTATCAACCCGTCACGATTGGAATTGATACAATTGCCTTTGGTTACTTTTCGCCCTTCGGTGTCCGATTACAGTACCAGTATCTGGTTGACGAGGAGAACAATCGGGACCTTCTCTTACTGTGGTCTAAGTCGGACAGGCTGGGTTACTCTGTGAGCTTGGTATTTGAAAAGACAAGCGACTGGCCAGAGCAAAAGTCGTTGTCGAGAATAGTGCCGCAGGAATGGCTGCGTGAAGAGTTGAAATTCTCTAAGAGGAAGTACGAGACAATCAAACGCGAGCTGTTGTCGGGGCGAGCCACAATGGCGGGCACGCGTAGTTGCACGAGAGATGTTAAGTGAGTAGCGGAGTTGCTGCCAATGGTAAGACTGCGTAACGCAAAGGCGAATAGTTTCATTATGCCCTGAACGTGTCCAACAGCTCAGCGCGGCGCGGTGGCAACCGGACGGTCGCGGCGAGGTAATGGCGCTTGTACAGGCTTGGCGCTCCGCCGCGCCGCGCTGAACAGGGCGACTTCGTCGCCAACGGGGGAGGTGAGATTGGGATCAATGCCCGAACAGCTTCAAGACAACAGTCTCGAACCATCCCCTAAAATCAACTCCGTGCCTGTCCCCGCGGGAGAGGGAAAACATAATCCCGGTCCCAGATCCTCCCCGCTGTCGCCCATCTCACTGCGTCTGGCTTGGTCATCAATGATCACGGCTCAATTCATGCAACTGCGCAGGAAGTCCGGCCCAGCCGTGGTTATTGCAACAACGACTTGACCAACCCAACGCGTTGCCCCGGATTCCCTCTCCCCCCTGGGAGAGGGCAAGGGTGAGGGCCCCAACCGGTCCATGAACAGTCAACCTCCAAAACACTCGACAGAACCAATCATGAAACCGTGCAGAAAGTCTGGGCAGATTCTGCAACATTGTACTCCAAAGGGCGCACCGTGGTGACCGCACTGCTCGGGGCCAGGGAAGCAGACACCGAGAAACTGACCAAACTTGCAGTCTGAAAATCTTCGCAAATATGATCGATTCGTCAGTATATGTATTCAGCGCGGCGCAGCCGCAGCCGAAAGATCGCGGCGAGATAAAGGCGTTCGTTGGAAGCTTGGCACTTGGAGGAGATTTATCCGCGCCGGCCCAAGAGCAAAACCGCTAAAGAACAAGAGAGTGTTCGGCGGATAGGGCGGGCCTTCAGCCCTTGGATTGAGTAAGGTGATGTGGGGGTGACCGTTTCGTGGGTAAAGCACGGTAAGCGAGTCAGAATAAGGGCTGAAAGCCTGTGCCATGGCGGGAGGAAACGGAGCGTGGCGCCACCGCAACCGAACAATCGTTGATCTGCGATTTCTGCGCAGATTTAACGTTATGATATTATACCCTGAGCAGTCTGCGCAGCGCATGTCTTAACAGAAACATGAAATATGCGGGCCCGGAAATCTCACGGACTTGGCATACCAAGACCGCAAAACTTAATTCCGGTTTGATTTCCGGAGTACTGCCATCGACAGACCTGAGCCAGACCGGACACCCCTTTGCAACCGAGAGCGGTTCCCCGTTCATGAACTTGAGTTTGATGGTGCCTTCCGGAGTTTGGAGTGTCGCGTTCTGGATGCTCCATTCACCGTGTTCGTTGGTGCCGGCATACCGCTTGCCGACCTCGACGATGGTGCCGCGAATTGCAGGGATTTGCTCGCCCCGTCTGAGCTCGAGGATTCCCGGGACTGTAACCAGTCTCATCGTGTTTCCTTTCGTTCGTATCGTTTCGTGAGCCCGGTTTTTGGGCTTGTATGCAGTCTATGAACCGAGTTTCCGACGTCGAACGATAAGAGTGAAAAAATGACTTCGCCCCGCCTTCGGTTGGTACGGGGTCTGATATTACTCGAGTCAGGCTCGCAGCAGCCCTTCGAAATCAGGCCGGGCTTGTGCCCACAATAGCGCAGAGGAGACTGGCTAACTCACTCTGTGCGAATCTGTTTGTTCCGGTCAGTAATGTCACTCTCGTTATAATGCTGGGCAATGAAAAGTATCCGGCAAATCTTAAGCGTAGCGGGCACAAATACGACAATCGCACGCGCGACCCCCGCAGAAGTGAGAGGCATGTTCGATCGCTGGCTCCAGAGCGTCGTACAGAATAGGATCGTCGGTCCGAAGGTACTTCCTGACTGCAACAGCGGCCAAGTCTGCAAGCTGTATCATGTTTGTCAGCTTACTATCCACAAAAAGGGGGGTTGGTCCGATGGAGTGCTTAAGGCGAGCTTGGGTTGCGCCCTCCGCACGAAGTCGGGAGTACAACTGAATAATTGAAGCTCGATTGGTGTTGTCGTGAACGATAAGACCCGGTCCGGAAACCTGCTTTCGAGACAAAGACCCGCTCAAACGAGCGAGGATGCTCACCTTCGCGTCGAGCTGGCGCTGAAAGGTTTGAAGTAGCTGACCGAAAGTGAAAACAGTCAAAGCATCTCGAGCCTGCACGGCAGTTCCGTTTGCAGGTCCTGAAGAGAACTGTTTTACCTCGACAGCCTCGCAGATCACTGAGAGCTCTGAACACTCTTTATGTCGAACCATGAGATCGCAAATCTCTTTGAGCAGACCGAGGCACTCACTGCGCGTCAGGTGAATATAGTGACAGCGTTGTTTGCGCATTCGCTTCAAAGTCTTCGGTTTGAGCTTCTGTCTCTTAGCAAGTTTATTCCAGTGGGCGATAACGGTGGACGGCCGTTTATCAGCTGGTAGTTGCTGGAAGCCGGGTATCTGCTCCAGTTCTTTGAGTTCCTTGTAGTGGCTGTAAAGTTCGGCGGTATGCAGTTCGTGACCTGCCAGAGAGTACCTCCTCTTGATCCCTTCGACTTCTGCGTCGAGGTTTCCCCACAGCTGAAAGGGTAAAACGACGCCGGCCAAGACAAAGACTTCGTCCTGATTTGGGGAATCAGGACTCCCTGACTCGTCAACAAAACAGAGTAACATAGTAATTCGCAGAGTTCATCGGTTGCGGAAGATGACTTGGAAGTAATCGAGCAAATACTTGTCGTCCATCTCGTCGGCTTGCACTTCATAACGGTTCGGATGGCACGCGGCACAGAACAACTTGGGCTGGCCAAGTTTTCGTTCACGGTAGAGCTGAACAAGGTCGTGTACGACTCGATGGTTGGCGCGGAAACCAACAATGATTTCACGCAGGGCGTCAGGCGGGATCGGGACCAGGGCCAGATTATTTTTTAGGACGAGCTGACTTTGGTGTCCCGGGAGCTCATAAAGGAAACGCACTTCCTGCTCGTAACGCCAATCCTGCGCCTTGGTTGTCAGGGCGGCGATCGTTGCTTCCTCGACTTGGCGTCGGTATTCCCGGAAAGGAATCAGAAGTCCGCCGTCACTTTGTACGGGCTGGTCCGGAGAGTTCATGATGTTTCCCCGAAGGTCATATTTCTCAACAGAAGGATTCTGATAATAGGCCAGGGGTAACTTGGTGCGTTTGCGATCAGCGCAGTATTGAATCTCGAATCCCTCTGGTCTGAGTCCTTTCGGGAACGCCGGGTGGCCGGTATCGATGCCTATCACCAGACCAGCGTACGAATGGGTGTAGTGGCCCCACATCAGCACGTTTGTCTTCGTTCTGGACAAACACAAGACGCGGAACCGCCTGCCGAGTTCCTCGCGGAAACGCTTGTTCAACGTCTCTGCAAAGCCCAGCGCCTTCTCGGTAGGGAGACCGGCCATTGACCTGCCGGCAACGAGCGAGTGTTTGATCTCCCAAGCCGCCTGATAGAAAGATTCATGACTCTTAGCAAAATGATCGTGGCGCTCCTGGTCAAAGTAGGGGCGCACTTCGAAGGGGTCATTGAAAGTGCAAGGATTTGCCGCAAGGAGCGTCATCGTCCGTAGCGGTGCGGGCAAGAGTTGCTCGCCCTGCGGGCTGATTTCCGGTGCCAAGTATTTGTAGAGCAAGGGCATCCCGACCTACTGACTCAAATCCGGCCTGTCCAACCGCTGGGCAAGATCGCGCAGGCCGTCATCCATGTGGTCGGGCCAGATTTCGACCACGCGGTAGCCCAGGGCTTTCAACCGGCGCTTTTGGTCCTCGTCGCGGTGATGCACGTGCGGTTGCTCATGCGGAGCACCTTGAACCCACACCACGATCTTGTTCTGGTAGAGCAGATCGGCTTCGGCGACCGGGACACCTTCGGGATCACGGATGGTCTCGTGCTGTTTATCCGGCAGCGGGAAGTTGCGAGCCTGCAAGGCATCGATCACAGTAGGCTCCGCCCCAATGGCTGCGGCCCTGAGCTGATCCCACGTCGCCTCTCCGCCCGCCCCTGCTATGTGGAACGGCTCGACCTGTAGGAGCTGGCGCAGCACTTGGACGACCACGCGGCGATCCAGATGCCGATGATGCTGCTGGTTGTAGAACGACAGCAGGCAGTCGTAGCACGCCGTGTCGCAGGCTCCGTCCATATCTTGGCCGGTCGCCGGATCAACGTGGACGATTTCCAGCGCCTTGGTAGCCATCCGCTTCCAGGCGGAATGGTCCTTCAGATTTCGCAGCAGGCCTGCGCCGCCTTCGTCTTGCTCGTAGAGCAGCAGGCGAATCCGTGACGTGCTGCCGGGCACCACAAAGACATGGCCGCCCACTTCAGATTCGTCCGCGGAGAATGCGATTTGAAATCCATAGGAGAGCGCATAGAGCAACGACCAACCGAAGCGGTCCACGTCTTGGTTGTCCGGCACCGCCAGTTCGATCAACAGGAAATCGTGGTGCCCCTTGTGGTAGAGCAGAACCTCCCGGTGAATGTCCTCAGGCTCGGCCCCGGCTGGGCAACGGCTGCCGCTGTTCGGGTCAACATGATCCTGCTCGCTGTCATCACCGGAAATCCAGGCCCGGCACTTGTCGCAGTAGCGGAAACCCACTTCATTCGCCGCCCTGGCGCCTTCGTTGACCAGCAGGAGCACGCCACGCTTGGAGTAGCTGACCTTGGCGACCTCTTGGTCGCCCACCTTCATGGCCCACGAAACGGCCTGCGGATCAGGCCGGTAGTAAGGCGACACGACGAAACCACGCCGGCTCCGCTCCTCCTCGTCCGCTGACGTGCGCCCAATGCGCCGGGCAACCATGTCCGGCAGCTCAAAGACATGCTCGTAGGCGTGTGTGCCCATGAGGTTGGACTGACACACCGGGCAGGCCGCCGCTTGGGCAACTTGGTCGTCCAAGAAGAAGTTGCCGCACTCGCAGACTTTCAGCTTGCTCCAGTGATGGGCCTGGCCACGCGCACGCGGCTGTGCGCGGACCACCTGATACCGCTGGCGGCGGTAGTAGATCGTGTTCAGCGGCGCGAACTCGCGCAAGGCGATGGCCGGGTGCCGGGCCACGCTTTCCTTCCGATCCGTGAAATACACCATCGTTGCCCGGCGCGGGAAGGCGTAGTTGGGTAGGAAGCCGACGTTGCCCAGGTAACGGTAGGTGTAAAAATCGCCGTTGCCTTCGCGCATGTCGTTCAGCCGATCCACGACTGCCTTACGCCGTATCTCGTCTTCCTTCGTAATGCCCTGATGGGCAGCCTTGGCCTCAAGCTGTCGCCGCTCGTCCTGGAGCCGGATGTATTCGTCCCGGAACCGATCGAAGGCGTGATCGAAATCCTCCGCGAACCTATCCACCATCGCTTCCAAGTCATGATCGGTGAAACCGACTTTGGCCAACTCCGCTGCGAAGGCTCCACGAGCTGCCGCCAGAATCTTCACCTTGGCCGCCCCGACCTTGGTGCTGATTTCGTCCAACACCCCGTCCATCATAGGCAACCCTGCCTGGACATCCTCGTCGTTGGCGACGCGCAGGAACTGCTTGGGCTTGGCCAGCACGCGGTAATCCGCCAGCTCCAGCACCAGTGCGTGCAGGTGCGCTTCCAGCAACACCCGGTTGTCCAGCAGGAACAGCGGCGGTGCGATGGCTCCGGCAATGATCCGCTCCGGGAAACGGAAGAAATACTGGTCGTGCGTGGAATACCTGCCGTAGGTTCCGCAGAATGTCGTCACGATGGAAGGCTGGCCGTGCCGACCGGCGCGGCCCTGGCGCTGCGCGTAATTGGCAGGAGACGGCGGCACGTTACGAAGGTGGACAGCGGACAACCCGGCGATGTCAACGCCCAGCTCCATCGTCGGAGTACAGACCAGCACGTTCAACGGGTCTTGCGGTTCATTGTCGAACCGCCGCTCGTAGCTCCTTCGCTCGTCCGCCGACAGCCGCGACGTGTGCTCGACCGCCAGCAACTGTTGCCGTTTCCCCATTGGTGTCTGGTATTCCGTCCTGTAGTAGGTGCCATCGGCCTTCTCAGAGCGCACAGTGGTCTTGATGCACGCCGGGCAGTCGATGTCCGCCGTGACTTCCCACTTCGAGCGGCAGCGCGGGCATACCCGGATGTGATCGGCGCTGGAGGCGTAGAGCAGAATCCGCCCTTCCGGGATTTGGTAGTAATACCGGCCAGGGCTGCCCTTCTTCAGCAGCAGGCCGATGTCCTGGCGCGAGAGGAGCGCCGTCAGTCTGCGCACCAAGTCTTGGGCAGTCGTACGGTCAATCTTCATCTGACGCCGGAACCACCGCACCAGCACCGGTGTGTGGTTCGATCCCGGCGCACCCGCCAACCGCCGCACGTTGAAATTGTTGTTGTCGGTGTCAAGCTCATCGCTGAAGACCGTTGGTCGGTAGGGCGGCAGCGACTCGGTGTGGAACAGCACGTCTTCGTGGAGCCGGTTGATGACCTCTTCCCGGAAATCCTCCCCCTTCTCCAGGCAATCGCTCTCGATGCCCCCGGAGCGGCGGATCACGTCCAGGAACACATGGAGCACGTCCTGGCGCGTCTGCGCTGGTTCAGAGGCCAGAAGCGCGATGTCTGACCAGAACTCGTCCTTCGCCGCGACCTCCGCGATGCCGTCGTAGCTCACGGACACCAGGCCGGTCATTTCCAGGGTCGGCTGCTTCTTGTAAGCGTAGCCGCTGATCTCGCCGATGGCACCGAAGGCCAGGTATTTCTTGTAGGTCGCCTCGCTGGTCCCTGCTACCCGCCCGACCACCACGCCGCCTTGCCGGGCGAAGGCAGGCACCCGGCGCGCCTGCTTCATGGCGTCGAAGGCAATGCGCCCGGCGTCCGGCAGCAGCAACGAGTTCGCTGCTGTGGTGTGCCCGCTCTCAACCAAGCCGTGGTAGAGCGCACGTCGAAAGTGTAACCTGCGATCCAGGTCGGTCATGTGGGCCGCTTGGAACGCCGCGTCTTGGATGTTATCCGTGAACGCAATCACCCGGCGCTTCGGGTTTGGCGGCACACGCTCCAAAAGCCGGGAGACCAGAACATCCGTAGCCGTGCCTTTGCCCACCATCCCGGCGACGAAGAACTTGTTGAACTCACGCACCCGCCCGTCGTAAATCACGCCGCAGCACGGGCACATCAGCAGCGGCTCCTCCACCAGAGCGACCTCACGCAGTTTATTGTGGTTGCAGTTTCCATCCAGTGTGCCGCAGACGGTGCAGACCTGACGGTTGGTGGGCACCGCGCCTTCCCGGCCTTTCCGGGCCGAGCCATCCTTCTTGATCGCGGCCTCGTCGGGCGGAACTTCGTTCCGATCCCAAGGTTCCAGAAAGACATAGACGGGCTTGCCTTCGCATTCGGTGTAGTCCAGGTCGCGGGGGAACAGCTTCTCGACCGCCTGTTCCCGGCGCAGTTCGGCGGTCATCAGTTCTACGCCGCAGGCCGCGCAGAACACCATCGGGAAGGCAGGCACGTGGGCGGCTGGGTCGCACTTGGCACACTGCTTCTCACCTGTGGCGGACAAATGGACTTCACGCAGGCAGGCCGTGATAGGCTGGCCCTGGCTGAAGAAGGCATGGACCTTGGGCAGCAGGAGCGGGTATTCCGTGCCGTCCGGCGACTTCACCGGCGTTTCCGCGCCGACCACAAGCGCGGCGGTCAGCTCGGCGCCGGCTTCTTCGAGGCTGAGGGTGGGGCGGAGGCGGCTGCGGTAATCGAGCAGCAGTTCGTCCCAACGCCGGGTCTTGTAGCCCGACCCCGCAGTCTCCGGCACAATGCTGCGCTCAATGAAGTGAACAGTTGCCTGGCGACGCAGGTCGTCCGCCGTGGCGTTGGCCTTCCCGCACAGCGCGTCCCGCAGATCCTGGACCGCCTGCCCGTCGCGTTCGCTGGCTGCTTTCACCATCGACGCGTTGATCGAGTGCGGCGGCAGCGGATCGGGCTGGTCGCTGGTCAAGTAGGCGCTGTAGGACTCGCCGACCACATCTTCTTTGGCGAACGGCTCGCCGAACAAATCCTGGGCGAATGACGCCACGGTTTGCTTGGCCTGGTCGGGGTTGCTGCTATCGATCGTGGCCGACGTGCCGACGCAGCGCACCTTGCCCTTGCACTGGGTGTGCTCCTTCAAGCGCCGGATCAGGCAGGCCACATCCGCGCCCTGGCGACCGGTGTAAGTGTGGATTTCGTCGAAGACCAGGAACTTCAAATCCGACAGCCCGCCGAACGGGAAAATGTTGCGGTCCTCCCACCGGGTCAGGATCAGTTCCAACATCATGAAGTTGGTCACCAAAATGTCAGCGCCCCGGCCCTGGCGCAGCTCCAGGCGCGACACGACTTCGCTCTCATACGGTTCGCGGCCCATGTTTTCGACAAACGCTTCCTTGGCCGCCTCCGGGGCCTCTTTCAGCTCGCTGGTATAGTTGCAGATCGTCAGGCCCGTGTCCCGGAGCCGCTCGGCAAGGTCGTCGTATTGCGAATTGGCCAGCGCATTCATCGGATACACCAGCAGCGCCTTCACGCTGCGGCGGCTTGTGGGCGTGACCTTGGCCGCTTCGTTCGCCCGCAAACAGATGTCCACCACCGGCACCGCGAAGCAGAAGCTCTTGCCGCTGCCGGTGCCCGTGGTCACCACGCAGTTGCGTTTCTCGCCGAGAATGATCCGCCAGGCTTCGGTCTGGTGCAGATACGGGCGCACGGGCGCGCTATTGGGATCGTCTTTCTTCGAGCGGAAAATGTGCAGAATCTTCGGATGTAAAAAGCCCTGCTGAACGAGCTGCTCCACCGGATCGCCATAACGGAACCGGCGCTGGAGCGTGAGAAACGGAGGCCGCCACAAAAAGTCACCCTGCTTGATCCGGTTGCGCATCCAGACGCGGATGTCGTCGTTGGCGATGTCCTGGAAAGTCTCCACCAGCAGGCGGTAGGTGGCCTGCAAGTCCTCAAGTACGTCAAAGGGGTTCATAGTTCAGAGGGAATTGGCGGGCGGCGAGCGGGGTTAAATGGGCCCACTGCTCGCTGCCCGCCGGTTGCGGTTCACTTTTCACCATTCGCCATTCACCATTCACTGCTCACTGCTCACTGCTCACCACTCGCCGCTCGCCAATTCTTCGAGCACATCTCTCAGCGGGCACACCCGCACCTTTTCATGCACGGGGTAGTTTTCCGTGCCGGGATACACGATCCAGGCCCGCTCCAGTTTCAAGTCCTCCAGCGCAATATGCAGCGATTTGGTCATCACCGGTGCGTCGGCGCACTTGAACTCGACGCCGTAGCGTTTGCCGCCCAGCATCAGCATCAAGTCCAATTCCGCTCCGCTGTGCGTGCCCCAGTAGAACGCCTGGCGGCTGTCGGCTACGCTCAACACTTGTTCCAGCGCGAAACCCTCCCAGGAGGCCCCATGCTTGGGATGTCCGGCCAATTCCAGCGTGTCTTCGATGCTCAGCAGCGCGTGCAGCAACCCGGAATCCCGCACATAAACCTTCGGCGCCTTGTATTGGCGCTTGCCGAGATTCTCGAACCACGGCGGCAATTGCCGCAGCACAAACGCCCCCGTCAGCAAGTCAAGATACGACCGGACGGTCTTCTCGGACAACGCCAGCGCCCGCGCTAGTTCCGCCCCGTTCCAAACCTGGCCGTGGTAATGCGCGACCATCGTCCAGAACCGCAATAGCGTCGCGGACGGGATGCGGATGCCCAGTTGCGGCATGTCCCGCTCCAGGAACGTGCGGATGAAATCCTGCCGCCAATCCAGGCTGGTGGATTCGTCCTTGGCCAGAAAAGAACGCGGCAGGCCGCCCCGCAGCCACAGGCGGTTCTGCTTCGCCGCGCCCACGTCGCCCAGCTCGAATCCCCCCAGGTCCACAAAACCCGCCCGGCCTGCCAGCGACTCCGAGACGCCCTTGACCAGCGCGGGAGAGGCGCTTCCCAGCAACAAGAACTTCGTTTTCGCCTTGGGCCGGTCGGCCAACGGGCGCAACACGGTGAACAACTCCGGCAGTCGTTGAACTTCATCGAGCACCACCAGCCCCTCCAGACTCCCCAAGACCAACTCCGGGTTGCGCAGCTTGGCGCGATCGGCGGCACGCTCCAGATCAAAGATGGTTGCCCGGGTTTCTTCCGCAAGGTGACGGGCCAGGGTGGTCTTGCCGCACTGGCGCGGCCCCAGCAGCACGGCGATCGGATTCTCCTCCAGCGCCGTTTTCAACTGCCCATACACGCGTGGCCGTTCAATCATGCCTGAATCATGTCCTTGCATTTCGGGATGTCAACTCCAGAAATGCAAGGAAACTACTGTGGTTCACTTCACACCATTCACCCTTCGCGATCGTAGGCCGCCAAGCAGTCCTCCTTGAACTTGTAGCGACCGTGTTTGGCGATTTCGAGACGAGCCAGGACTTCAAAGCTGTCGAGCACCACTTCGTATTGGGCGCGGGTCAGGCCGTAGGCGTGGGCCACGAGGGCGTCAATCTCCACGTCCAGCCAATAACGCTCCTCCGGGTTCCAAATGTGCGGCTCGCGGTTGAACAGCCGGGCAACGGAATAACTGGTCAGCGACAGCTTCGCGGCGTGCTCCGCCACGCGCGGGTCCAAGGTGCCAGGCAATGGCGCAGGGATTTGCGAGAGCATCCACAACAGGGCCATAGAAGCTCCAGGCAGGTGCCCCCGTGCGAGGAAATCAAATGACGAAGCATTGAAGACTCCAACGAACTGGAAAGCCAATTCCACGGGCAATCCGATGATCGGAAGTTTGTGAGTGGCTGGGTATCGTGGAATGAGCGCGCCCTTGGCACACCTGCGCTCTTGCCACGGCCTTGTCACGTCACGAAACGCCATTGGCACCTTCTTACCCAGCTTGCTCGCGAATCTTTCATCCGAATGTGATCGAAGCATCCAGTATCGTGGTTCGATGTGGAAATCGGGCGATGCCTTCTCCAGATCAGTCGGCTCCCTTAGTCCCGGCGACACGCCATACTTGTTCGGTCCTTTGTAGCCTGCGTAGGTTTTGGCGCGGTGGTCGTAGCGGTTGGCTAGTTGACCTTCGTAGAGCGGCAGGGCTTCCTCTGTCTCGGTCGGTTTGTCGAACAGCAACTCACCGGGGGCGTTCGGCTGGGTCGGGCGCTTGCGGCGGAAGATCATGTCGCGGCCCAGTTCCCAGCCGTCCCTTTCCAGGACTTCGCGCTTCAGGAACAAGTGAGAATCGGTTGTTGAGTTAAACAGTGTGGCATACTTCAAGCCCCAGGGATTGGCACCGTCCTTGTCGAAATCCAGCAGGGCCAGCATGGAGCCGGGTTGCAACGCGCGCCGGTGGATGTCGAGGGCAACCTCGAACTCCTCGCCGCGCCGGAAGGAGGTGAGCGTGGCGGTCTTGGGATTGAGCGTCCTGAGAATCTCGAAGGTGAAATGCTGGCGCGGACGCCTCCGGGCTTCCTCGACGCTCCAGTTCAGGATGCTGGCGTGAAAACCGCGCTGCTTGTCCGTCTTCGCGTCCGCGCCCCGCAGACCCAGCACCACGAACCGTTCCTTGGCGTCCACATCGGCGAAAACCATCGAAGTGCCGGTCGGCCCGCCGTTCACATGGTCGTGGAACTCCTCGATTTGGTCAGCACTCACCAGCTTGTGAAAGATGGGCATTGCTCCCTTATCTGTCCCCAAAGCCGTCTTCACGATGATGCCAGCCCGTCCGTTGGGACGTAGTGCCTCGGCAACCAACTCCGCGAACAGCATGTAAGTATTTGCCTTGCCCTCGATGGCTGTATAGCGCCCACAGGTTCGAGTGAACTCCGCCATGCGTTGGTTCAGGCGTTCGTAAATCCGCCAGCGCCGAAAGATATCAGGACGGTCGGTGCGCAGCCGCTCGATGGCAGCCTTGCGCTCCGCACCCTTCAATGCGGCGATGTCTGGCGCAGAACCTTCAAACCATTCCTGCTCCCGGTTCTCGAACTGTTCCCAAGGCGGATTGCCTACAAAGCAATCAAACCCACCGCGAGCCGCGATTTCCGGGAATCGCAGGGGCCAGTGGAAGGCCGGGAACTCCGCGAGCAGCTCCGCTGCGGCGGAGCATTGCGAATGGTGAATAGCGAATGGCGAATGGTTGGCTTCGCGGGTTTGCGCGCCGCTATTCGCCATTCGCCATTCGCCATTCGCCCCTTCCTGCAACACGCGCCGGTAGTCCTCGGTCGTGGGCGCGGGCGCACCGACTTCGGGACTCCAGAAAAACGCCGCCGTCCACAGGTCAGCCGCCGCTTTGAACCGGCGATAGGCTTCGGACTGCATGTAGCCCTTGAACGCCGCGTCCTTCTTCTCCACGTCGCCGGGGATGCGCTCCTCCTCGGCCATGACTGCCGGGAAGTCGGTGCGGATATCCGGCTTGGGCGGCAACTGGCCCAGTTCGCCCTGGCCTTGAATCGCCAGGTCGTTGGCCTTGTAGGCGGACTGTAGGAAAGACCGGAGCTGCCGCGCTTCCTCATCCCTGCCGATGTTGCCGGGCACGGAGTAGGCGTCACGCGGGATGATGCTCGGCACGTTGAGCAGCGGCCAGCCGACCAGGCTGTCGCCGTGCTGAATCCGGTGGTCCAAGAACGACAGCGGGAGGTTTGGCACCGTGCAGTGAATCCAGAGCGCGACCTTGCACAACTCGACCGCGAAGGCGTCCTTGTCCACGCCGTAGATGCAGTGGGCTAGGACATCGCGCCGGGCTTCCTGCAACGCCGCCTCTGTGGGCTTGTCGCCATCGGCGCGGACGGTCGCCAGGGCGAGCGCCAGCCGGTCAATGGCGCCGACCAGGATGGCCCCGCTGCCGCACGCCGGGTCGCACACACGGATGTCGAGGAGGGCGTGAACCTTGGCTTGCTTGTCGTTGCCCGCCGCCGCCAGCCGTTCGGCAATCAACTTGTCGAGCGAGACCGAAAGCAGGAAGTCCACCAGTGCCGGGCGCGTGTAATGCGCTCCCAGGTCTTTGCGCTCGGTGCTCAGGGACGCCAGGTAAACCGCCCCCGCGGGCACGATAACACCTTCCGCCTCGGTCGGCGTGTGGGCCAGCCGCAGCGTGTAGCTCAGCAGCGTTTCATACACCGAGCCGAGTTCCTCGACGCCAAGTTCGGCGTAGTTGACCCGCTGCTGGAAATTCTCCACGCGCACATGGGTCAGCTTCTCGATGGCTTTGAGCAGAAACTTGTTCTGGCACGATTGCGCCATCAAGTGCGGTGTGCGCTTGAGGTCGAACAACTGGCCGTTGAACGGGAACACGCCGATTTCGGGTGCGCCCTGGGAGAGCATCTTGAACGTGACTTTCAGCCCTTCCCACAAATCGCACCGGTGCGGCTCGACGGTCTTGCACTCAGCCAGCCGCGCCAGGGCCGCGACGGAGTAGGTCTCGGCGTAGAGGCCCTCGGCGGGAAGCATCCTGCGTTGTTCGGCAAACAACAGAAACAAGATACGGTAGATGACCAGCAGCAGCTCGTGGTAGAGCGCACGGGCAGCTTTCGGGTCATCGAGCATCTGCCGGAGCTGCGGACTGAACAGGCCCTCCGCCAGGGCTTCGATGGCTGCCCGCACCTGGGGTTGAAGCTGACGACCAATCTGGATGCCTTCGGCCTGGCTGGACTCGAACAGAGTTTCGAGCGGGATTTTGTTGCGGTCGGCGGTCAGCTCGAACCGGCTGCGGTGACAGAACCGGAACAACGCCCTGAAGGCCGCGAAGTCCCGGGTCTCGAAAATGGCATCAAGATCGAACCCGACGAACGCCTTGGTGAAGACGTGGTGGAAATCGCGCAGGAGCCGGAGTTGCCGACCGTTGGCCACAAGGCCCCAGGTCGCCGGACTGTTGTTCAGGTAGTGCTGAAGTTCTTCGTGCGGTGACTTGCCGCCTCGGCTTGGCGCATCGTCAAGGTCGCCTTTGACCAGGTGAATTGGCGGCGCACCATCGCCTTCCCAACCCAGGAAATTGATGTTGAAGCTCTCACGCCCGTCCTGGCTTTTTAGCTTGGGCTGGTAGGTTTCTTTGAAGTCGAGCAGGCGCAACAACTGGCGCAGCCACTTTTCACGCAGCTCGCTGAGCGAGAGCGTGTCGAGGTTCTTGGCGATGCCGTCGTAGTGCTCGCACGCGAGCTGGAAGCTCGCCTCCAGGGTTTCGGCGAACTGGGCTGGGGGTTCGGGATCGTGACCGCTCCACCCAAACGTGGATGGCTGGAACTCGCCCCGGCGCGGCGCGTCCGACAGGGCATCCGCCAGGATTGCTGGCGAGATCAACCCACCGGAAACGTGGACGAGTTCGAGCGTGTCAGCCATGCGGTATCAAAAGGGTCAGGGTCAACAGGTCAACCGAAGCCACGCGCACGTCATCCATGCCCGCCGCCCATTGGGAGGCCATGCGGGCAATTTCGGACTGGCGCTGGACGAGTTTCTGGCGACGAGCTTCAACTGCCTGGTTCATCAGCTCTTTCAGCCCCGGCGCGGCCAGGGCCTCGGCGGCGGTTTCCGTCACATCTTTCGCAGTGAACGGGTGTGGCTGCGGTGCCGCCCGGAGAAGGTCCATCGGGTCTTTGTCCACCGCTTGGCCGCCATACGGTTTAAAAGCCAGTGGGATCAGTTCCTCCATCAACACGGGCGGTTCAGAAGCGGTGACGAACCGGGCCAGGATGTGGACGACGGCGGTGACTTCCTTGACCTCCTTGGACCCACGGGCGGCCACACGCCCATTCTCGGTGCCCGCCAGGGTGTGCTGGACGCCTTCGACCAGGCGGCGCACCAGCGGATGGGCCAGATCGAGAAGATCGAGATCAGGATCGTCGCGGGCGATCTTGGGATCGAACGTGCAGATCAGCTCGTCGCCCAAGTCGTTAAACGTGGAGCCGCGCAGATTGAGCTTCCAGGTGCCGTCGGCCTGTTGAAGCGCGCTGGCGCGAAATTGTTCCAGTGCCGACAGCACGAACGCTTGGATTTCGTCCGGCGCACCCACTGTGCGGTAGGTCTGTTGCAGCGCCTGCTCGACCTGGGGCAAACGAATCTGCTCCTGGCCATAAAATGATTCCTCCTTGATGCGTGTGATCCGCTCGCGTTCCGTGGATGCGACCTCCGCGTCTTGCATGACGCCCGGCAGGGCATCATGCAGCTCGAAGCCCGGGAGGTAGGATTGCGAGGTCGCGCCGAACTCTTTGATGAGGCGTTTCAACTCTCGAGCCGATGAGAACATGATCGGGCAGAAGCCGTGCTGCTCGCGGATGCGACCGGCCTTTTCGATCAGCAGCTTCAAAATGGCAATGTCGAGCTGGTCCTCGCGGACCAGCGTGAAGATGCCGACTTTGGGCTCCGGCTGGCCGTAACGGTCGAGGCGACCATTGCGTTGTTCGAGCCGGTTCGGGTTCCAGGGAAGCTCAAAATGGATCAGCTCGGCGCAACCGCGCTGGAGGTCGAGACCTTCACTGATGCAGTCGGTGCCGATGCACACCGCTTTGTCGGCGGTCTCAAAGGCACGGTAGGTCGCCCGGCGCTCCTTCTGATTCATGTCGCCGAAGATGCTGAAGACTTGGAGGCCATTGAGCGGCCCATCGGCCTTGGCTTCCTTCTCCAAGGCTTTGACAAGGTAGTCCAGCGTGTCCTTGTAGCGCGTAAACACGAGCGCACGCGGAGCGCGGGGATGGCGCTTGAGAACTTCCGGGAGCATCGTCAGCAGGCGCTGTAACTTGCCGTCCTGCTTGGCAGTGACCTTCTTCGCCAGGGCGATCAGCTTGTCGATCTCCTGAAGTTCCGTGGAGCTGGCCGTGATGGCGGCGGTGTCCAGACGTTTCCACCGGCTTTCGTCGTCGAGGTCTTGGGTGGAATCCTGGTCCAGCACGATGGACTCGGCTTCAGTCTCGTTGGTGGGGGCCGCGCCGGTCTGGGAACTGATCCGTTTCCGGGCGGCGTTACGGCGCTCACCCAGGCTGGCCAGGATTGCGCCAGGACTGGACAGGGCGCGGCGTTGAAGATGTAGGCTTACCCACTGGCCTACCGTGCCGCCCTCGGTCTCCGTCAACGTCTTGCTGTAGGCACGGAGGGCCTCTAACAGGGCTTTCTCTGCCTTGGTTAGAGGAACGATCAGGTCTTTTGGATCGCGCTCCGGGAACGGCGCACCGGCTCCATACCACGCCTTGATGTCTTTGCGGCGGCGTTGTACAACGTGCTTGCGGGCGATCTCGCGATTGATGGTGCCGTCAGGATTGACCGCTTTGGGATTCAAGACCTCCAGCAGGCTGGCGAAGCAATCGGTGTAGCCCGGGTGCGGCGTCGCGCTCAATCCGATCAGATGCCGGACGTTGGCGCTTTTGCCCACCGCCTCTAGGAACTCCCATCGCTCTTTTTGCAGGCTGGTGTCGTTGCCACTCCAAACGTGAGGGCGCTGGGCGGAGTGGATTTCGTCAACAATGACTATATCCCACCGGTGGGCCAGAACTTCGCTGATCCGTTTCTTTACGTAGTCAATGGAAGTCACGATGACGGGGTAGGCGTCCCACGGCGACTGGCCGGGTAGAAGTTGGCGCTCGAGGGCAGGTCGGGTGTGGCCTGCCATGATGACCGCCTCCAAGTGGAAGAAGCGATCCAAGGTCTCCTGCCATTGCTCACGGAGCGCGGCTGGCACCACCACCAACAGCCGCTCGGCGGCCCCGCGAGCCATTAGCTCGGAGACGATCAAACCAGCCTGAACGCTTTTACCCACGCCAACATCATCGCCGATCAGCAGGCGGACGGCGGGCATGTCCAAGGACATGAGCAGGGGTACAAGCTGAAATGGTTCAGGGATTGCCCGGCTGCGTTGCAGACCAAGGAATGGGGCGCTGCCGTGGATCAGGCTCAGCCGGTAAGCACGGAGTAGTAGGTCTTGTTTGGCGGGGTCGCTGACGCTCTTGGGATCAGGCTGTGGCAGTTCGCCGGGCCGGACATCGTCTTCCTCAAGTGAACGCAGAAAACGACAGCGTCGTGTGTCACGCCCATCAAGGGGTGTCGCCCAGAACTCACGCTCGTCCACTCGATCAACGCGCCAGATACGGTTGCGGAAGCGGATCACTGCGCCGATGCGCAAATGCCCACTGCGCCCAAGGGTGTCGGTAGACCGGCTGTTCCGTGGCGCGGCGCTCACTTCTCCCGTGCAACCCAATTGAGCGGGCATCTTACCGTCACCCTTTTTCACATGTTTGCTTTCGGTCTTGTACCAACAAAGAGTCTTCCATGCACGCAAAAACTGCAGCGAACTTGGGTCGCCAGCCGCACGAAAACCAAAACACCCCGATCGCACGTGACGCCCAGCGCTTACGATGTGGCCGGTTCGGCGGGTGGGGCAACTGCCTGGTGAGCGCGGCGCCGAAAGCGGAGCGCGAAGTTGGCTTGCGTGTGGTTGGTGCAGTGGTTTATGAAGGCGGCATGGAGGGCGGTATGCTCATGCGCATTCGCCCGGTGCAAATCCGCGCCCGAACAGTCAAAGCCAAGTTTAGACCAAGTTTTGAGATTGTCCCTACTTCTCTGTCACTGCAGTTGGGCGCGCCTTGAATTCTCTGTCCATCGTTGCCAGAGCCAAGAAGGCCCGAGCAAGGCCCTCGATCTGCGACCGGCTCAGTGGAGTTCCCTTCTTGTTTCCAACAATGTAATCCCAAAGTCGCTCGTCGCTGACACAGTCTGCGCTCCCGGTGGTGCGCCATTGGGCTTCGACTTTGGCTGAAGGAAACACCAATACGGCATTGAAGAATGGCAGCGGTTCATTGACGGGACCTCTCGCGCTGTACAGCGCGGCCACTTTCTCTCGAACGTCCATCACGCGCGCGACCAGTGGTCTCACGCAAGGTTTATTTGGCGGCTTGCCATTGAGCAGCAAGTCTCCCTTGCCGTCCGAGGTGATAACACCTTTCCAGTTCTTTGTCTCGATGACATAGACGCCAGTCGGCCCGATCACTACATGGTCGAGATTACCGAATGGGGTTGAGAGGTCGTTGATCACGTGGTAATCCTCAGGGAAATCAGAGAGAATTCGGGCAACGGCAGCTTCGCCGGTCGCGCCTTTCCTGAAGCTGATTCTGGCTTTCTCGAACTCGTCCATGCGCCTGGCTCCAACCCGATAGACCAGCCACACGAAAATGCTGGCGGCCACAAGTACGAGGACCGACGTGAGCGGGGCAGTCTTGGCTCTCAGGAAGTAGCCGGACATGAAACCGCCAACCATCGAGGCAATCCACACACATACAAACGCGACCAGGAACTGCCTTCGCGCATTCTTCGCCGACTCGTTTGCCACGTACCGCCCAGATTCCCCGAGCACTTTTGCCATAGTATGACCTGCGCCATTTTTAGCGCGCGCAGTAGAGTACACCACCCTCCTGCTATTCCGTCAAACACGACCACCACACTATCTTGTTCGGGCGAAACCACTGCGGCGTGGTCACCTGGCCGAATGCAATGTCGAGGTTTGTCCTTGCCTTTGACTTGGAACAGCAACAAGTTTTCGGGGAGGCTTTGGGCATCACAATGCACCCGGTTTCGGCTGTAGCCGGAGGACCAGACCAGCCCTTGTCATCTCGACCCTTGCGAAACTCCGCCCGGAATTCTCAACAGATGCAATTGGCGGTCGAGGTCGCAGCCTGTATTCCGATACTATCCGACGGACTGGCACTGCCTCCGAGTCTCGCAGAAGGCTTGATAACGCAGAAGGTGAAGCCGAAGCCAAACGATTGACCACGGCAACGTCTACTGCACGCTCGGGACATCCTCAAACACCCTTGACTTCGCGCGAAGTGTTAGCAGTGGGCGTTAGCAGTAAGCCATTTTGAAGAGAGATGAAACTATCTAAATCCTTTACGTACTGGGTTTTGTGCTTCTTGGAGCGGGTGAAGGGAATCGAACCCTCGTCTCAGGCTTGGGAAGCCCGCGTTCTACCATTGAACCACACCCGCAAACACAGTGGAGATAAGTACCACCAGCGCTTCGCAAAAGCAAGCGCAAGTTGCAGATTTGAAATCGGGCCGGCTTTTCGGCACCGGTTTGAGAATCGCAGGGCGATGTTGCTCGACTGCACAAAGAGTCGCAGGCATGCTGTCGCGGAAATCGCGCAGTTATGCCGATCCGGGTGTACTTTGGCTGTCGGTCAGTGTGACTTTGCCGGTGAGGATTTACAGACCGGCAGGGACGGTAGAACTTGGTGTTTATGACGAGAATCGATTTGGTCGGTAAAGGGGCCATTTTGGCAGCGGTGTTTTTGAGTGCGACCGGTGTTGGTGGCGAGCCACTGTCGCCGCCCAAAGACAAGGAGCCTGTTTCGTGTTGTCCGGCAATTGATCGGGCCGCAGCAGCATACGCAGAGAACCGGTTTGACGATGCCCGGGCAGGATTCGAATCCGTCCTCAACTCGACCAATCTGCTGCCGTTTGTGCGGGCGATGGCATACGTTGGGCTTGCGAAGACAGCGCTCGCAAAAGGCGATGTTGAAACTGCTGTCGCCGTTTGGAAAAGGCAGACGTCGGATTCGAGCCTGCCAAGGTTTCATCGAGAACAAGCCGAATGGCATCTTGCGACTGCGAAGAGCTCGGGCGAGGCTGTTGCAGGTCTTTCGATGGTTGCCCGGCAGACTGATTTGCCCAAGCTGCCGGTGCCTGCGATGACTTTCCACGTTGCCCCGCAAGGGTCGGACGCAAACGACGGCTCGGAACAAAGTCCGTTCGCCACGCTTGAACGCGCACGCGCAGCGATAAGGAGGGTAAAGAACAACGATCATGGCGCGCTCCCAAAGGGCGGTATAAAGGTGGTGATCGAGCCGGGGGATTATCGGATTGAGCGCACGTTCACGTTGACGGATGAAGATTCCGGTTCGGTCGATGCGCCGATCGTTTATCAGGGCAAGGTTGGGGTTTCGGCAAGGTTGCGGGGCGGAATTCATGTCAGGCACTGGCGACCAATCAGCGATGCGGCTGTCAAGGGTCGTCTTTCGCCGGGTGTGGCGGATTCGGTGTTGGAAGCGGATCTGAACGTTCTTGGTCTGCGTGATTTTGGTGATGCGACGCAGTTGCGCAAGCGACCGGAGCTTTTTGTGAATGGCATTCCGCAAGTGCTGGCAAGGTGGCCGAACGACGGGTTCGTTAAGACGGGTGATATTCTTGGGACGAACACCTTTAGTGTGTGGGGGACAATCAAGGGCTGCAAAGACGGGCGGTTCCGGTTTGTCGAAGAAAGGCCTTTGAGCTGGCTGGACGAGCCTGATGTGCGCCTTTATGGGTACTGGTTTTGGGACTGGTACGAAGAATACCAGAAAGTGGCGTCAATCGATCCGGGCCAGAGGAGTTTCGTTCTTGCGGAGCCGTACTCGAATTACGGTTACCGCAAGGACCAGCGCTATTATGCTGTGAACGTGCTCAGGGAGTTGGATCAACCTTGCGAGTGGTATCTTGATCGCAGAACCGGGTTTGTTTACTGGCTGCCGCCGGAGAATGTCCGACCGGAAACAGCGGAGGTGGTGCTGAGCGTTTTCGATCAGCCGTTTGTCGAGCTGAAGGACGCCAAACACGTCGTCGTAATTGGTCTTGCTTTGCAGGAGGGTAGGGGCGATGCGGTCCACATCTCTGGCGGTGCGGATTGTTTGGTGGCGGGGTGCGTCATCAGGCAAATGGGCGGCGACGGGATTGTGATCAAAGGCGGGCGGCACCACGGAATATTTGGTTGTCTGATCGAAACAATGGGTTGCGGCGGCACGAGAGTTGACGGTGGGAACCGGAAATCTCTCGAACCGGGAAAGCACTACGTCGAGAACTGTGTTGTTCGGAACATTTCGCGGCTCAAACGGACCTATGCACCGGCTGTTCACATGGACGGATGTGGGAACCGGATCGCGCACAATTTGTTCGAAGACATACCGTCTTCGGCGATGCGGATCGAAGGGAACGACCATGTTATCGAGTTCAACACCATCCGCGACGTGGTCAAAGAATCTGATGATCAGGGCGGTGTGGACATGTTTGGGAACCCGCTTTACCGCGGCGTGGTGATTCGTTGGAACCGATGGGTTGACATCCGCGGAGGCACACACACCGGCGCTGCCGGGGTGCGATTGGACGACATGATTTCGGGGGTGGTGGTATATGGCAACGTGTTCGAGAGATGCGGATCGGCCATGTTCGGGGGCGTTCAGATTCACGGCGGCAAAGACAATCTGGTCGATAACAACCTGTTTCTCGACTGTTTTGCAGGCGTGAGTTTCTCGCGCTGGGGCGAAAAGTTGTGGCTCGAACGAGCCGGACAATTCTTCAAGGAGGCCGAGACGCCTCTTTATTTGGAGCGGTATCCGGAGCTTGCGAATCTGCGAACCGGGGCGGATGTCAATTACCTGAGTCGGAACATTTTCGTGCGATGCGGTGAGGTTTTTCTTCGGGATGGCGGGGTACCGCGGGTTGTGCTCAGCGGTGTGATTGCGGGCCCGACAAATCCCGGAGCTTTGGAATCGAACGGCGCCCTGAACAAGGAAAAGGCTTTTCGTGCGCGGTTGTTTGATGAAATTCCGGTGAGTTTGATTGGACCGTATGATCATCCGTGGCGGGTCAAGTGATTTCGAGACATTTGGTTTTGGATTTGCGATGGTGGGACATGGCTCGCGAATGCGGAGTTTCTGTTGTATGAAAACAGGCATGAATCTTGTGATCGCGCTTGGTTTGATGTTGTTGACGGCTGCTGTGGCTCAGGAGGCATCCGGGGTGCCGATTGGACCGAGATGGAATGTTGTTACTGCTGGAGCTGTTGGCGATGGGCGGGCTGATTGCACAGCAGCTTTCCAGAAAGCACTCGATGAAGCGCGTCAGGCCGGGGGCGGGGTTGTCGAAGTGCCCGCAGGCAGGTATCGGATCAACGGCAATTTGCGTGTGCCAGCCAATGTGACGTTGCAGGGCGTGTTTCGGTCGGCGCCGAACCCGGCGCGGCTTGGGGCGACGAATGTCACGGGAACGGTTTTGCTGGCTTATGCGGGGCGTGGGACGACAAACGGACCGGCATTCATCCAACTTGCGGGGCACAACGCCGGTTTGGCGGGTGTGATTGTCGAGTACCCTGAGTGGCGGCGCTCTGATGTTCCACCCGTGCCATATCCGCCCTGTGTTGCTTCCGAGAACACCGAGAACGTGTCGGTTCAGGACTGCTGTTTGCTGAACCCGTACGAGGGAATTCGGCTTGTGCGTGCGGCGCGGCATCTTGTGCGGAACGTGACAGGGTACCCGATTTGGCGGGGGTTGTTTGTGGACGAGTGTTACGACATCGGTCGGATCGAGAACGTGCATTTTTGGCCGTTCGGCCTCGCCTACAACCAGGACGAGCCATACTGCAAATGGATCAACACCGAGGGCGTTGCGTTCGAGTTTGCCCGTACCGACTGGCACTACGTGATAAACACCTTCTGCTTCGGCTACGGTATTGGTTATCGGTTTTCCGCATCGAGACATGGGAGTGCCAACGGCAATTTTCTCGGGATCGGGGCTGATTCGTGTGAAAGGGCGGTTGTGGTTGAGCAGGCACAGCCGCCGGGCCTGCTGATCAGCAACGGCGAATTTGTGGGGCGATGGGGCAGCAAGAGCGCGGTGTGCTTGGAAATCGCCCCTCAATGCGAAGGCAAGGTGAGTCTTGTGAACTGTTCGTTTTGGGGGCCGATAGACCGGTGTGTTTGGATGCGGAGTCAGACTGGCCAGTTTGGGGCCAGTGCATGTCATTTTGTTCATTGGGACAATGCCGGGAAAGGGGCGCCGGCGATCCAGCTCGACGCAGGTCGTGCGATTGTCCAGGGATGCACATTTTTGCAGGACGCTGCAGCCGTGGCGGTGGGGCCCGAGGTTACGTCGGCGATCTTGCTTGGCAATCAAGCTGTTGGCGGATTCCAGGTTGAAAACTCCGCCGGGGAGAAAGCGCAAATCGCTTTGAATGAGCCGGACCCGATCGGGTGGACGTCCGAGGCACGGGCACATTACACGATAACTGTTGGTGCCGTTGGTGACGGACGGTATTTGCGGGGGTTTCATGGTCCGGAGCGAAGCGATCGCCCGTTCAGGTGGAGCGGTGAGGATGCGATGCTGATACTCCCGGTGTTGCGGGGAAAGCCGGCCGCGGTCACCATTGACCTCAGTGTACCGGCTCACGCGCTTGCAGAAGATGCCGGGGTTTATTTGGGCGACCAGCGGCTTGCGGGGTTGTCGGCCACGAATCGCCTTGTGTTTGCGCTTCCTTCTTGCAATTCAGACAAGGTGCAGCTTGGTTTGCGTGCTCGAGCGTGGGTGCCTCAGAAGGTGGTTCCCGGCTCGAAGGATCCGCGGAAACTTGGACTGCAAGTGTTCAAAGTGACGGTCAAAGCTGATGGGGCGGGGGCGGCAATATTCGATGCGAACACAGGGCGGCTCATGGAGACTGTCAACTGACGCCCGGAGAGCGGATGAAATCGGCGATTGCAGAGCGGCACTGGAAACGTTAGGCTGGGGTTTGTCGTGAACATTTTGCGCTGCCGTTCAACACAGCCATGAAAAACTATTTGGACTTCGAGAAGCCCATCGTGGAGCTGCAGCGCAAGCTTGATGAGCTGCGCAAACAGTCTGAAACACATCCGCTGAACATCAGCCTCAGCGAAGAGATCGCACAGATCGAAAAGAAAATCGCCGAGACACGCCGCCAGATTTTCGCCAGTCTCACGCCATGGCAACGCGTTCAGCTTGCCCGTCATCCGCGCCGTCCCTATACGCTGGACTATTTGAAGGCCACTTTCACAGCGTTTCGCGAGCTTCATGGCGACAGGCTGTTTGGTGACGACCGTGCGATTGTGGGTGGATTTGCAAGACTCGAAGGCGAACGGGTCATGGTCATAGGCACCCAAAAAGGGCGCGACACCAAGGAAAACATTTTGCGGAATTTCGGGTCGGCGCATCCGGAGGGATACCGCAAGGCGTTGCGGCTGATGCGGCTGGCTGACAAGTTCGGTTTGCCGATTATCACGTTGATTGATACTGCCGGGGCGTATCCGGGTGTTGGCGCTGAAGAACGGCATATTGCGGAGGCGATTGCGGTGAATCTTCGTGAAATGACGCTTCTAAGTGTGCCGATCATAGCGGTGGTTTTGGGCGAAGGCGGTTCCGGCGGCGCCCTTGGGATAGGCGTTGCGGATCGCATCCTTATACTCGAGAACGCTTATTATTCGGTTATCAGCCCGGAAGGTTGTGCAGCCATTCTGTGGAAGGATAGAACCGCAGCACCGATTGCAGCGGAAGCGTTGCGCATTACTGCACGGGACCTGCTGGAACTGAAGCTGGTGGATGAGATTGTTCCCGAACCGCTTGGGGGAGCCCACAACGACCCTCAAATCATGGCTGAGACACTTAAAGTGTATTTGATCAGGCACCTTCACGAAGTTCAGGCGCTGAGCACTGAGGAGCGGCTCAAGAAACGTTACGAGCGATACAGGGCATGCGGCCATTTCATCGAAGCGCCGTCGGTGATGGCTGTGTCGGTTGAAAATTCGCAGCCGACAACCGACCTTGTGCAACCTATGGCTGTTAATACAGGAAATGGCGAATCCTGAGGTGAAGACTTGATCTTTATCCAACAACGCCAATTTTGGTGTGACTGACATGCTTTACCCGCTGATTTTTCATCCGATTTTCAAGCAGCATCCGTGGGGCGGACGGAGAATCGAACGACTTTTCAAGAAACCACTTCCACCGGACATCTTGGTCGGCGAATCGTGGGAAATTTCCGACCGGGCCGAGGCGGCGAGTGTTATTGCAAACGGTCCTTTGGCAGGGCGGGATTTGCACTGGTTGATCGAGAACCATTGCGACGAACTGCTTGGTTTGGCTGAGACGCGGAACGGCAGGTTTCCGCTGCTTGTCAAGATTCTGGATGCGACGCAGGCACCGTCAGTGCAGGTGCATCCATCAGCAGCGGTTGCCCGGAAACTGGGCGGCGAACCCAAAACCGAGCTTTGGTATGTTGCATATGCTGAGCCGGGCGCGCTGTTGTACGCCGGGCTTCGGCTTGGAATACGGCATCTTCAATTCGTGCGGTCGATCGAAGAAGGTTCAGTCATGGACTGTCTGCATACGGTGCCGGTCAAGGCTGGTGACGCGATGCTGGTTCCTGCTGGGCGCGTCCACACAATCGGTCCCGGCAATGTCATCTTCGAGATTCAAGAGAACTCTGATACAACCTATCGGATTTACGACTGGAACAGACCTGGCCCCGACGGTAAGCCACGCCAGTTGCATATCGAGCAGGCGATCGAAGCCATCGATTTCGAGGATTTTGAACCCGGACTTGTTCCTGCTGATTTCACCGAACAAGAGCATGGGCGCACTCGAATGCTGGCCGATACCGACCCTTTCACGATCGAGGAAAAGCAGACATCGACGAGTTTTCCGATGGACTTTAGGCAGGCAGACAGGCCGACGATTTTGGCTGTTGTTTCCGGCCTCGTCAGGGTACGCCATGCTGCTTCGGGAACAGACATTGCCCTTGGCCCGGGCCAGTTCTGTCTTGTTCCGGCTTCAGCGACCGACACCAATCTGCAAGCCGATGCGCAATCGACATTTTTGATCGCGCAGCCAGCAGCCAAATCTGCTTCGGCACCCGGAGCTACGAGCCAGTCCGAACGTCAGATTGTTCCCCCGTGGCAGGTGTATGAATCAAGACGTCGCATGCAAAGTGAATTGGCCGGCCCCGCACCGAAGTGGAGTTGGGACCACGTCAAACACAGACTCGCCCGGCGGTTGGTGTACTCGCCGTTCCTGAGGATGTTGCTGCTGAAGTTTTGGTTCCGGATGGCGGTGTTGGCATTTTTTATGGCCATGCTTGCCCTTGCGATTCTTTTGCCGCCGGTGTGGCGATCGACTCCGCCCGGTTTCATGCCGATTGTCAAAGTGAGCCTGCTCGACGAAATCCAAGCCAGGACATTGCGTCGCACAGCAGAACGCGCCACTGCTGCTGGTAACTACCGCGCTGCTGCCGAAGCATGGCGGGCTGCGCTTGGCAACGACATGGGATCAGCCGAATTAACCCGCGGTTTTATTCGGAACACATTGGCACAGGATCAACCTGACAAGGCAGACCTGCGCAGCGCATTGAGCTTGGTGCCGTGGCTGTTGCGCCTCAGCGGAACAAACCATGCTGACCTCGAGCTCAGCGTTCAATTGTTAGATAAATTCCAGGTTTACAATCAGGTGTACGAACTTCTTGCGCCGATGACCAATGCGCTCACCCCGACACTCCAATTGGCGCTGACGAAAGCCGCTTTTTTCGAAAACCGAATTGAAGAGTTCCTCGAGTACCGGCAAAAACTGACCCCGCAGCAGAAGGAAAACCCCGAAGCAGCCCTGTGTTACGCCGCGTACCTCACCACTTGGGGGCCTGAAGGGACTTCACTGGAAGGGAGAAACCGATTGCTCGCCGCAGCGGAAGGCCCGCAACCACTGCGTAATCTTGCCAACCGGCTTCTGCTCATCATAAGTTCATCAAGGCGGGACATCGCAACATTCGAAGCCGCTTTTCGGAGACTCGAAGAGGCAAAAGCTACCACAGCCGGAGATCACGCCATATATTGGACCTTGCTTGCGTCGGTGGGCAGGAAAGATGAAGCAATCAAACTTGCGCGTGATTATGCCTACCCTCCCCGCACAGCACGGGAGGTGGCACGCGTTGCGACCGCTTACGCCGCGCTGGGACTTAACACCGAGGCGCAGAATTATCTCAAACGATATGCAACCGCTCTCGGCGCAAGAGAAGACATCTGGCAGGTGTACGGAGCTGTTGCCCTCGCAGGTGAAGACTGGGAACGATTGCGGGCTGTCGCGCTTCAGATGAGATCCATCCCCGCGCTTGAATCGCGGCTCCGTTCACTCAGTTACTACTACGAAGGCCGCGCTGATCACGCCACCGGTCGCAACGCTGCCGCTCTGCTGGCCTTCCAGAAAGCCGCTGAATCCGATTTCCCGTCGCCTTCCTTTGCCGACACGGTTGCGCGAACTTTGATATCGCTTGGTTATCCCGGCCCGGCAAGGACGATACTGGAAAAAGTCGAAGAGAATTTCGCGTCCAAACCGGATTATTGGGAGACAATGGTCAGTCTCGCCATTATGTTGAAGGACGAACAACTGCTTCTGAAGGCTTCACGTGAAGCCCTCCGACTTGCCCCGACAAATCCCGTACTGGCAAATCGTTATGCTGCAGCTTTGATAATAGTTGGGAACCGACCGGCCGAGGCGGTGACGCTCACAACAAGGCTGTACAATGAACTGCCCGGTGCTATCGCAACCCAGATCAACCACAGCCTCGCGCTTCTCATGAACCGCAGAGCCGACGAGGCAGAAGCACTGCTCGACAGGATTATCCCGGGAAAACTGGATCCAGAAGAACTGAATTCGTACCGGGTCGCAAGATTTCATCTCGCAGTCCAGAAGGGCCGGTTCGATGAAGCAAAGCAGCTTCTTGCGCAGATCGAGACCGTGCGCATGTTTCCATCCGAACAGCGATGGCTTGAAGAAGCGCGAAAACAGATTCCCGAAACCAATCAACGCGACGCAGCCGCAACCAAATAACCGCGGCGAGAAGAAGGCGTTCCTTGCAAGCTTGGCACATGGAACGAGGTTATCCGTGCCGGCGCAGGATCCAAACTGCTAAAGAACAAGAGAGTGTTCGGCGGATCTGGCGGGCCTTTAGCCCTTGAATTGTGTGAGGTGATGTGGGGGTGACCGTTTTGTGGGGCGTTGCCCCGCGCTGGTATGGTTTGCATCGGCAGTTTGCTGTCACAGAGCTTGCAGGCTGTTGGCTGTGTGATTTTTCACTGTTGATCAGAATGGGGGGCGTCGCTTGGGATTGGGGGGTGCTGGCAAGGCAGAAGGAAACAGTTGTGCAGGCTGGCCTGGCGTAGCTGTGCGCGATCTCGAGCTTGTGGAGAGAGTTGATTGTTCAGAGTGCCAGTGACGGATTTTATCCCAGTTGTCTGCCGGAGGGAGCTGGACTGGCTGCTGGCTGCGCACTGGTTAGTGGCGTGTCCAACATGGTCAAGCCTTGAGCTCGGACGGTGCCTCAACGCAACGAAGGCCTTGAGTGTTTGCGCATCGCCCATGCCAAAGCCGGTAGCCCGACCAGCGCCAGTGCAACGGTTGGAGGTTCGGGTACAACAAGCATCCAGCCTTCCCTGAAGAACACGTCCCAATGTTCAATCGGTTGTGTGCCGCGAAACGCTGTTCCTGCAGTGTATTGAGTGCCTATGGACGCCAAGACCACGCCGTTCCCATCACTGAGAATTGGTTGAAAGTAGTATGTCACATCGGCATTCAAACGTACCTGCGACGGAAAGTAGAAGCGCGTCCACACAGGGGGTCCCGGCGGCGACGCAACAGCAACCGGGTCCGTGGAAGCAATGATGGGGCCTGTGGGTGACTGAGACCTGAGGACTATGTAAACGGTACCCTTGGCAAGACACATTAGATCAATGAAGTCGATACCGCCTCTCGCAGGTGTGAACGATTGGCCAACCAGATCTGGGTCTTCGGGATGCCCGATTGGGAGGGATCCTTCGCCCCGGATTGCAGAGGGCAGGGGACAGACCTGGTCATAGAAGACGTATGTCGTTTGCGTATGAGCTGGCAGCGTCCATAGCGCTCCAAGTAGCAGCAGGAAGTTAGTGAGGTATTTCATAAACAGACCTTGGGGTTGAAGGTTTAGAGGTCGATTGGCGCAAAGGCCACATGCTCCAAGGTTGACACCCAGGAAGGAGGGAAAATCACTTTCTGCACGAACCGTTCCTCCTCGGGATCCCAATGGATAACAAGGAGCAGAGCCTGACCATTCTCGAGTATTGGTGCTCCGCCGATTTCCCCAGCCTGCGTTACTAGAATATCGCCGGGATGCTCAACAAAATACCAGCTCGGCACCTTCCAGACGCAGCCACAACGAATGCAAGAGTAGGAACCCGGGTAGTTGCAATAAAGGGTCTGGCCTGGTTTGATGACGTCAAAATCCTCCGGCGCAATTTGAAAGTGGAATTCCTCGACAGTACCGGCTTGGTTGATCGCGTAGATTATGGGGTCACGTTGGATCTCGGTTTGATGCGATTCATCGCCGGTTAGTATCCTACCCGCCCATGGACCGTACTTCGCAGGTTCATCTGGCAGCGTAATCACCCCTTCCAAGTGTGCGCCGGGGATTGTCTTGAACACCGTCTTTTGGCCGGAGGAATGATCCGGGTTGGACGTTATCCTCCAAACTGTGCCTCCCTCGCCGGGTGCGCCTCCGGTGACGACAATGAGGTCATAATTGAAAAGTCCGGTCTGATCCATATAAAGGCCGCCGTGCACAGGACTGGTTTCGCCCGGGAGAATCGCCCAGTTCGTATCCCAAGACGTTCCTCCAGCAGCAATTCTACCGATTCGCGTCCATTCCCGGTCATTTGGCGGTTTGTGGCCGAAGAACATGTCGCCTAACAGGAAGTTTGCAACGGATTGCTTGACCGTGGTGACCTTTATCTCGTCGCAAAGACCGCTGATCGAAGACCAGTTGACGCACTGGGGAATTTCATCCACCTCGAAAATCTCTGTGAAATTCCACGGCTGGCCGTAGTTCCAGAGGTTGTCCTGACACCGGTAGCGGATCAGATGCGTTGTTCTGCGTCACCATTGTCATGCTGATCGCAAGCCAGATGACCGATATCCAACTTCTGCCCCGGGAACGGCCTTCATGATCACGCGGGCAGAGCGTGGAGGCTGTCAGGTTTGGGTTTGGTTGCTGCGCAGACTGTTGTTGATTGCGCAGACTGTTGAGTTCATGTTGTCATGAGCCACGGTTTTTCACAGGCTCGACCACACCAAAAATGAGTCTTGTTTTGCTTGTCGAGCTTATTCTTTCTGAATCTGTAGTAGCACAATTTGTGCCGGCCGGAGCAGTCCGGGCGGGGGGGGATGTATGGGCAGGACCGAATCATCGAGTGGTCGGCAGCGGGAAGTTACCCGGGCGCGTCGATTGATTTCGAACTGTTGCGGCTGCGCCGCGCTGAATAATTACAGTGAGAAATCGATCATATTTGCGAAGATTTTCAGACTGCCAGTTTGCTCAATTTGTCAGTATCTGCTTCTCTGGCAGCGGGCAGTGTGGTCACAACAGTGCGGCCTTTGGTGCACAATATTGGATAATCTGCTCGGAAATCACAGGTCAGCGCGTGGTTCGAGCATTTCGCTTTCGAACTGTTCGTCCGCCGATCCGACTCGCAACTCCTCCCATGGGCGACGAAGTCGCCCTTTTCAGCGCGGCGCGACACAGCGGCATTCCTGAAACCAAGGCAACGGTTAAGCCTCGAGCGTTTGGTTGCGGCTGCGCCGCGCTTAGGAAGAACTTGGTTGTTGAAGCCGCGCAGGTTAGGTTTTGGTTGGCGCGCGGTGAAGCCCAAAAGTGTTCGCGTGGAGTGGTGCTCGTGCGCGGTTGCTTGCGGTGTGCCAACTGCATGGGCCTCGCGCCGTGGCTGTGGCTGGTTGTCTGCGATCGAGGGTCAAGTCGCCAAATATCCGAGCAGAGCTGCTGGCCGTTTAACCGCTCATTTGCGCAGACGAAAGAACGCTGCTTTCCCTGAGGCAGGCAGAGTGACCTTGAATTGGTCGCCTTCAGCGACAACCACGACGTTTGGAGCAGTCCAGTTTGCAGGCGTGATTTCCAACGTCCCTTCAAGGCAAAAACCTTCGCTACCTGAGATTGGCCAGCGGACCACCACGTCACCGTTGATAAACTCGATCGTCAACCGGGGCGGAAGCCCTCCGCTTGCAACGCTGATCGTGACTGAAAAAGTGTGTGCGATGCTCCCGGGGTCCCACGGCTGCAGATACTCGAAAAGCAGGGTCGTGGAGCCTGGCTCGGAGGCTCGAAATGGAAAACGAAACGTACCCCCAGCACCAACGCCACCGCCCGTGTCGGGGATGTAGTCGTAAGAGCCCGCTGACAAGATCGAATCTCCTTCCGTGCGCGCCAGCACCCAGGTGTAGCCGGTGCTTGGATTCCCACGCAGGTCAATTGCGATGGATTGCCCCACCATTGCAACCACAGTTTTACCGTTGTCCTGCTCGGTCAGAACAAGGTCGGGTTGTCCCTGTGCGGCGCAGAAAACCCACGCTGACGTAAGGAACGCTGGAAAGGAAAACCGAAACGGTACGCAATATGGACCGGCAGTGGTCATTCAGTGGGTGTTAAAACACAACACCAACGGGTTTGGCATGGCGTATTGATTCGAGGTGTTTCTGGAGTTTATCGAGCTTGGGTTTGATCACAATCTGGCAGTAAGTTTGGCCCGGATTGTTCCGGTAATAGTCCTGATGATACGCTTCAGCGGGGTAGAACGCGGTCAGTGGCTTTAGCTCGGTTGTGACGCGACGACCGATCCGTTTTGAAATTGCGTCGATGGAATCTGCCGCAGCTTTGCGCTGGTGCTCGTCGTGATACAGAATGATGGACCTGTATTGTGATCCGACATCCTGTCCCTGGCGGTTCAAAGTGGTTGGGTCGTGAGCCGCCCAGAATACGTCAAGCAGTTCTTCGTAACTGATTGTCCCCGGATCGAACTCGATCTGGACGACTTCGGCGTGCCCGGTGAGGCCGGAACAGACTTCTTTGTACGTCGGATTCGGCTTGTGACCGCCTGCGTAGCCGCTGACGACTGATTTCACTCCTGGGAGCTTTTCAAACACTGCTTCCAGGCACCAGAAGCAGCCTCCTCCGAATGTGGCGTGCCGGGTTTCGTTGTTCTTGGTTTCCGTGTTTTGAGCGATGTGACTTGGAATGGTCATAATTGCAATCAGTAGCGCGACGAGTGCGCTTCTATTTCGGCTCACTGCTGTGAATCTCGAGTGCACGTTAGAGATAATAGCTCAGAATCGGCCGTTCGCCAGCCGTTTGCAATCTGCAGCCAACAAGCCGGCAGGGACCTGACTATACAATTATAGTGAGAAATCGATCGTTTTTGCGAAGATTTTCAGACTGCAAGTTTGGTCAGTTTCTCGGTGTCTGCTTCCCTGGCAGCGAGTAGTGCGGTCACCACGGTGCGGCCTTTGGAGTACAATGTTGCAGAATCTGCCCAGACTTTCTGCACGGTTTCATGATTGGTCCTGTCGAGTGTTTTGGAGGTTGACTGTTCATTGACCGGTTGGGGCCCTCACCCTTGCCCTCTCCCAGGGGGAGAGGGAATCCGGGGCAACGGGTTGGGTTGGTCAAGTCGTTGTTGCAATAACCACGGCTGGGCCGGACTTCCTCCGCAGTTGCATGAATTGAGCCGTGATCATTGATGACCAAGCCAGACGTAGTGAGATGGGCGACAGCGGGGAGCATCTGGGACCGGGATTATGTTTTCCCTCTCCCGCGGGGACAGGCACGGAGTTGATTTTAGGGGATGGTTCGAGACTGTTGTCTTGAAGCTGTTCGGGCATTGATCCCAATGTCACCTCCCCCGTGGGCGACGAAGTCGTCCCATTCAGCGCGGCGCGACAGGGCGCCGAGCCTGGAACGAACGCCATTACCGCACCGCGGGCATTCGGTTGCGGCTGCGCCGCGCTGAGGAGGGGCGTCCGAGCCCGGAAACAACCTTTGTGCGGATTCCCCTGCTGGGTCGGATACAGAAACCGGCCATGACTTGTCTTTTGCCTTTTGATTGATTCTGATTCGAAATGAACTCTGGCGGATGGATAATGGCTTGCGTGAGCGGGCCTGTTTTGGTGGACTTGAAGGGTAATTTCTTTGCCCGCAATGAAACATAATGAACGGATGCTGTTGAGCGGGAACGAGGCGATTGCTCTTGCCGCGTGGCACGCCGGCGTTGCTCTCGGCGCCGGTTATCCCGGAACACCGTCAACTGAGATTCTCGAGGCGTTTTCGGAACTGGGAGGACGCGCGCAGTGGTCTCCGAACGAGAAAGTTGCGACCGAGGTTGTGCTTGGGGTTGCGTTTGGCGGTGCGCGCGGGTTGGCGACGATGAAGCATGTTGGGTTGAATGTTGCTGCCGATCCGTTGTTTACAGCGGCTTACACCGGCGTTTCGGGTGGCATGGTCATAGTTTCCGCTGATGATCCGGGGATGGCATCGAGCCAGAACGAGCAAGACAACCGGCGATATGCGGTTGCAGCCGGGGTGCCGATGCTCGAACCGTCTTCATCGCAGGAAGCATACGATTTTGCGCTGGCGGCGTTCGAGATTTCGGAGCGTTGGCGGCTGCCGGTTTTGTTGCGAGTGACGACGCGGGTCAGCCACAGCAAGACGGTTGTTGTTCCGCGAGACCGGAACGGTCCGCCACGGAATCCGCATTTCGAGCGAGACGTTCGTGGTCGTGTGATGATTCCGGCTAATGCGCGCCCGGCGCATCGTCGGTTGCGGCAAAAGCTTGCCGAGATTGAAGCGTGGAACGAGACCTCTGAGTTCAACTACTTGGTTCCGGGGGACACATCGCTTGGCATCATAACATCCGGCATTTCCTTTATGCATGCGAGGGAAGCGGCTCCGCACGCCAGTGTTCTCAAGCTCGGGTTCACTCATCCGCTTCCGATGAAGAAGATCGCCGAGTTTGTCCGCCGGATGAAACGAGTGGTGGTGATCGAGGAAGGAGATCCTTATTTGGTCGAAGCCTGCCGTGCTGCGGGGCTGGCTGTTGAAGGAAAACCGGAAATGTACAGGTTTGGCGAGCTTAGCGTCGCCCGGGTCAGACGGATTCTGGACGGCGATACAAGTCCGGAGCCGGTGCCACCGCCGGGCAAACCGCCGCAATTGTGCGACGGGTGCCAGTACAGGCAGGTGTTCGATGTGTTACGGAAACGGGATTGCATTGTGGCCGGGGACATTGGTTGTTACACGCTTGGGGTGCTGCCGCCGTTTGAAGCGATGGATTCGTGTGTCTGCATGGGCGCGAGCATTGGGGTGGGACTTGGGTTGCGGCATGTTTTGCCGCCTGATCAGGCGCGGCGAGTTGTGAGCGTGATAGGTGACAGCACGTTTGTTCACAGCGGCATAACCGGGCTGGTCGAGATGGTTTACAATCCTCCGCCGCATGGGCATGTGCTCATTATCCTGGACAATTTGACAACGGCGATGACCGGGCATCAGGAGCACCCGGGCACGGGGCGCACGTTGAAACATGAGCCCACGGGACAGGTCAGGTTTGAAGACCTTGCGCGGTCGCTGGGCGTGCGGAACGTGCATGTGGTCGAGCCGCGGGCTGGTTCGGACGAATTCGAGCGTGTTTTGGATGCCTGTTTGAACAGCGGCGAGCTGTGCGTGATCATTGCGCGAAGGCCGTGCCTGATGATAGCCAAACGGCTGAAAGAACTCGAATTGACCGGAGCGCAGACCAAAGATCGGAGGTAGGAAATGGGTCAAGTGACGAACATTGTTGTGGCCGGCCTTGGTGGGCAAGGTGTTTTGAAAGCCACAGATGTGCTGGCTGCTGTGGCATTGCGTGCTGGCTACGACGTCAAAAAGAGCGAAATCAAGGGGATGAGCCAAAGAGGGGGGTCGGTCACCGGCGATGTGCGGTTCGGCACCGAGGTGCTGAGTCCGATGGTTCCTCCGGGCGAGGCTGATTTTCTTGTTGTATTGGAACCGACACAGGTGGATGCGCACCGGTATTTGCTCCGACCCGGTGGAATTTTGCTTTCGCCTGAGATGATCGACCTGGACAAGCTCGCCAATAAGAAAGGACTGAATGTGGCGATGCTAGGGGCGTTGAGTGTGCACCTGCCAATGCCGGAATCAGACTGGCACAAGGTGTTGGCGGAACAGTTCCAGCAGAAATTCCACGAGTCCAACCTGCAAGCTTTTACTGTCGGGCGCCAGAGTCAGCAAAAGAACCCCGGCTCCTGACGATTCAAAAACAAAAACCAGCTCAATAGCCATGAACAAGACAAATTCACCTCCACCAATGCATCCGATCAGTGCGATGGATTTTCTGCCTCTGCAGCGACTGCGTGAAGTGCAGTTTGTGCGACTGAAGGCGATGGTCCAGCGCGCTTACGATCGCGTGCCGTTGTTCAGACAACGAATGGACGAGCGGAAGCTTACCCCGGCTGATCTGAAGACTTTGGATGATATCGTTAAGTTGCCTTTCACCACCAAGACGGATTTGCGCGATACATATCCGTTCGGTCTTTTTGCCAGTCCGCTGTCCGAGGTGGCGCGTTTTCATGCCTCGAGCGGCACGACCGGCAAGCCAATCGTTGTCGCTTACACGAAGGAAGACCTTGAGGATTGGACCCGGGCGATGATGCGCAGCTTTGCCGCATGCGGTGTCAGGAACGGCGATATTGTTCAAAACGCGTATGGCTACGGATTGTTTACCGGCGGTCTGGGCGCGCATTACGGAGCGGAGGGGATCGGTGCCAGCGTTATCCCGATTTCCGGAGGCAACACGGATCGCCAGATAATGATAATGAAAGATTTCGGTGTCACGGTGATCTGCTGTACCCCGAGTTACTTTCTTCATATCATCGACCGCGCAACCGAACTCAAGGTTGACCTGAAAGAGCTGCCGTTGAGGATCGGGGTGTTTGGCGCGGAACCGTGGACGGAGAACATGCGGGAGCGGATTCAGGCTGAAAGCGGCATCAAGGCATACGACATTTACGGGCTTTCGGAGATAGTGGGGCCCGGCGTAGCGATGGAATGCGAGCATCAGGCCGGACCGCACATTTTCGAGGACATGTTTTATCCAGAGATAATAGACCCGCAAACGTTGGAGGTGTTGCCTGACGGCGCCGAGGGCGAACTGGTTCTTACAACGTTATGCAAGCGGGCGATGCCAATGATCCGATACCGAACACGGGATATTACCTCGCTTGATCCCGAGCCGTGCGCGTGTGGTCGCACAATACGCCGCATCCGCAGAATTGGTCGTCGCAGTGATGACATGCTCATCATCCGCGGCGTGAACTTGTATCCGTCGCAGATCGAGGCTGCGATTTTGCGCGTCGAAGGCACGCTTCCACACTATCAGATAATAGTTGACCGCCAGAAAGACCTCGATGTGCTCGAAGTTCAGGTCGAGGTTACTTCGGAAGTGTTCAGTGACACGGTGGGCGCCATTGAACAGCTCCAGCAAAGGCTGAGCCAATCGATCGAAAGTGTTACCGGTCTGCGGGCTGCTGTCCGACTCGTTGCTCCGAAGACATTGCAGCGCAGCGAAGGCAAGGCAAAACGCGTAATCGACAAACGGAAGCTTTAAGTCGTCAACTCAAACCTCACCAGCAGTTATGAAACTGAACCAAATCTCCGTTTTCCTGGAAAACCGGCCTGGAGCGTTGAGTGCTCCCTGCCGAATTCTCGCCGAAGCCGGCATCAACATACAGACTTTTGCCCTTGCTGACACTCGCGAGTTCGGCATCTTGCGCCTGATGGTGCGAGATTGGCAGAAAGCCAAAGAGGTCCTCGAGAAGAACGGGTACGTGGTGAAGGTCACCGAGGTTCTTGCTCTGGCAGTGCCAGATCGCCCCGGCGGGTTGGCCGAGGTCCTCGAGGTGATCGAGCGCGCCAACGTGAACGTGGAATACACTTATGCGTTCACCGGGAAACACAAGGGCCAGGGATTGCTCGTGTTCCGATTCAGCGATCCTGATGCCGCAGTGAAAGCGCTCATGGCAGGCAAGGTCAACGTCCTCAGCGCCGAAGAAATGGCCAACGAGGTCTGGAAATAACCCCGCTTGATCGGTAGTTTGTGCCGCCCAATAGCCCACGCGGAGAGGGCTCTGCCGCGTCGAGAATTGGGCGTTCCTGACCGGTGCGAGTTAATTGTGCGCCCTGACTGGGATTATCTCAGGTTTTTGGCCGATGACGAGGTGCGCGCCACGTTGAAGCGACTGCCGCCCTTACTTCGACGTCGGGCTCGATTGTTGCCGGTTGTTTTCGAGCCACGCCCGAACGATCAGTTGATCGCTGACGGATACGATCCGGATTTGCTCGGTCTTTTTGTGGGCAACAGTTTCGGAGACGAGGAGACGGCATGTGCAGATGTGCCACCACAGATTCTGCTGTTCTTGGAGAATCTGTGGGATTTTGCCGACGGGGATGAGCAGGTTTACCGGGATGAAGTCCGGACCACGTATTTGCATGAGCTGGGACATTACCTTGGCTTGGACGAAATCGGGTTGGAGCAACGCGGCCTTGAGTGATGCAGAAAGATTTTTGGCAGAAAAATGATGGGCAGAAAAATGAGGGCGGAATGGATGTGTCGTGGGGAGGCAGAAAAATGTGGGGCAGAAAGACGAGGGGTGTGGATGTACCGTGTGAAGGCGCAGAGTGAACTTTTATGGCACCGTATTTGTGCCACCCATGTCTCTGCCTTTTTGCGAATCTTCCTGCGTTGCGGCTGGGGGATTGTCGGACGGGGTTGGCAGAAAAATGAGGGGCAGAAAGACGAGAGGTGTGAATGTACCGTGTGAAACCGCAGAGCGAACTTTTATGGCACCGTATTTCTGCCACCCATGTTTCTGCCTTTTTGCGGATCCTTCTGCGTTGTGGCAGGGGGATTGTCGGACGGGGTTGGCAGAAAAATGAGGGGCAGAAAGACGAGGGGTGTGGATGTACCGTGTGAAGGCGCAGAGTGAACTTTTATGGCACCGTATTTCTGCCACCCATTTTCTGCCTTTTTGCGGATCCTTCTGCGTTGTGGCTGGGGGATTGTCGGACGGGGTTGGCAGAAAAATGTGGGGCAGAAAGACGAGAGGTGTGAATGCACCGTGTGAAACCGCAGAGCGAACTTTTATGGCACCGTATTTCTGCCACCCATGTCTCTGCCTTTTTGCGAATCTTTCTGCGTTGCGGCTGGGGGATTGTCGGACGGGTTTGGCAGAAAAATGTGGGGCAGAAAGACGAGGGGTGTGGATGTACCGTGTGAAGGCGCAGAGTGAACTTTTATGGCACCGTATTTCTGCCACCCATGTTTCCGCCTTTTTGTCGATCCTTCTGCGTTACGGTTGGCAGGATTGTCGGATGGGGTTGGCAGAAAAATGCGGGGCAGAAAGACGAGGAGGGTGCGGAGGTAGCGTGTGAAGACGCAGAGCGAACTTTTATGGCACCGTATTTCTGCCACCCATGTTTCTGCCTTTTTGCGGATCCTTCTGCGTTGTGGCTGGGGGATTGTCGGACGGGGTTGGCAGAAAAATGTGGGGCAGAAAGACGAGGGGTGTGAATGTACCGTGTGAAGGCGCAGAGCGAACTTTTATGGCACCGTATTTGTGCCACCCATGTTTCTGCCTTTTTGCCGATCCTTCTGCGTTGTGGCTGGGGGATTGTCGGACGGGGTTGGCAGAAAAATGTGGGGCAGAAAGACGAGGGGCGTGGATGTACCGTGTGAAGGCGCAGAGCGAACTTTTATGGCACCGTATTTCTGCCACCCATGTTTCTGCCTTTTTGCGGATCCTTCTGCGTTGTGGCTGGGGGATTGTCGGACGGGGTTGGCAGAAAAATGAGGGGCAGAAAGACGAGGGGGGTGGATGTACCGTGTGGAGGCGCAGAGCGAACTTTTATGGCACCGTATTTCTGCCACCCATGTTTCTGCCTTTTTGCGGATCCTTCTGCGTTACGCCTGGTGGATTTCGGACGGGTTTGGCAGAAAAATGTGGGGCAGAAAGACGAGGGGCGTGGATGTACCGTGTGAAGGCGCAGAGCGAAC
>Ga0315298_1000802_pt1 | contig 60073 bp, 42 predicted proteins | sample WHS_1_MG_FD_203077 | JGI IMG/M metagenome (GOLD analysis project Ga0315298, IMG submission 203077) | Extremophilic microbial mat communities from Washburn Hot Springs, YNP, Wyoming, USA - WHS_1_MG | ecosystem: Environmental > Aquatic > Thermal springs > Hot (42-90C) | place: USA: Wyoming... | reverse complement strand
CACAAGCTCATCGCCTCCCATTAGGCGATACACGGCCACGTCGGCCAATCCCAGGTTGTCGATCCATCGACGGACGTTTTTTTCGGTCTGTTCCACCAATACCCGCATAGGCAAACAATAGACCAGGCGCCGGGGGGTATGCTTTCGGATTTCTGAGGGTGCGTAACGCCGCCGCCAAAGCCACGCCAATACCACTGCGGCGGTCTTGCCCAGCCCGGTGGGGATGTTCACCACCGAGGCCATTCGATCGTCCGTGGCGAACTTCACCTGGAAAGGATAAGGCGCGGCGCCGGTGGCTCGCTCGAAAACAGCGGGGAAAGGCTCAAGTTGGTCAGACATGCTCCGTGTTCCGTATTTTGGTGGCTCGCGCAGGCCGAAGCTGGTATGTGTCCATCATCTCCGCCAGTTCTTCTCGCAAGGCGGCGCGGAGGGAGTCCGGGGCCAGCACTTCGGCCTCTTTGCCGAACGAGAGGATCCAGTGCTTGATCTCTTCGGTGGTGCCGAGGGTAAACTCGGCCAGCAGCGATCCGTCGGGCTGCGGCACGAGTTTCTGGCTGGGGTGCCAGGTGGCTTCTTTCACGTAGCGGGCCACGGTCCGCGAAAAGCGGATCCGCACGGCGATCTGCTCGTCGCCATGGTAAATGCCGAACGCCTGGTTTATATACTTCTCGAGGTCGAAGCGCTCGGGCCGGGGGAATTGGAGTTCGGCCCGCTGCACGTCCAGCATTCGGTCCACGCGCCACGTGCGGATCGCCTCGCGCCGCGGCGCCCAGCCGATCAGGTAGATCCGACCGAGATGGTACACCAGTCCATAAGGGTACACGTCATAGGTAACCGGCTCGGTCGAGCGCAGCGACTGGTAGGTCAGAAAGACCGATTGGCGGTCGGCGATGGCCTGGGTGAGGGTATCGAGCATTTCGGCTTTGGCGGCGTACTGGACCGCGCCGAAGCGGGAGTGGTAGAACGCCACGCCCAGCCGATCCACGTACCGCAGGGCCGCCGGCCCTAATATCCCGCGGATCTTGCGGAACGCCCGGTTGGCCGCTTCCCAAAAGACGGTGCCGGCCAGGGGCTCCAAAAACCGCTGCCCCAGGTACAACGCCATCGCCTCATCCAAGGGAAAACCCAGCGGCGGTTGGGCGGCGGTGGGGCTCAAGCGATACGTCTTGCGGCCGTGCGGTCCAACGGTCTCTTCCAGCGGGAACCCGGCGGTTTGGAAGGTTTCCAGATCGCGGCGGATGGTTTTTTCGTTCACGCCGGCTTCCTGCGCCAGTTCCTTGACCGTCGCCCCCATACGACGGCAGCAGAGAATCCGCAACAACGTCCACTGCCGTACGAGAGAGTTCTGCCCGGGCATGCGTAGGGACCCCGATTTGGTTTGCCAGGCCATAATAACCGCTCACCACGGCCGTTGTCCAGCAGGCACCGCGAACATTGCCAAAGTTTTTTGCAGATTTGCGGATTCCGGGGCGGTTAATCTACCAACGCCAGCTTAATGCCAGGGCTGGACAGGTAGTGTCCAACGTTACGGATGTACAGTGGAAGGTGGGGAGTGCTGGGGGACGGGGGACGGGGGACAGGGGACAGGGGATGGCGGGTGGTCTGAAGCCGCGACCGCCAAACCGCTATAATTGCGCACAGCGATGGCAATTCGTGCCGATTCGCCGAAACCGGTGGCAGATCGGCTGTTGGAGTTGGCCTGCCGACTGGACCAGACAGAGGGCTTCTCCGAGGTCGTAGCGGCGTTGACGGCGGGACACGCGGCGACCGTGGAGGGAGTCTGGGGGTCGGCGTGCGCGCTGGTGGCGGCGGCGTTGGCGCGGCATGTCCCGGGCTCGTTGGCTGTGGTGTGCCCCAACGCCGACGAGGGGGACGCTTTTCTAGACGATTTGGCGTTGTTCTCGCCCGCACCGGCCGAGCGGTTTCCAGCCTGGGACGTGCTCCCGGACGAGTATCGGGTGCACGATCCGGTGGAGGGGGAGCGGACGCGGTTGCTGAAGGCCTTTCTGGCCGGGCAGGGACCCAAGGTCCTGGTAACCAGCATTCAGGCGCTGGTTCAGCCGGTGCCGGCGCCGGCAGAGCTGGCGCGGCGGACGCGGCGGCTGGCGGTCGGCCAGGAAGCCGAGGTTTCGCGCCTGGTGGCGTGGCTGGCCCAAAACGGGTTTCACCGCACCTCGGCAGTGGAGTTGCCCGGCGAGTTCTCGCTCCGCGGCGGCATTCTGGATGTATTTGCTCCAGACTGGCTGGAGCCGGTGCGAATCGAGTTCTTTGGCGATCGCGTGGAGTCACTGCGGCGGTTCGAGGTGGCCAGCCAGCGGAGCCTGGCGCAGTTGCAAGAAGTGGAAATCACCTTGCCTCAGGGGGGCGCCGGCACGGCACCTGGGCCGGCGGGCGGGCAAGGGGTACTCAGGGCCCATTTGGCCGAGTACTTGCCTGCCGGCTCGTGGTTCTTGCTCATCGAGCCTGGCGATTTGCAAGACGAAGGCCGGCAATACCTTCAACGGAGCGAGCGGCCGGCGGCCCTGTTCGGGATCCACGAGGTGTTGGAACAGGTGATGCGATTTCCGTCGGTGGCGGCTTGGGCGGTGGCACCGGGCACTTACGAGACGTGGTGCAAGCTGCCGGTGGAGTCGGTCGAGCGGTTCAGTGGCGATATCGCGAAGGTGCGCGCGGAACTGGAGGCGGTGGGATTGGGACAGGAGGTGTTCATCATCTGCCCGACCGAAGCCGAAATCCAGCGCTTGAGCGAGCTGTTTGGCGAGACGCGTCTGGCGTGCGAGGGCCGGTTGCACTTTGGCCTGGGGCAGTTGACCACGGGTTTTCGGCTGGTGAGCGAGCGGGTGGCCCTGGTCTCCAGCGGCGAGTTGTTCCATCGGACGGAGGTACGGCGCTTTCGTCAACGGCGGCTGGGCAAGGCGATCGACAGTTTCCTGGAGCTGCGCGAGGGCGACCTGGTGGTGCACGTCAACCACGGCATCGCCCGGTACCGCGGCATGAAGCTGCTGGAAAAGGACTCCCAAGTGGAGGAATACCTGGTCCTGGAGTTCGAGGACCGGGTAAAGCTGTACGTGCCCAGTTCGAAGATCGGACTGGTGCAGAAGTACGTGGGGGGGGCCAAGGCCCGGCCGAAGCTGGCGCGGCTGGGGGGAAAGACGTGGGCCCGGCAGCGGGCCGCCGTGGAGGAGGCGGTAACCGACCTTGCGGCCGAGATGCTCGAATTGCAGGCGGCCCGCAGCTTGCGGCCGGGCATCGCCTTTCCGCCCGACAGCGAATGGCAGCGGGAGTTCGACGCATCGTTTCCCTACCGCGAGACGCCGGACCAGCTTGCGGCCATGGAGGCCATCAAGCGCGACATGAGCGCGCCGCGGCCCATGGACCGCCTTCTGTGCGGCGATGTGGGGTTCGGCAAGACGGAGCTTGCCATCCGGGCGGCCTTCAAGGCGGTCGAGGCCGGCTACCAGGTGGCTGTGCTGGTGCCCACCACCGTGCTGGCCGAACAGCACGCCCGGACCTTCGCCGCCCGAATGGCCGAGTACCCCATTCGCATCGCCACGCTCTCGCGCTTCGCCACCCGGGCCCAGCAGGAAGAAATCGTGCGCCGGCTTGCCGCCGGGGAAATCGATATCGTCATCGGCACCCATCGGCTGGTCCAGCCCGACGTGGCTTTCCGCAATCTGGGGCTGGTGATTATCGACGAAGAGCAGCGGTTCGGCGTGGAGGTCAAGGAGCGGCTGAAGAGCTTTCGGACCATTGTGGACGTGCTGACGATGACCGCCACGCCTATCCCGCGGACCCTGCATATGGCGCTGTTGGGACTGCGGGACATCTCGAACCTCGAAACGCCGCCCGAAGACCGCCTGGCCGTGGAAACCCGCGTGACGCGGTTCGACCCCGGTCTGATTCGCAACGCGGTGCTCCGCGAGCTGAATCGCAACGGCCAGGTGTTCTTCGTGCACAATCGGGTGTGCGACATCGAGCCGTTGGCCCGCCGGTTGGAGCAGATCGTGCCGGAAGCCCGCATTGCCGTGGGCCACGCGCAGATGCCCGAGCACCAGCTCGAAAAGGTGATGCTCGACTTTGTGGATCGTCGGTACGACCTTTTGCTGAGCACCACGATTGTGGAAAGCGGACTGGATATTCCCAACGCCAATACGATTTTCATCGACGAGGCGGATCAGTATGGCCTGGCCGACCTGCACCAACTCCGGGGACGGGTGGGGCGGTATAAGCACCGGGCGTACTGTTACCTGCTGATTGATCCGAACAAGCATTTGACGCCTAACGCGGCCCGGCGACTGCGGTCGATCGAGGAGTTCAGCGATCTGGGAGCCGGCTTCGCCCTGGCCATGCGCGACCTGGAGATCCGCGGGGCGGGCAACATCTTGGGGGTCCAACAAAGCGGGCACATCGCCACGGTGGGCTATGAGCTTTACTGCCAGTTGCTGGAACAGGCTGTGCGACGGCTCAAGAACCTGCCTCCGCGGACCCTATTGGAAGTGGAGATCGACTTGCCCGGCCAAGCCTTTCTACCGCGGAGCTACGTGCCGGGGATGCGCGAGAAAATCGACTTGTACCGGCGCCTTGGCCGCGTGGCCGAGCCAGACGAGTTAAAGGACTTTGTCGCGGAACTGAAGGATCGGTTTGGCCCGCCGCCGGCGGAAGTAGGGCGCTTGCTGGCGCAGGCCCGCCTGAGAATGCTTGCCCGGGCATGGCTGATCGATTCGATCCGCATGGAATCGCCGTATGTGGTGTTTGGCTACCTTTCGAGCAAGTTGATCCACCAGTTGGCCAGGCGCCACCGGGGACGCCTGCGAATCGCCGACGCACGAAACGCGTATCTCGTTCTGCCGCAAGAGGTTACTGACCCCGACGCCATACTTGCGCACGTGGAAATGGTCTTGCACCAGCCACCGGATTCTCACTAGAATCGCCCCCCCGCGGTCCAATAAGCCGCGTGCGCTTTGGATGGAGTCGGCCGGGGCGGCGCGATGCGTGGTGGCCTTCCATAAGCGGCGGGGCAGGCAAATTGGCCGGGTGTGCCGCAAGAGGCCGAGTTTCGCGGGCACATAAAGCCAATCGCGGGTGCGGACCAACCGCGCCGAACCAGCGGATGCGGAGCGGACAGCTAAGCGGGAAGCGCCGGTGTCAAGCGTCCTCGATGAGACAAGTACAGGTGCAGAGCGCCCCCGTTACGGGTACCCCAAGTGAAGTTGCCCCCTTGCGGCTGGAGGATCTTCGGTGCGGCAAACATCGTTCAAAGTGCTCGTGTGGGGGGCGGCGAGCCTTTGGGCGGTTGGTTTAGCTTTCTGGTGGGCACAAGGTCGGGCAGGGGGCCAAGGTTGGCAGGCATCGGACGGGCAAAACGACCCGGGTTGGATTCCGATTGATCGGGTGGCGTGGGCCAATCGTTCGGTGTATCAAGGGCCGCAAGCCCCCGCTAGGGGGCCGAGGCCTGCGAGCTGGCCTGGCTCTTCCAGCCAGATATGGACCACCGCCAGCGGCGACAAAGTAATTGCCGGCCAACCTGGGGCAGTCCAAGCTGTCGCCCAGCCGGGGGTCAGCCCGTTACCAGCGGTTCCAGCCGCCCAGCCGGCGGTCCGATCAGATTTGGGTCGGCCGGCGCCGCGGTGGGCCCCGGAGCGTTCTGCCGCGATTGGTTCCTCCCCCGAAGGGGTCGGACCGTTTGTTAACTCGCAAGAGGGGTGGGATGCAGGCTTGCCAAGCCCGTTGGCTTCGCAAGCAGAGGGGCTACCTGGTGGCCAGCCTTTCGAGTTTGGACCGCGAGCCGATCGGTTTTCTTTTCCTCCTTCGGATGAACCGGCGCCAGTGCTATTCGAGCGGGCCGAAGCCCTTGCCCGCGTGGGTACCGAGGTGATCCTGGCGGCCGAAGTGATGGCCGGGCTGGATGAGGTTCGCGCCGACGCGATTGCCCGATTGCGGGCGTCCAACGGCGGCCGGGTTCCGCCGGAGCAACTCGCGCAGCTCGATCGCCAATTGAAGGAGGTGGTGCGCCGCCGACTGGAACAGAAGGTCCAGATAGCCCTGGTCGTTCAGCACGCGGCGCGGAGCATTCCGGCCGAGAATCTCCAGCGGGTGCGAGAGATTGCCGGCCGGGAGTTCGAGCGGCAGGAATTGCCCCGGCTGATGAAGCTGGCCGAAGTCCGCTCGCGGCGAGAACTGGAAGACAAACTGCTGGCCGCCGGCATGTCGCTGGAGGCCCGCAAACGCGAGTGGATCGACCAGGCGCTGGCGGCCGACTGGCTCCGCCAGCAAATCCGCACCAGCACGGCCATCAGTCACGAGGAACTATTGAACTATTACCATGAGCACATGGCCGAGTTCGAGCGCCCGGCGCGGGTGCGGTGGGAACAACTGATGGTGCGGGTGTCCAGCTATGCCAGCCGCGACGAGGCCCGGGCGGCCCTGGCCAGCATGGGCAATGAGGTCCTGCGCGGCGTCCCCTTTGCCGAGGTGGCCAAGGCCAAGTCCGAAGGGCCTACGGCTACCCAAGGGGGCCTCCGCGATTGGACCAGTCAGGGAAGCCTGACTTCAGCAGTGCTGGACCGGGCGCTGTTCACGTTGCCCGTGGGGGAGCTCAGCCCCATTTTGGAAGAAGATAAGGTGATGCACATTGTGCGGGTGATTGAGCGGCAAGAAGCGCAGCGAACCCCATTTACCGAGGCACAAGTGCAAATCCGCGAGAAAATCCGCAAACAGCGCGAGGCCGCGGCGCGGGAGGCCTATTTGGCCAAGCTCCGCCGCGAGATCCCCGTGTGGACGGCCTTCGACAATGAGCCGGCCGACTTGGCACACCCTCAACCGCTTTTGTGGCGGTAGGCCCTGCGGTTCCAGGTGCTCAGGTGCTCTTGCCCGGCCGGGCGAGCCTGCCTATACTGCCCCGTCTTACCAAGAAGCAGCGGTAGGCGTACGTCGCCGTTCAGCAAGGAGGCTGAAGCATGGCCATGCGGGCGTGGATCGTCTTTGCCGTTTTGGCCTGGCCCATAGGCGGCCTATTTGCGCAAGACATGGGCGCAAATGGAAATGCGCCAAACTCCGCCAGCTCGGTGGGAGCCGCAAGCCCAGGGGTTGCCTCAGGCGGGGCCTCGGCCACGGGGACGGCACCCGCCGCACCCTCCGGCAGCTCGGCTGCGCCGCCTTCTGGCGCTACTGCCCCCGCGTCGCTCCCCGGCGGGGCGGGCGGTTCAGCTACCCACGCCGTGGGTGCGCCAGCCTCCGCCGGTGCCATGGGCGGGTCCGCGCCTGTGTCCCCTGGCTTAGCTACCTCGCCCCAAGCCGCATCCCAAAGCTCGGCAGGGGGAACGGCCAACCTGCCCCGGACTACGGGACCGGGCCAGTGTCTGTTTGCCCGCGTTTCGGCCGGATCCGGTACTCTGCCCAACACCCACGGTCAGATCTGGCGGGAGTACGACATCAGCCAATACACCCAACAAGTATCGAATACCCGGCGGCCGGAACAGGCGATCGTGGACTGGATACTTCGCGAGACCGGCTACGAAGTCTGGCATTCGGAACCTTTGGGCATCCTAAGCGCTACCCCTCAGGTGCTTCGCGTATATCACACGCCGCAGGTGCAGGCCCTTGTTGCCGACGTGGTGGATCGTTTCCTGAATCCTGATGCCCAGGGGCACGGCTTCAGCCTGCGTATCATTACGCTCGATAGCCCGAACTGGCGGGTCCGAGCGCAGCGGCTGTTGCAGCCCGTTCCGGCACAAACGCCGGGCGTGCAGGCATGGCTGCTAGAGAAGGAAGGGGCCGCATTGCTCCTGGCCGACCTCCGCCGCAGGACCGATTACCGCGAGCACAACTCGCCGCATCTGCTGGTTCCCAGCGGCCAGTCGGCGGTAGTCAGTGCTTTCCGGGGACGGAATTACGTGCGGAACATCACTTTTCGCCCCGAGGTCTGGCCGGGTTATGAGCCTGAGACCGCGCTGGTGGACGAGGGATTCTCGTTGGAGTTCAGCCCTTTGCTGTCGGTCGATGGCCGGATGGTTGACGCCATCCTCCGCTGTCATATCGATCAGGTGGAGAAGTTCGAGCCGGTGATGCTCGACGTGCCCACGCCGGCCGCCCCGCGGCAGCGGACCAAGATCGAGGTTCCGCAATGGTGCCAGATCCGCTTTCACGAACGGTTCCGCTGGCCTGTGCAGCAAGTCTTGCTGGTGGGGTTGGGAGTAGTACCCTCCCCTGTGCCCGGAGAACCGCGGAGCATGATCTCTGGGTTGGCCTTGCCATTTGGCAGCGGGGCCCCGCGAGCCGACCTGTTGATCCTGGTCGAAAGCAAAGGCAAGAGCCTGCCGGTGCGGGCCAGTACGGCAGGACAAGGCGGTGTCGGGCCATATTCGTTGCGATAGGTTGGGGGGCCGGAGCCTTTGACTTGACCCTACCATCGTGGCCCGCCCGAACCATGCGGAAAGGGTAGCGGTCATAGGCCGCAGCCCGGAAGGCGAGGAGCGATGGGGCCAGGCGGGTCGCCGCAACCCACCTTTGGGCGGTGTCGCCAGCGTCAACGAGGGTGTCGCTCGCAGCGGCGGGGTTTTGGGGCCGTCCCGTTTCCCTTAAAATCACCCTTTGATGGAGCGCCGCTGTCCTGACCAAGGCATAGGAATTCGGAGCTTGATGAGCGAAGCAGTTCGGCGGGTGGTCATAACCGGAATGGGGATCATATCTCCCCTCGGCAATAGCTTAGAGGAGATGTGGGAGGCGCTGTGCGCCGGCCGGAGTGGTGTCGGCTTCCTGACCGCGGTACCTGCCGAGTGTTTCCCTACCCGTTTTGCAGCCGAAGCACGGCAGTTTCGGGGCACGGTGGAGGACTTCGGGCCGTTGGATAAGGAGCAGGTCAAGGCAATCCGCAAAGGCCTGAAGGTGATGTGCCGCGAGTGCCAGATGGGGGTGGCAGCCGCGCAATTGGCGCTGCACCACGCCGGCTTGGCGGGCCGGGCCGATCCCGAGCGCACGGGCATTTGCTTCGGCAGCGATTACATGATTACCCTGCCCGAGGAGTTTACCGAGGGAATCCGCGAGTGTTTGGACCAAGCAGGGCGGTTCGAACGGTGGCGATGGCCTCAGTACGGGCTGCCTAAGATGTCGCCGCTGTGGCTGCTGAAGTACTTGCCCAACATGCCAGCCAGCCATCTTGCGATTTACAACGACCTGCGGGGCCCCAGCAACTCGATCACGCTGCGCGAAGCCTCGGCGTTTGCCGCCCTGGGCGAGGCGCGGCAGACCATCGTGCGGGGCAATGCGGACGTGGTCGTCGTGGGCTGCACCGGTACTCGCTTGCACCCGCTGAAAACGATCCACGCCACCCAGCAGGAGGAACTGGCCAGCGGCGATGGCGACCCGGCCCGGGCGAGCCGGCCCTTCGATCTCCACCGCAACGGCATGGTCCTGGGCGAAGGCGCCGGGGCCGTGGTGTTGGAAGAACTTCAGATGGCGCGTCGCCGCGGTGCTACCATCTATGCGGAACTTCGGGCAGGGGTCTCCAGTTCGGCCGTAGGGGCGCGATTGGTGGCCCGCCGCGGGCTGGCTATGAAAAACGCCCTGCGCGCGGTTTTGCATGTCGCGGGGGTTGGACCAGAGGAAGTGGGATTCGTCCATGCCCACGGCTTGAGCACGCGGAGCTGCGACATTGAGGAGGCTCAAGCCATTGCCGAGGTCTTCGCCACTCGCCGCCAGCCCGTGCCGGTGGCGGCTGCAAAAAGCTATTTCGGCAACCTGGGTGCCGGCAGCGGCATGGTCGAATGTATTGCCTGTGTACTGGCACTTGCCCACAACCGACTGTTCCGTACCTTGAACTACGAGACGCCGGATCCGGAATGTCCCGTAGCGGTGGTAACTGAACCCGACCGGCCGACCGGCAACAGCTTCGTTGCCCTCAGCGTAACGCCCCAAGGCCAGGCCAGTGCCGCTCTTATTCGTCGCTGGGAAGAATAAGCCATCGTAGGAAAGGCGCAGGGCAGGATTCTGCGGCAAATGGCCCTGAACACCCCGCAGATAAGCGCGGCACGCCTCCATACGCGCCCCGGCAAGATGTGCCGGCACATAACTGCCGTGCGGCGGTCAGGTTGCTTCGCCCCCTACGGTGGGCGATAATATAGAAAGCCGCCATACACCGGAGGATAGATTTTCACGCGCAGGCCTTTTCTGCTAATAGCAACCTTCAGGATCGCGGAAGCGTAACATCCCCCCAAACCGTCAAAGCCAATAGGCGGCAGGCAGGTGGGCCGACAAATGCGCGTCGGGGCGCCATGGCACCCCCATGGTCATGGGGTTGCGGGCGGATTGGGCCAGGGGCGAGCTGAAGCTGCATTCGGGCGATGTCGGAACCATTCGATCCGTATCTGCACTGGCTGGGCATCCGCGACCCGCAGCGGCCCCCAAACTATTACCGGCTGTTAGGGGTGGAACTGTTCGAGTCGGACCCCGTGGTCCTCACCAATGCCGCTGACCGCCAGATGGCCCATGTCCGCACGTTTCAGACCGGGCCGCGCTCCGCCGAATCGCAGCGAATCCTCAACGAGTTGGCCGCCGCCAAGATTTGTCTGTTGAACCCCCAGAAGAAACAGGCCTACGACGCCCGGCTTCGCCAAGAACTCGGTTTAGGGGTTGCTCCCCCGGTGCTCCCACCGGTCGTCACCGCGGCAGGAGCGGGGACCGCCGCCGCCGGGGACTTGGCTTTTGTCCACGAGCGTGCCCCCCGTCGGTCGGCTGCCCGCCCTGTCGCGCCGGCAGTGTGGCTATTTGTAGCGGTGCTGACAGCCATGGCAGTCGTGCTAGCGGGGCTGATCGTGTTTATCCTCACCACGGCCCCTGGCGTGGCGGTGCCCAGGGTAGCCGAAGCGGACGCCGAACACACGCCCACCAAGCCGGCTTCAGGGATACCGTCGGGGGAAACTGCCGGGTCAAAATCGGTCAAGGCCGCTGCGGTCGGTCCTGCCCAATCCTCGGCCAAAACGGCGACCGCGACCTCGCCGAAAGCCCCTGGGGCGAAAGACGATTACCACGCACCCCCCAAAACCAAACCCCCTGCCGCCACCTCCGAGACGAGATCCTCGAGCGGGGAGCCAAAAATGCACAGCGCGCCGCTGCCGACGCCTCCTGGGGCCCAAGGCGGCCCCATGCCCGCCGATCCCATTGCCAAACCCTTGCCCTCGGTGATTCCGCCGGTGGCAGAGGCGCTGGCCACGGCACGGCAGGCCCTGCGGGCCCGGGACCCGGCCAAAGCCCTGGCGCAGCTCGACTTGGCCGAAAAGGCCGCACAGCCGAGTGAAAAACCCGAACTAGACCGGCTGCGGTTGGCCGCCAAACTGTTGGAAACCTACTGGCGGGGCGTCCGCGGGGCATTGGTGCAGCTCAAGCCTGGGCAAACGGTCGATTTGGGCGATCAGCCGGCCACCCTCGTCCGGGCCAGCGAGGAAAGCATTGTGGTGGATCGGAACGGCCAAGCCATAACGCTTGCCCTGGCAGCACTTCCGCGCGAGGTGATCGAACCTTTGGCCGAGGCGAGCTTGCCGGCCGATCTGCCCGCCTCGCTTCTGGCCCGAGCGGCCTTCGAGCTGTTCGACGCCACCGGCGACCCGCAGAAGTCGCTGCAATGGCTTCGCAAGGCGGCCGCGGCCGGGCAGCCCATCGAATTGCTTGCGGAGGAACTTCCCCCCGCGTTAAAGGCCGAGCTGAGGCCCAAACCGCGATCCGGCCGGCTGCCGTTACCGGAACCGGCTGCCGCGGAAGCCGCCTTGAAAAAGGTCCGCGAGGTGTTCAAAGAACAGTACGCGGGCGTCCAAACCATGGCAGAGAAGGGCCGGCTGGGGCAGACCTTATTGCACCAAGCGGTGGAGACCCGCGACGACCCTGCGGTGCGATATGTGCTGCTCCGCGAAGCGCAGGCGGCGGCCGTATCCGCCGGCGACGGCCCGCTCCTTCGGCAAACCATTGACCAGCTTGCCAAAGATTTCGAGCTGGAAGCAGCCGAGGAGCTGGCCAGGGCGCTGGCTAGCGCCGTTGATCTGGTGCTGCCGGCGCCGGTTCGCCACGCGCTGGCCCAGACGGCCCTGGAGGCCGGCCGACAGGCCCTGCGGGCCGACGATTTCGAACATGCTCGCCGCTTGGCCAAGACGGCCCAGTTGCTGGCCACCAAGGCCCGCGATACGGCCACGGCTCGCCAGGCAGGCGACTTGTCCGCCACCATCCCTTGGCGCAAGCAGGAGTTCGACAAGGCCCAGCAGGCCTCCCAACGCCTCGCTCAAGATGCCGACAACCCCCAAGCCAATTTGACACTGGGGATTTACACTGCCTTGGTCAAGGAGGACTGGACCAGTGGCCTGCCCCTTTTGGCCAAGGGGAGCGACAACCGCCTGCGAAGCTTGGCCGAGGCTGAACTGGCCTTGGGCCGTGACCCCCCAGCCCCTGATATGGTGAAGCTGGGTGACCAGTGGCGGGCGGCCATCAAAGCGGTCGAACTTCCACTGCAAGGCGCAGTGGCCCGCCGGGCCCTGTTCTGGTACGAGCGAGCATTGGCAAGTGCCTCGGGCTTCACCAAAACCTATCTCGAACAGCGGATTGCCAGCCTGAAGGAATGGGAATCGGCCCGCCGACGGCCTTGAGCGGCCAAAGAGGGGCCTGCTGCTACGCAGAGGCCTCCGGTATTGGGCAGCGGCAACCGGGGCTCCTTCGGGCAACGGGCTCAAGCGGCGACTAACTCAAAAGCCGCCGGGCGCCTGCCAGGCGCCACCTCGGGCCGAGAAAGAACTTGGCGGCCGCAAGTTCAATCCGAGGGAAACGGCGGCGGTTCGCCGTTCATCTCGTGCAAGGCATTGCGGGCCGCCCGCTGTTCGGCTTCCTTTTTGTTGCGGCCCCACGCGGGGGGAAACCGGTGCGACCCGATCTGCGCCGATACCTTGAAGCACTTGCTATGGTCCGGCCCCTTTTCGTCGAGGAGCTGATAGGTGGGCGTTACCCCATGTTCGCGCTGCGCCACCTGCTGAAGGAGCGACTTGTAGTTGCCCCCCACGTCGCCCTCGGCCGCCGCCTCGATCTCGGGCTCCAACCACCGCTCGATGAAGGGACGCACTGCCGCGTGCCCCCCGTCGAGGTAGATGGCGGCAATCAGCGACTCGAATACGTCGGCCAAAAGCGAACTGGGCACCGTGGGGGTGCTGCTCATCCCCTTGCCCAGGATCAAAAAGTCCTTAAGCCCCAGTGCCTGGCTGATGCGGGCACATGTCTGCCGGCTGACCACGATGGATTTCAACCGCGTGAGATCCCCTTCGAGATAGTCGGGGAACGCGCGGTACAGCATTTCGCAGACCACGGCCCCCAAGATGGCGTCACCCAGAAACTCCATCCGCTCGTTCGACGCCAAACGGTGCATCGCCCCGGAAGCGTGGGTCAGAGCCGCCCGCAAAAGACCCTTGTCGCGGAACTCGTAGCCGATCCGTTCTTCGCAGGCCCGAAGCGACGCTAGTTCGGCGTCCACCTCGGCCGATACATCCGCGCCCATGACACCCAAATAACCGGACCTCGCCCCAGAATGTTCTGTTAGTAATCTACCAGATGAGAGGACAAGAGTCAACCCCAGGCGTGGGGTAACATGCCGATTGGCGGCCGGTTAGGCTCCCCTGCCGCGGCTTTCCATCTGGCCTATAATTGCTAGCTATTGGGGGATCGAAGCGGCATTTTATAGCAGTACCCTAGCGGAGTTACCTCTGATTATGAATCCTCAAGGCCCCGCCTCGGAGGCCGATTACTCTCCGCCAGCAGCGGCGGATGGAGCTATCGACTGGTCTCGGTTCGTGGAGCAGGTGCGGCAACACCAGCGATTCCTGCTTACGACGCATATCCGGCCGGATTGCGACGCCTTGGGGAGCACGCTGGCCATGGCCGGGGTGCTTGAACACTTGGGCAAGCAGGTGATGATTGTCGACGTGCCGCTAACCTTCCGGTTCCTGGATCCGCAGCGGCGTTTCAAGCGGTATGGGCGTGACGTGTCGCTGGCCGATCTGGCAGCGACCGAGGCCCTCTTGGTGCTGGATACCAGCGCGTGGGCCCAGTTGGGAGAGATGGGCGAGGTGATCCAGGCCCTGAAGGTGGTCAAATTGGTTTTAGACCACCACGTAACTTCGGATGACCTAGGGGGTGAATTGTTCCGCGATGTCCATGCGGAAGCCACGGGGCGGCTGGTGTTCGAGGCGGCCGAACATCTGGGCGTGCCTTTGACCCCCCATATAGCCACGTGCCTGTTCGCGGCGGTGGCCACCGACACAGGGTGGTTCCGGTTTGCCTCGGCCAGCAGCCGAACGTATCGCCTGGCGTCGGCACTGATCGAGGCGGGCGCCGTGCCCGCCCAACTGTACCAGGCGCTGTACGAAAACGACAGCGCGGGTCGGTTACGGCTGATAGGCCGGGCCATGGCCCGCGTCCAGTTGGATTGCGGGGGCCGGTTGATTCACACCTATTTGTCGCAGGCCGATTTCGCGGAATCCGGTGCGGTCCCCTCCGATAGCGAAGACATCATCAACATGACGCTGAGCGTAGGGGGGACCGAGGTGGCCGTCATGCTGGTCGAACAGCCCGGCGGCGGCTTCAAAGTCAGCTTCCGCAGCCGGTCAGCCGTGGATTGCAGCGCCGTGGCCGCGCAATTTGGCGGAGGTGGGCATCGCGCGGCGGCCGGCGCCTTCCTGGCCGAGCCCCTGGCCTCGGCCCAACGCAAGGTTCTTGACGCGGTTCGCGCGGCAATGAAATAATAAGCCGTCTTCCCTCCTGTAATGCGGTCCCGCCTGAACCAATGGGTGCCATCATGACCGAACCTCCCCTTGCTCGCCCCACGGCTTGTGGCTGTTGCAACGCGACCCCCCCCAGCCAGGGCCGCCGCGGCTTCCTGGCTCGGCTGGTTGCCCTGGGGCTCGGCGCGCTGGCTTATCTCACCCCGGTAGCCGCCGGGCTGGCAGCATTTCTCAACCCTCTGCGGCAAAAAAGCCAAGCCGGGCAGTTTATTCGCCTAGCCCCGCTGGAGACCCTGGAAGACACCCCGCGCAAGGTCCCGGTGATCATGGACCGCACGGATGCCTGGAACCGTTATCCGCAACAGCCGGTCGGCGCGGTTTGGCTTCGGAAAGTGGGGCCCAAGGAGGTCAAGGCCCTGCACGTGGTCTGCCCCCATGCGGGCTGTTTTGTCGATTACGATGCCGCCGCCCGGCAGTTCGTGTGCCCGTGCCACCAGGCGCATTTCGATTTGGACGGCAAACGGCTGGAGGCCCATTCGTCCAGCCCCCGCGATCTCGACACGCTGGAAGTGGACTACGAAATGCAGGATGGCGTAACGTACGTACGGGTCAAGTTCCAGAACTTCCGCATTGGCACACCAGAAAAAATCGAAGCCTGAAACCCCCTAACGGCGCCCAAGGCGTTTGCACATCGAGGAATGCCCTGATGAACTTCTGGATGGCCTGGTTGAACGACCGGACGGGCATCGTAAGTTTCTGGCAAACATATCGCCAACGGACTGCCCCGCTGCGGTGCCGCACGCTGGCCAGTTGGCCCAGTGTGATCGTATTCTTGTTCTTCCTGGAAGCCGTTACCGGTCTGGTCCTCTGGATGTATTACAGCCCGAGCGCACAGACTGCTTGGGAGAGCGTCTATTACCTTCAGTACGAAGTGCTGGGCGGCGGGTTGCTGCGGGCCCTGCACTATTACGGAGGGCAGGTGCTGTTGGGGGTGTCAGGTATTTACGTACTCCATTTGCTGTATCGCTGGGCCTACCGGGCGCCACGAGAAGTAGTGTTCTGGCTGGCCGTGCTTTTGGTGCCGGTAACGCTGGGCGTGCTGCTGACCGGCGATCTTCTGGCCTGGTCGCAGCGTGGCTATTGGAGCACTAACGTTCGGACCAATTTTCTCCTGCTGATTCCCGCTATCGGCGATGGCCTGCGGCGTCTGGCTATCGGCGGTCCGGAGATGGGCCATCTCACACTCACCCGGTTTTTCGCCCTCCATGCCGGGCTGCTGAGCGTGGTGTTTGCGGGCCTTTTATGGCTGCACGCCAAAGCCTTGCGGCGGGCGGATGAAGCCGAGCGGGCTGCGGGCCACCCCAGTTATCCTCTCTGGCCTATTCAAACGGCCTTCAATGCCCTGGCCTGCGCGGTTGCCCTGGCCGTGGTGCTCGTCCTTTCGGCCAGCGGGGTGGAGCTGGGGTCCCCTCGCGATCCGGGGGATGCGTACGCCGCCGCCCGGCCCGACTGGTACTTCATCGGTGTTTACCAGTTAGCCAACTACTTTCCCGGCTCGATGAAAATCATTCCTATTTTCGTCGTTCCTGGCGCCATCGTATTGTTGTATCTGGCAATGCCTTTTATCGGCCGCACCCTGGCTGGCCATGTGTTCAACATGCTTGCGGCGTTCGGATTGCTGGCCGGCGCGGTAGTCCTTTCCTGCATCGCCATTATCCATGACCGCGACAACGCCGCCCATCAGGCTTCGCTTCAAGCCGAAGCGGACGCGGCCCAGCGGGTCCGCCAGCTCATCGAGGCTCAAGGCATTCCTCCGGCCGGCGCCTTGGCGCTATTGTGGGACGACCCCAAGACGCAAGGTCCAAAACTCTTTAAGCAGCATTGTGCAAGCTGCCACGATTACAACGGCGGGCCGACCCCCATTCTGGCCGAGAAGCCTTCGGCTCCTGACCTCTACGGTTTTGCCAGCGTCGCGTGGCTGAGCGGGTTTATGGATCGTAAACAACTCACCTACAATCCGGCCGCGGAGGAGCTGAGCGTCAGCAATCGGCCCAAATACTTCGGCAACACGAAGTTCCAGAATGGCAAAATGGCTGGGTTTCTGAAAGACGACCTGCCGGAGGTGCTGAAGGACATAGACGACGGGCCGGCGCAGTTCAAGAAACTGATCGAGGCGTTGGCGGCCGAGGCCTCAGCCAAGCCGGGTTACAAACCGCCTGAAGAGGTGCTCGCGCTGTTCGAGGACTTCACCTGCACCTCCAGCGGCTGCCACCACTTTCATGGGCAGGGCCAGTTGGGCACGGCTCCCGACCTCACCGGTTACGGGTCACGCGAGTGGTTGATAGGTATCATCCGCGATCCTGCCCACAAACGGTTTTATGGCGCGCGGAACGACCGCATGCCTTCCTATGCCCCGGCCGATCGCCCCGACCAGCACATCCTTTCGCCCCGGCAGGTGGAGATGCTGGCCGACTGGCTCCGCGGCCAGTGGTACGAAACTGCCGCCGTGGCGGAATGACGAGGCGTGAATAACCTTCGTGGCATACGCGCAAAGGCCGTGGCCCGCCTGCCCCTCTTAGTGCTTGCTGCGGGGCTCGTTGCCGCGCTCGATCTGCCGGTACGGGCTCAGGTTCAGGTGAAGCGCAAGTATCGCCAACAGCTTCTGGCTCCGTTGCCGGCCCAAGCCGACGTTCGAGCCTCGGTCCGCATCAGCCCCGACCTGCGCCATGTGGCTTACATCAAGACATCGGGTGAGGGGCAGCTCGTAGTGCTCGACGGCAAGGATCAACCCCCTTACGACCGGGTGGCGGAGGTCGTCTTCAGCCCCGATGGCCGTCGCTGGGCGTACCCGGCCCGCAAGAACGACCAATGGTTCGTGGTGGCCGATGGCACTCCGCACGGCCCGTATGCCCGCGTGGGTCTGCCGGTCTTCAGCCCCAATAGCCAGCGGCTGGCCTTTGTGGCCCTGTTGCCGGACGGCAAACGGAGCATTGTGCTTGATGGCAAACCGGGGCCCACCTGCGACGAAGTTTTCGAAGGATGGGTGGTCTTCAGCCCCGACAGCCAGCACCTGGCGTATGGCGCTCGGAAGGGGGCGTTTTGGTTTGTCGTGCAGGACGAAAAGGAAATCGGGCCTTTCGAATTCCTGGGCTCGACCACCGGCATCCACTATAGCGGCGACAGCCGCCATCTGGCCTTCGCCGCCTTGAAAGGGGACAAGTGGCATGTGGTGCTGGATGGCCAGCCGCTAGAGGACCATGATAACCTGGGGGAACTGGCGATCACACGCGACGGCAAGCGTCTGGCCTATGCCGCCCAACACGGCAAACAGTGGCACGTCGTGGCCGACGGCAAACCTCAAGCGCCCTTCCGGGCTATCGGTGAAGGCACGCTGCGATACAGTCCCGATGGTTCGCGCCTGGTCTACGCCGCCCAAACCGATTCGGGCTGGTGCGTGGTGCTGGATGGCAAACCGGGGCCGACATACGACAGCATTGGGCAAATCCTTTTCAGTCCCGACGGCCGATCGCTGGCGTACGTCGCCCGAACCGGCCATACCGAAGCCGTCGTGCTCGACGGCCGGGCACAGCGGGCCTTCGATCGGATCGGCGGCGGCACGCTGGTATTCAGTCCGGGGGGCAATCGCCTGGCGTACATCGCCCGCAGCGGCCGCGCCACCTTCGTAGTGGCCGATGGCAAGCGCAAGCCTCGGTACGACATGGCGGGCTACCTGACCTTCACCCCCGACGGCCGCGAACCCGTCTATGCCGCCGTAAAGGACGGAAAGACATTCACGGTGGTCGAGGACCGGCAATCGGTTCACTTTTACGACGAAATCTGGATGCCGCCCGGCACGCCGCTGGTGTTCGTCAGCCCCACGCGATTCCGCTACCTGGGGGTAAAGCAGGAGCAATTGTTTATGGTGGAAGAAGAACTCTGAGGGACTCGGTCGGGATGGCCCGGTGCATGGATTGAGTCTGGCTAGTTCCATCCGGTTCGCCCCCCGCGGGGAACGACTCGCGAGCCGCCTTTGCTTGCCAGCACGCCATGAGGCCACATGCCGGCGTGTTCGCCCGGGGCCGGGCTACACCTCCCACCCTTCGCGATTCTTGCGGAAGCGCAGGGCGTTGGCCTCGGCCGAGTTGGTGAACTCCATCTTCTCCGAGTTCCAGCGGAGCTTGCCTTCCACCCGCACGGCGATCGTGCCCAAGAGAATGGTCTCGGCGAAGGGCCAGGCGTTTTCAAAGCTGGCGTCCGAGGGCGGCCCGCCCCGGCAGGCCCGAAGGAACTGGTCGAACTCGTCAATCGGGCGGGGCAGGCTCTGCGGGGGCTGCTTGAACTGCCGCATGCGGGCCCGGGGAATCAGTCGCGGGCGTTCGGCCGAGAAGCCAGCCAACAGCTTCCCTTCGTCACCCACCAGCAGCAGCCCCTCCTCGGGCATGGGGTGTCCATCGGCCTCCAGCTCTGCCAAAAGCGGGGGGCGCAAGCCGCCGTCGTACCAGTGGAGCGTTACCGGCGGCATGTCGCCCCGGGCCGGGAACTCCCAATGGATCAGCGACGCCCGCGGGTACGACACCCGGTTGACTTGCTTGCGCCACCCGTAGTCCTGGATTTTCCAGTATTGGCTGCGGCTGGCCTCGACCGAGGTAGGCGGCCCCAGCTTCAGCATCTCGAAAATCTGATGGAAACTATAGTGCCCCATATCGCCCAAGGCCCCAGTGCCGAAATCGTACCACCCCCGGAACACCGCATGGGTGTAGGCAGGATGATAGGGACGCATGGGTGCGGGTCCCACCCACAGGTCCCACTGGAAGCCCTCGGGCACCGGAGGCGTCTCGGCCGGATATTCCGTCATACCTTGCGGCCAGAACGGCCGGCTCGACCAGTTATGCACCTCCCGGACCCGGCCGATCGCTCCCGCCGCCAGCCATTCGCAGATCATTGGCGTGGTGGTATTGCCTGCGGCACAGAACAGATGCGTGGCCACCCCGGTTTGCCGCGCCGTGTCGCGGGCCAAACGCACCTCGGCCAACACGTTGGAAAGCGGCTTGTGCGTAACCACGTGCTTGCCCAGCCGCATGGCGCGGATGGCGATCACACCGTGCAGGTGGTCCGGCGTCATGATATACACGGCGTCCACGTCCTTTTCCTGCGCCAAGAGTTCCCGCACGTCGGCGTAGGCCCGACAGTCCGAGGACTTGCCCGAAGGCTTCTGCCGGCCGTAATGCCGATTGACGATTTCCTGTCCCACCTCGCGCCCGCACAGCCCGCCCCGGGCGTTTCGGGCCCAGTTGTCGTCGCCCAGGAATTTGCGAACCTTCTGGTTCAGCTCGTGCCGGCCCCACTCGGGATAGTCGTCGCTCTTGCGATTGGGGTCGCAGACGGCCACGATGCGGACCTCCGGCTTTTCCAACGCGGGCATGAGCTGGCGCAGGCCCTGAGTGCCACAGCCCACGTAAGCAATATGGATTTTCTCGCTGGGTGGAACAAAACGGGGACCTCCCAGGACTTCCCGCGGCACCAGCATCGCCGCACCGGCTGCTGCGCCTGCGGTTTCCAGAAACCTGCGGCGGTTCCAAATACGTTTCGACATCGCGTGGTCCCTTTCCGCTGAATATGAAGCGTGTTTGCGCTAGCCCTTCGGTCGCCGCGAACGCATCGTTTAGAGATGGCCGGTCCAGCCCGCCATTATAGCCGACCCCAGCGGGCCGCGTCCCCTCGTGGTCCCTCGACCGGACCGCCCCTGGTCGTCGGCCGTGGATGGCCAGGCCCCGTCGTGCCCACAGTGCCCGACGCCAGAAAGGCCAGGCTCCGTCGGCGCCGCACCGCGTGCTGACGGGCCCAGCTCAAGATGCCGTCGCGGGAGAGCGTGTGGGCCGATTGGCTTGACGGCGCTATCCGCGGTGCTTACCATGGCGTAAGGTCTGGTGCGACAGGGCCAGGCGCTTTTCTCGTTGTCCCCGCCTTCCGACTGCGCCTCCTATGGCTAAGCGATCCCGCCAAACCACGCTTTTCGATGCGGCCGACCCTTTGACTTGCCCGCAAGCGGCGTCTGAACTCATCGTGCCCAAAAAAACGGTCGCGCCGGCACCGGCAAGCCTGGCGGGCAAGCGGGTGTACGTTATCGACGGCCATTCGCTGATTTATCAGCTTTTCCACGCGTTGCCCGAGCTGACCGGCCCCACGGGCGAGCCGGTGGGCGCAGTGTACGGCTTTGCCCGCGACCTGCTCGCCCTGCTGGAAAAGAAACAGCCCGACTACCTGTTTTGTGCTTTTGACGTGGGCAAGACGTTTCGCCACGATTTGTACCCGGCTTACAAGGCCAATCGTCCGGAAATGCCGGAGGATCTGGCCCTGCAAATCGAGGCCATCGGCCGGCTGCTGGATGCGCTGGGCATTCCAGCCGTGCGTTGCGAATCGTTCGAGGCCGACGACATCCTGGCCACCATAGCCCGGCAGACGGAGGAACTGGGAGGCGAGTGTTTTCTGGTCACGGGCGACAAGGACTGCCGGCAGCTCATCACCGACCGGGTGAAGCTGTACAACCTCCGGAAGGACCAAGTGTTCGACCGGGAGGCACTCCAGCAGGAATGGGGAATTACGCCGGAGCAGGTGATCGATTTCCAGGCGCTGGTCGGCGACTCGACCGACAACGTGCCGGGGGTGCGTGGTGTCGGCCCCAAGGCCGCCCGCGACCTGCTTCGACAGTTTGGCACGCTGGAAGGCATTTATGCCCGTCTGGAGGAGGTGGCCGGCGAAAAGCGACGGCAAAGCCTTGCCGAGGGCCGCGAACTGGTTTTCAAGAGCCGCGACTTGGTGCGACTGAACCCCCATGTGCCGTGCCCTGTGCCATGGGATCAGGCGGCGGTGGGGCGATTCGACGTGCAGCGGGTTCTGGATTTGTTTCGGCAGTGGGGTTTTCGCGGCATCGGCCGGCAGTTCGAAGCCCTGGCTTCTCGGATCCGCCCCGGGCAGCCTGCGCCGGCCGCCCCGCCAGAGCCGTCGGCGTTTCACATCGTGGATACGCCCGAGGCGCTTGGAGCGCTGGTCGAGACCCTGCGCGGCCAGGCGGCCATCTGCGTGGACTTGGAGACGCGGAGCATCGACCCGGCGCGGGCCGCGGGCATGGTTTGGCCCCGCTGGGCCGAAATCGTCGGCATCGCCGTGGCCTGGAACGGACAGGAAGGGTGGTATGTTCCGGTGGCCGGCCCTCCGGGGCAGCGCGTTCTGGACCGCGCCCAGGTCCTGAATGCCCTGCGCGAGGTGCTCGAAAATCCGGCAATCCAGAAGGTCGGCCAGAACCTCAAGTACGACATGGTCGTGCTGCGCAACTATGGGATCGAACTGGCCGGTGTGGCTTTCGATACCATGGTCGCCAGCTACCTGTTGGACGCGGGGCAGCGGAACCACAATCTGGACGACGTGGCCCAGCGGTATCTGGGCGAGGGCAAGAAGAGCATTGTCCATCTGATCGGGAGCGGCAAACAGCAGAAGCAGATGGACGAGGTGGACGTGGCCAAGGTGGCCGAGTACGCTTGCCGCGACGCGGTGCTGCCCCTGCGGCTGCGGCCGGTGTTAGCCCGAGAACTCACGCAAAAGCGCCTTGAACCCCTTTTCACCGATGTCGAAATCCCCCTGGTCGAGGTGCTGGCCGAACTCGAGTTCAATGGGATTTGCATCGACTGCGGGCGCTTGGCCAAACTCAGCCGGCGGCTGGGCCAGCAGATGGCAGCTTTGGAAGAGGAGATTTACCAGCTTGCCGGGCACCGGTTCAACATCGGTTCTCCTAAACAGCTCCAGCAGGTGTTGTTCGACGAGCTGAAGCTTCCGGTCGTGTCGCGGACGCAAACGGGCCCCAGCACGGACGCCGATGTACTGAGCGAACTTGCCCCCCAACACCCCTTGCCCGCCAAAATCCTCGAATACCGCCAGTGCGCCAAGCTCAAGAGCACCTATGTCGATGCCCTGCCCCAGATGGTCCACCCGCACACAGGCCGGGTCCATGCGTCGTTCCATCAGGCGGTGACCGCCACGGGCCGGCTGAGTTCCAGCGACCCCAATTTGCAGAACATCCCTGTGCGGGGCGAGGAGGGGCGGGAAATCCGGGCGGCCTTTATTGCGGGGGAACCCGGCTGGGTGCTCCTGGCCGCCGATTACTCGCAGATCGAACTCCGCGTCCTGGCCCACTACAGCCGGGACCCGCGCCTGTGCGAGGCCTTCGCCCGCGATGAAGACATTCATGCCCAGGTGGCGTCGCAGATCTACCGAGTGCCTCTGGACCAGGTTACTGCCGAAATGCGCCGGCAGGCTAAGGCGGTCAACTTCGGGGTACTCTATGGCCAAAGCCCTTACGGGCTGGCCCGCGAGCTGGGCATCTCCAAGGAAGAAGCGGCCAAGTTCATCGACAGCTACTTCGAAGGCTACCCTGGCATCGAGGAATTCCTCAAGGGGGTGCTGGCCGAGTGCCACCGCAACGAATACGTCTCGACCATCCTCGGCCGGCAAAGGGCCATCCGCGGTGTTCGCCCTGATGCAGGCCGCCAGCGCAACCTGCCCGAACGTACCGCCATCAACACGGTCATCCAGGGGTCGGCCGCGGACCTCATCAAACTGGCCATGGTGGCCATCCACCGCCGCCTCCGCATGGAGAAGCTTCCCGCCCGAATGCTCCTTCAGATTCATGACGAATTGGTGTTCGAGGTGCAGGAATCGGCCGTGGACCAGTTGGCCGCCTTGGTACGGCACGAGATGTCCCAGGTCCGGCCCCTGGCCGTACCGCTGAAGGTGGACGTCAAGGTCGGCCCCAACTGGGCAGATACCGCCAAGTGGGGAGCGTCTTGATGGATACAGCCGCAGCAACCAACCCGAACCCGCTGGCGCTGGAGGAGTTGCAGCAAGAACTCCGCCATGTGGGCCTGCGCGTAGTGGGACTTTTGGGGGGTATCGGCAGCGGAAAGACGCTGGTTGCTCGCCAATTGGGCCAGATGGGTGCCTGCGTTTTGGACGCCGACCAAGCCGGCCACCAAGTGCTGGAATCGCCCGACGTAAAACAAGCCGCCATTGAGCGTTGGGGAAGTTCCATCCTGGCCGCCGACGGCCGCATCGACCGCCGGCGCTTAGCGGAGATCGTGTTCGCCCCTACTACCGAGGGGCTTGCCGAGCGGTCTTTCCTTCAACAATTGACTCACCCCCGGATTGCTTGCCGCCTCGTGGCTGAGGCCAGGCGCCAAGCCCGGGAGGGTTTTCGGGTGGCCGTGCTCGACGCGCCGTTGCTTTTGGAGGCCGGTTGGGATAAGTTGTGTGATATCCTGGTGTTCGTCGATGCGCCTCAACCGCTGCGCCTGGCACGTGTCCAGGCGCGGGGATGGAGCGCCAAAGAGTTTGCCGATCGCGAGGGTGTCCAGGCATCGCTGGACGTGAAACGGCGTCGCGCCGATTGGGTGATAGATAACTCGGGGTCGCCGGAACAGACGCGGGTCCAGGTCGTACGGTTTTGGGATTGGTTAGTCGGCCGCTAAACGCTCGCTTCCGGCTGGCCGTCCCGCACTGTGCGGCACTGCCCGAATTGGCCGCCGGGCCTGGTCGGGGCGATCGCCCTGCCTGTCGTCCAGCTACCCCCCGTCTGGTAGCTTCCAGCCCTTGGGTCGAAGGGCCGGAACGTGTTTCGTTGTAACCCGCCGCCAGCGCCTTCCGATGCGTTGGCTTTTGACCTGTCAGGAGTACCACGCCATGTCATCCGCCAAAGATACCGAATCGGGCAGCAAGCCCCGCCGCGGCACCGCCGCGCGAAACGACCGTTCCAGCAGATACTCCAAGTCGGCCTCGTCGGCTGATGCGGGCAAAAACTTTCCCCCCCTGCCCGATGAGAACGAGCCCCTGTCGCTGGCCGAGGAATTGGCCGAACAGGGGACGCTGTCGGACGACGACATCGACGAGCGCTATGAGCAGATCAAGCAGTCGGGTGATACCCATATCGCCGAACTCCAAAGGATGTCCATGGCGGAACTCATCGAGGAGGCCCGCAAGGACAATCTTTCCGACATCGCCGGCATGAAACGCCAGGAACTCATCTTCCGCATCCTCAAAGAGCGGGTGAAGATGAACGGCCTGATGTACGGCGAGGGGACCCTGGAGGTGCTGCCCGACGGCTTCGGCTTCCTCCGCAGCCCGGATTACCACTACCTTTCCTGCCCGGATGATATCTATGTGTCGCCCAGCCAGATCCGCCGCTTTGGGCTGAAGACGGGGGTTACCGTTTCCGGCCAGATCCGGCCGCCCAAAGAAAACGAACGCTACTTCGCGCTGTTGCGGGTGGAGGCCATCAATTATCAGGACCCCAACCTGGCCGCTACCCGCATTTCGTTCGACGATCTCACGCCGCTGCATCCCGACAAGCGGATCGTGATGGAAGCCTTCTCCGACGACCTATCCACCCGCGTAACCGACCTTATCGTGCCGGTGGGATTCGGGCAGCGAGGGCTGATCGTCAGTCCGCCGCGGGCGGGAAAGACCATCCTCATGCAGAAGATGGCCAAGGCCGCCCTGCACAACTACCCCGACCTGTACGTGTTCATGCTGCTGATCGACGAGCGGCCGGAAGAAGTTACCGACATGGAACGCCAGGTCAAGGGCAAGAACTGCGAGGTCATCAGCTCCACTTTCGACGAGCCCGCGTCGCGCCACATCCAGGTGTCGGAGATGGTGCTGGAAAAGGCCAAGCGGATGGTGGAATACGGCCACGATGTATTGATCTTTCTGGACTCGATCACCCGCCTGGCCCGCGCCTGGAATGCCGAGTGCCCCCACTCGGGCAAGATCCTTTCCGGCGGCGTGGACGCCAACGCCTTGCAGCGGCCCAAACGCTTCTTCGGCTCGGCCCGCAAGGTCGAAGAAGGCGGCTCGCTGACCATCATCGCCACTGCCCTGATTGATACCGGCAGCAAGATGGACGAGGTGATCTTTGAGGAGTTCAAAGGCACGGGCAACCTGGAAATCGTCCTCGACCGGCGCCTGGTGGACAAGCGGATCTGGCCAGCCATCGACATCAACCGCAGTGGCACCCGGCGCGAAGAAATGCTCATGGATCCCGAGGAATATCGCCGCGTGTGCATCCTGCGGCGTGTACTTAACGAAATGAATCCCCCGGACGCCATGGAGTGGCTGCTTTCGCGCATGGCCAAGACCAAGACCAACGCCGAGTTCCTGATGAGCATGAACACGAAGTAGCTGGCCGTTTGGCGCCCGCGATCGCCCGGCAATGGCCCGCCACCCTGTGGGCGGTTGGTACCGCGATTGGCCTTAAGGATTTGGCGAAGGCTGGCCTGATCGCTCTACGAGACCTGCGGGTCGACCAATATGACGCCTCGCACGGTGCCGCCTGCCTGCTGAATGGATTCGATGATGCGGCGGGCTTGCCGCGTGCCGGTACAGCCGAGCGCGGCCAGGACGAATACCCCATCGCATGTCTTGAAGGGGGCAAGCCCTGCTGGCCCTTCGGACGGTGCACCTACGACCAAGACCAATGGGTGCTGCTGAGAGAGTTCCTGCACGGCCAAGTCCCAGCGGGAAGGCCCCGGCGGCATAACCGGCGCCAGCAGCTCTCCCATGCCCGGCAACAGGCTCAGCCGAGGAATCCCTGTGGGCTGGGCCAACCCGGTCCAGCCAATGCCGGTGCGAAGCACTTCCAAGGGGATACGCCTGCGGCGGCCGGCGAGTATCCCAAGACGTTCGGCCAGCGAGGAGGGGGGCGTGTCCGCCTCGACAACCACGATTTCGCCCGGCAATTGCTGAACCAAAGCCGCTGCCAGAGGTGCCACGGCCGCCCACGCCACGGGCCCCACCGCACAAAACCCTACTACGGTGGGTGGGGTGTTCGGCATATGCGCCAGCACCCGCTCTGCTAGCTGCAGGAACTGGGCATCGAGCCGGCGCACGCGCCGGGGCTGGGCCACGCGCTGGGTTTCCGGGGCCGGTGATCCCTGCGCGTGCGGGATTTCGCCGCTCCCGTCCCGGTCGGCGGAACTCGAAGCGGCGGCCCGCTCGGCAGGTGTCGCCGTCGCGACTGGATCGCAGGCCAGATCGCACGACGTGGCATCGCCGGGCCCGGCGGGCATCGCAGCCTGGAATGGGGTGCACGAGGGGGCGGGACCAACAGGCTCGGCCAGTTGAGGGGCTGGCGCTGGGACCGGCATCGGCGCTCTGGCGTCGGGCTCTTCGGCCGGTGCGGGCCGCGCCCGTCGAGGCCGCACCAGCAGGCCTGGCTCCTCGCCCGCTTGTCTGCGGTCTTCGACGCGTCGCAGCGCTTCAAGCATTCGGCTCATGGCTATTGGTGGCCTTTTAGGAAACCATCGCACAAACCCTTTGGCCGCAGCCCTAGGTAAGTCGCGCTACGCCATCTCTAATACGGCGGCAAGTGGCCGCAGGTCGAGGTTGCGGTCCGGCGTCGGCCCGCCGGGGTTACCCGTAGCGAAGTCTGGTGAACAATTGGCGGTATTCGTGGTGGCGTACCGGCTGCACGCGGCGCCGGCTTACCCATTCGAAGTCCTCGCCCAGATCTTCCACCACGATCTCGGGCGGTTCGTCCGAGGTTTGCGCCCCGTCCAGATGTCGCGACAGGGGAACGGTGGCCCGGGGGTCTAGCGGGTTAGATTCCGATAGCTCGCCATCTCCCCGTCTTGCCGAACCCCGCATGTTGCGCAACCCGGCCAACGGCTCGGTTGGTGTCCGGTGGACGGCAGCGGGCGGGTTGGACGCCGGGTGGGAGATCACCTCCTCTTCCTGAAACTCCTCGTTCAGGGGGCTGGTCGGCTCGTCGAAAACCAGTTCGACTTCTGGTTTGATCGCGCCGGCAGGGTGAAAATCGTCTTCCAACTGACCTACCAGCGCCTGGATGCGGTCGAGCTGTTCTTCGGCAGGCACGTCTTGGGCCGGCCCGGGGGAGGCGGGCTCTGGCGCGGCCGGGCTGTGGTCGTCAGTCGAGTCCAACGAGGCCGAGCCCTCTTCCATCGGCGAAGAAGGAAAATCGGCCGCGGCAAAGTCGGCTGGCCCCTCGTCTTTCAGTCCGCCGAATTCGATCACCCCGCCGGCGGGTCGGCTGCTGCGGATCTCGGCATTCCATGGGGCGGGGAGTTGCTGCAGATCGGCCCAGGCCTCCTCCACGATGGCACGTTCGACGACCGGCTTTCCGGCCGCAAAGGCAAGCACCAGGGCGTGGTCACAAACCTGATTGACCAGGCGGGGGATGCCGTCGGTGGCCTGGTACACGGCGGCCCGGGCATCGGGCGTGAAAAGTCGTTCGCCATCTCCCCCCGCCCGGACCACCACCTCGCGAATGTAGTTGTCCGTCTCACTCCGCGTGAAGCCTTCCAAATAGGAGCGGGCAGCCAGGCGCTGGCTGAAAGAGGCCAGCTTCGGGCTGGCGAAACGTTCTTCCAGCGCCGGCCCGCCGGCAAGCACCAATCGGGTCCGGGCTTTACCCTCGTACACCAAATTGGTGAGCATGCGTATCTCGTCCAGCAATCGCAGGGGCAAAGTGTGAGCCTCGTCGGCCAACAGCAGCATTCCAGCCGGGTGCGACTTGTCGGAGGTCAGAAAATCGGCCAGCGCCAAACGCAGTTCGCCCTCGTCCATGCCACGATACGGTCGGCCCAAGCCGTATAAGATCGCCTGGAAGAGCGCGCGTCGGGTACTCAGCCCTCCCGAAGTCAGCATCACCACGTTGAAATCGTTTTGGAAGTGCCGGGCAATCGCCTGGCAAAGCAAGGTCTTTCCGGTCCCGGAGGGTCCGACCAGCAAGGCCGGCCCCTCGGCCCGCTGGATGCAACGCACCAGCGTTTGGCGGGCAGTTTCGATGGAAGTGCTGGGAAAGTACTCCTCCAGAGAGGGGACGGGGGCGAAAGGTCGGCGTTGGAGCCCAAAGTAGGCTTCGTACATAGCCCAACTCCCGCAGTTTACGCAGGCCTACACCGGCGCGCTGAGCGAGCCACGACGGCCTTACTCCTTTCCTTTCGGCAGCCGCCTCGGTGGGCCTGCAACCAAGGCAGCCAACTCGTCCAAGGCCCCTACGCGAGGGTTACAAGGCAAGGGCCACCAGTGCCACGCAACCGGCGATGACCAGCCCGCCGGCTGCCAGAAGCCCTGAGCGAAGTCGCAACGTGCTTCGCAGCGGCGTTGGAAGCTTTTCGCCTGCCACCCGCACGCTGCCGATTACCGGCGCATTCAGGCATTTGCGGGCTTGGTCGGCCGACACCAACGGCGTATCTATCTCCAGTCCTGCCGAAATCAGCACCGTGCCGAAGGCGACCGTCAACCCGGCGGCCAAGGCCAGCGTAACCAAATGGGACCAGTCCCGCTGCCGACCTTCGACCCTCGCTGCGCCGGGCAGCCGCACCACGGCCGGTCCCGATGCCCGAACACCCTCGGCCCACTGAGCCCAAAACCGCCGCTCATTGTCCTCAGCCGCGGCAAGTGCTTGCTCAGCGAGGAGCCATTCGGCCTTGTGGTTGCGATATGTTTGTGCCGCCTCCAAAAGCGTGGCTGACTGGGCCACGATTTCGCCCCCCGGGGATGCATCTTCCCCGGACCCCGGCGCGGCGATGTCCAGACGCTTTACACCGGCGCTACCGTTCACCTGTTCCTGGGGGTTCACACCTTTTTCCGGGTCCCCAGTGGGGAGAAACCGGGGCACGGCTTCCATATGGACTTCCAACTCGCGGATGCGGCGCTGCAAATCCTGGACTGCGGGATGCGCCGGCGTGCGCTCGATGAGCATGATCGCCAGTTCCGAACGCAGCGCCTCCAGTTGGGCTGTCAAGCGTACCCACTGCGGGTTCTCTGGCGCATGCGCCAGATGCGCGGCATTTTGCAGGCCCAAACCACGGCTATCGGCGGTTTGTGGGCCGCCTGGCTTGACTGGGCCGCCTGCCGACTTCTTAGCCGCATCCGATGGGCCGGCCGACCCAGCCACGTGCTGCGACTGGTCTGCTGGGGTCTTGGGCCCTGATTTCGCCCCGGACGGTTGGCCAGCAAAATGCTCGTCTAGAAAGGATTCCAGCCGCGTCTTCGCCTGCCGGTACCGCTTTCGAGCCTGCTCCACAGCGGTTTCGGCGGTATGCCGTGATGCCAGCGTGGCCTGAGACAGTTCGCCGGCAGACCACGCGATGGCTTCCTCGGCTAGGGCCTGGGCCAGCCGGCAAGCCCGGTCAGCATCCTCGGCCCGGCAGGTGAAGCGCACCTCGACGCCATCCTCGCTGGCGGACGGCTGCACGGCGGCATCGATCCAGCCACGCACCACAGTCGGCGATGGCCAATCTTCAGGCGAGCCAGTGCCCTGTTGTGTGGCCCGGCGCATAGCAGCCACCAGGAACGTTTCGGAAAGAACCGCCTGGCGGAGCCGTTCGCGGTATGCCCACCGGGCAGCCGAGTCGCTGCCACCGGCCAGCGGCCCCGCCGGGCAACTGGCGGTGGCTGTGGCCACCTGGCGCACCTGGGGCGGGTGCACCACCATGGCCAAAACGATAACGCCAACCGCCACTAGCAGACACGCCGCCAAGGCGCGGCCTAGGCGTAACCGCGCCTGGCTGGCCGTGAAGAAAAGCGGTGTGGGGACCCAAGGTTGGGACATCCCTGGCCCAGTGCCGGCGGAAAACCTGCGAACAATCGACCGTAGTCGTGGTCGGCACCGGCTGTGGGCCAGCTTGAGGAATCCCCTTGCTTTCGTCTCCCATTACTGCACAACTGCAGCGCCCCTTTTCGACACCAACATCTGTTGGCATGGTAAATTTGGAGGACGGCGGCATGACCAGACTTGTGCTTCACTCCGGGCAGGCGCAGTTTGCACCGGGAGGAGGATAAGCCGGCAATTCGATGTTCCGGATCAAGATTTGCGGAATCACTCGCGTCGAGGACGCCCACTTGGCGGCGGCAGCCGGGGCCGACGCCTGCGGGCTGAACTTTTTTGCCAAAAGCCCGCGGTGCGTCGCCTTTTCCACGGCTGCCGAAATCTGCCGCCAGTTGCCCCCATCAGTGGTGCGCGTGGGGGTATTTGTAAACGCTCCCCTGGCCGAGGTCATCGACACTTTCGACCGGCTGGGCCTGACCGCCATCCAGCTTCATGGCGATGAGCCACCCGAGTATTTGGGGCAGTTGGGGGGGCGGCCGGTGATCCGCGCGTTTCGCCTTGGGCCAGAAGGACTGTCAACCATCGAGCGTTACTTGGCCCGGTGCGAGGCACAAGGGGTCCTCCCCCGGATGGTGCTGGCCGATGCCTACCGCCCGGGCCAGTACGGGGGGACCGGAACCCAGGCCGATTGGGAGGCGTTGGCCGGCTATGGCGCCCTTCCGTGGAAGCTGCCTTTAGTTCTGGCCGGAGGATTAGGTCCGGACAACGTGGCCGAGGCTATTCGCCGGGTCAGGCCGGCAGCGGTGGACACGGCCAGCGGGGTCGAGGCAGCTCTGGGGCAGAAATCGGCCGAAGGGATGCGACGGTTTGTGGCGGCGGCCCGGGAGGCGTTTTCGGCCGGTTAATCCCCTTCTGGGCGCGGGTCCGGGCGCGACGTGGTCCGGGGTGGCCTGACCCTTGTCATCCTCTTCGCGGGTGCCGTATTATAAGCATGTTTGTAGCAAGACCCCCCATCGTTGGAGGAGCAGCCGTGGCTGAAGTCCAAACCAAGTTGCCGTACAAGGTTGCCGATATCTCGCTGGCCGAGTGGGGACGCAAAGAGATCCAGCTTGCCGAGGCCGAGATGCCTGGCCTGATGGCGCTGCGGCGGAAGTACGGGCCGAGCAAGCCGCTTACGGGCGCCCGCATCGCCGGCTGCCTCCACATGACCATCGAGACGGCCGTGCTCATCGAGACCCTGGTCGAACTCGGGGCCCAAGTCCAGTGGAGCAGTTGCAACAAGTTCTCGACGCAGGACCATGCGGCTGCGGCCATCGCCGCCCGCGGCATCCCAGTGTACGCCTGGAAAGGCGAGACCGATGCCGAGTACGACTGGTGCATCGAGCAGACGCTCATCTTCCCGGATGGCCAGCAGTTGAATCTGATCATCGACGATGGGGGCGATCTGACGGCCATGGTTCACAGCCCCAAGTACCGGCACTTGCTGCCGGGCATCCGCGGGCTGTCGGAAGAGACGACCACGGGGGTGCACCGCTTGTACCAGATGCACGAGCGGGGCGAACTGGCCGTGCCCGCCATCAACGTCAACGACTCGGTCACCAAAAGCAAGTTCGATAACCTGTATGGCTGCCGGGAATCGCTGGCCGACGGCATCAAGCGGGCTACTGGCGTCATGGTGGCCGGCAAGGTGGTCGTGGTGGCCGGCTACGGCGACGTCGGCAAGGGGTGCGCCCAGTCGATGCGGAGCTACGGTGCCCGCGTGATCATTACCGAGATCGACCCCATCTGCGCGCTCCAGGCCGCCATGGAAGGCTATCAAGTTACCACGATGGAAGAGGCAGCTCCCCAAGGGAACATCTTCGTAACGGCTACGGGCTGCTGCGACGTGATTCGCGGCGAGCACATGATGCAGATGCCCGACGGCGCCATCATCTGCAACATCGGGCATTTCGATGTGGAGATCGATGTGCGCTGGCTGAATAGCACGCCGGGTATCCGGCGTACCAACATCAAGCCCTTGGTGGATAAGTACACGCTGCCTAACGGCCGTTCGATCATCCTCTTGGCCGAGGGACGCCTGGTCAATCTGGGCTGCGCCGAGGGGCACCCGTCGTTCGTGATGTCCAACTCGTTCACTAACCAGGTGTTGGCCCAACTGGCCCTGTGGACCGAGCCGGAGAAATACCCGGTAGGCGTGCACACGCTGCCCAAGAAACTCGACGAGGAGGTGGCTCGCCTGCACCTGGAACAACTGGGGGCCAAACTCACCAAGCTCACGCCCAAACAGGCGGAGTACCTGGGGATTTCGGTCCACGGTCCGTTCAAACCCGATTACTATCGTTACTGACCTTTTATTCCTCGGGGCGGCGTTTGCCGTGAAACCGGGCGGCGCTTGCGCCTCTGAAGCGCGCTTCAGCCCGGTTAATGATTCGTCCGGGCCGTACGGGCACCGCGGCCGGCGCAGCCCCGTCATGCTATCTGGCGGCGCATGCCTGAAATCCAAGCTTTCCGCGGTATTCGGTACGACCTGGGACACGTCGGGTCGCTAAGCGATGTGCTGGCCCCGCCGTACGACGTCATTGGTCCCGAATTGCAGGACGAACTGTACCGCAAACACCCCTGCAACTTCGTTCGCCTGGAGCTGAACCGCATCGAACCGGGCGACGACGAGGCCAACAACCGTTACACCCGTGCAGCCCGGTTCTACAAGACCTGGCGGAGCCAAGGTGTACTGTTTCAAGAAGCCGACCCGGCCATCTACGTGTACCACCAGCAGTTCGAGCTGGAAGGCCGCACCCACCTCCGCCGCGGATTCATGGCGCGGATGCGGCTCTCGGCCTTCGGCCAGGGTCAGGTGTTTCCGCACGAGGAGACGCACCAGGCGGCCAAGCTCGACCGCCTGATGCTTACCGTGGTCACCAAAGCCAACTTCAGCCAGGTGTTCGGCCTGTATCCCGACCCCGAACTGCGGACCGACGCCTTGCTGGACCAGGCCATCGCCGGACGCACGCCCCTGGAAGCCGTGGACCACTTGGGGGTCGTGCACCGCCTTTGGCCGGTGACCGATGTGGGCGTCATCTCGGCCGTGGCCGCCCAGATGAGCCCCAAGCCTATCCTCATCGCCGATGGCCACCATCGCTACGAGACGGCCTGGAAATACCGGGAGGAGACCTACGAATCGGGGTTCCTGCGGCCGGATCACCCGGCCAATTACGTGCTGATGATGTTTGTGGCCATGGAAGACCCAGGACTGGCCATCCTCCCCACCCACCGCCTGTTCAAGGATGTGCCTGACCTGTCGGCCGCGGAACTGGCTGATCGGCTGGAGGATTGCTTTCGCGTGGAACCTGCCGGACGGGGGCCCGACGCGGCGGCTGCGGTTTGGGAAGACCTCCAGATTCTAGGCCAGGCGACCACCTTGGCGCTGTTTACCCGGCGAGACCAGCAATGGTCGCTGGCCGAACTGACGACCGCGGGCCGGCAACGCATGGATGCTGTGGCCGCTGATCACACGCCGGAGTGGCGGGCCCTGGGTGTAGGGGTACTTCATCGTTTGGTCGTCGAGACACTTCTGGGCCGGCCAAGCTGCCGCGAAATCCGATACGTGCACCGGGTGGAGGAAGTAGTCGAGGGCCTTGCATCTGGCCAATACCCGCTGGCGGCCATGCTCTTGCCTGTCACGGTCCAGCAGGTTCGCGACGTCAGCTTCCAGGGCGATCGGATGCCCGCTAAGAGCACTTACTTCTACCCCAAGCTGCTCAGCGGACTGGTGATTAACCCGCTGGAATGAGAGTTACCCGGCGGCCCACAGAGCGCGTAACATGGCCGGCCTGCAGGGCCACGCGGTGCCGCCGTCGATTCACAGAGCCATGAAGTGTGCAGTGTGCCACTGCTTGCCGAAAGCCCAGTGTGCCACTGCTTGCCGAAAGGCAAGCAGTGCTTGGATTAGTTAGGCACTGCTTCTGGCGAAGCAGTGGCACACGGCCCACGGCGTAGTGTGCCACTGCTTGCCGAAAGGCAAGCAGTGCTTGGATTAGTTAGGCACGGCTTCTGGCGAAGCAGTGGCACGCGGCCCACGGCTGCGCACACTCGTGGCTCCGCCCAGCCCTGATAGTCCCAACTCATGACACGGAGGCGGCGGATCGCGTGCTTCCTACGTCCCCAGCGACGCCTCTTTCCAACCGCCCCTGAGCACGCGGGCACTGGGCGGTGAGGCAACTCTGGGCGATTCGGCCGAGTTTCGCGCGGAACCCGATCGCAAAGAGTGTGCCGGCCACGAAAAAGGAGAGTTTCACGGGGAACTTGCTATTCCGTGGGATTGCCAAAGGCGATCGCCAAAGCCTGGCCGCAGCCCGGCTAGGCTGCCAAACTGGCATTCCGTTTTTCCTACTCGCGCTGCTAGAATCGCACACGGTCGAAGTGAGCAATCCGGGCGGCACGGAGGCGCCCTGTGGGCCGTACGTTGTGCGTCGTAAACCAGAAAGGGGGGGTGGGCAAGACCACCACCGCCATCAATTTGGCCGTCGGCTTGGCCAAGGCGGGCTGCCGCACCCTTTTGGCCGACCTTGATCCGCAGTGCAATGCGACCACCGGATTGGGGCAGGAGCCCACGGCCCGGCATCCGCTGGTTTCTGGTGCGCCGCTCCGCTCGGCCACTCGTCCGACGCAAACCCCTGGGCTGGAGCTATTGCCCGGCAGCCGCAGCTTTCGCGATGTGGAGACCCTCGCTCGCGGCGATCAGGCCCAGGCCACGCGGCTTAGTCGCCAGCTTGCCGGCGGATGTGCCGGTTACGATTTCGTGCTGTTGGATTGTCCGCCGTCGCTGGGGCAGCTCACTCGCACGGCGCTGGCCAGCTCGACCGAAGTCCTTATGCCCATCCAGTGCGAGTACTTCGCCATGGAGGGCTTGGTGCAGATGATCGAGGTCATTCGGGATGTAATGCACGCCCGGGACAACCAGCTCCAGTTTGGCGGCATCGTGCTGACCATGTACGACGCTACGCTGGAGCTGACCTGGGAAGTCGAGGCGCAGGTCCGCGACTTCTTCGGAGAGATCGTCTTCCAGACCGTCATCCCGCGCGATGTGGCGGTTTCCGAAGCCCCCAGCCATGGGAAATCGGTCATCGATTACGCCCCGCGGTCGCGAGGTACCCGGGCTTACGTAGAACTCTGCATGGAGGTACTGGAACGTGTCTAAAGAACGACGCCTAGGCCGAGGGTTGGAAGCCCTGCTGAGTCGCACCCCTCGAACCGAACCCACACCCGGTAGTGCCAACGCTCCGGTCTTGTCCCCTCCAGGGGCGAGCAGTCCGGGCGACGCAGGGGTGTCGGCGCCGGGACCGGCCGGTGGCACGGCCGAGGGCCTTTATGGCAACCTAAATCCGTATCAGGATGCCGTTGCGACGACGCCGGCAGGGGCGAGCACGCCACCCCCTGTTGCGGCGACGCCGTCCGCTGCGACAGCGCCCTCTGTTTCTGGGGAACCGAAAGCCGCTCCCGCCGCAGCTTCGCCTGCTGCCGGTCCCCTGCGGATTCCTATCCGCCAGATCCGAAGCAACCCTTTCCAACCCCGGCAGGATTTCGACGAGGCCGAACTGCAAGCGCTGGCCGACAGCCTCCGTGCCCACGGCCTGTTGCAGCCGGTAGTGGTTCGGCGCACCGCCGAGGGTTACCAATTGGTGGCGGGCGAGCGGCGATTGCGGGCTGCGGTCAAGGCGGGTTGGAGCGAGGTGCCGGTGCAGATTGTCGAGGCCGACGACCGCCAGCTTGCCGAACTGGCCATCGTGGAGAACCTCCAGCGCAAAGACCTCAACGCCCTGGAAAAAGCCATCTCCTTCCACCGCTACATCGAAGAGTACGGCTGCACGCATGAGGAGTTGGCCTCGCGCCTGAAGCTCGACCGCTCCACGGTCACCAATTTCCTCCGCCTGCTGGAACTGCCCCCGGCGGTGCAAGAGGCGCTGCGGCAGGGCCGGATCAGCCAGGGCCACGCCCGCGCGCTGTTGCCGCTGGGCGACGAGCATGAACAGATCGAGTTCTGCCAGCGGATCCAGCGCGAAGGGCTCAGCGTACGCCAGACTGAAGCCCTGGTCCAAGAGGCCATTGCCGCCGCCGACGCAGAGCCGTTGGGCTTGATCGGCCGCGAGGCTCCCCCGCCCCGCCCCCGCCGGCTGACCAGCGAGCACATCGCCAGCCTGGAACAGGAGTTCCGCGCGGCCCTGGGAACCAAGGTGAAGATCACCCACTCGGCCCGCGGCCGGGGGAAACTTACCATCTTCTTCACCAGCCATGAGGAGTTCGACCGCCTCCGCCAACAGATCTGCGGCGCAGGGGAGGGCAGTTTAAGGGTGCCGAGTGAGAGGGCAAAGGAACCGCGACAGCGCTCGGACCTGGCTCGACATGCCCGGGCGGGGTGAGAGGATTTCTGGAACGGCCTGCCCCGGCCGAAGCAGCAAACCGCGGCGCTACGCGGCTCGGCGGATGACGCCGTCTTCCATCTCGTAGACGGTGTCGAATACATCCAAGGCGCGGTGGTCGTGGGTGACGACGATGACTCCGGTGCCGTGCTGATGCGCCACAGCGCGGAACAGTTCCATCACTTGCCGGCCGCGGACGCTGTCCAAGGCTGCGGTGGGCTCGTCGGCCAAAAGGATGCTAGGCCGGTTGGCCAGCGCCCGCGCCACCGCCACCCGCTGCTGCTGGCCGCCGGAAAGCATGGCCGGGGCGTTCTCGGCCCGGTCGGCCACCCCCAGTTCCTCCATCAAGGCCAGGGCGCGGCGCCGCGCTTCTCGGCTGGGTACCCCATTGATCTCCATCGCCACTTGGACGTTTTCGCGGGCGGAGAGAAAGGGGATGAGGTTCGACTTCTGAAACACGAATCCGATGTGCTGGCGGCGAAATGCCCGCAGGTCCACCAGGGCCCGCGGTCCATCGAGGACCCACTGGCCCCCGATGCGTATTTGGCCTGCCGTGGGCGGGTTGATGAGTCCCACGGCCGTCAAGAACGTCGATTTGCCCGCCCCGCTGGGGCCTAGCAACGCCACCACTTCGCCACGCCGCACGGCGATGCTCACATCGCGCATGGCGAGCACCTCGGTGTTGCCGCTGCCGTACACCTTGCGGAGGTTACGGGTTTCGATGGCTAAAGGAGCTTCCATGGATTCAGCCCATCAGCGCCTGATTCGGCTCCACACGCATGGCCCGCCAAATCCCCAAAACGCTGGAAAGTACGGAAATAACCAGCACGATGACTGCAAGCTGCGTCAAATCCTGCTCGGTCAGCACGACACGCCGCGGAAAATACGGGAAGAGCTTTTGACCCGCGAAGAAAGCGATCACGTAGCCCACACCGCCCAAGACCACCGCTTGCTGGATAATCATTCCCAGGATGACTCGATTGCGGGCCCCAATGAGTTTCAACAGCGCAATGGAATGCAGCTTATCGAGCGTGAGGGTGTAAAGGATCAGCGCCATGATGATCGCCGCGATCACCGTCAGCAACACCCGGAACATACCCAATTGCCGGCGAGCCTTGTCTACCATCCCTTGGACGAGCAGCTCTTCCTGGTCGGCTTTAGTGAACACGCTTACATCGCCCCATGCCGCCATGGTATCGACGACACGTCGGACATCGGTCCCGCGCGTCAGACGGACGATCACTGCACTCAGTTCCGGAGCGGGCACGGCGGGTAACTGGTTGGCGGGCTGCGACAGCCGCTCGGCGAGCAAGGGCTGCTTCAGAAATGTTTCATCGGCCTGGCTGCGGCGCTGGCGGGCGGCCCGTTCGAGGTGGACGGCTTCGGGCGGGGTGTCGAACTGGATAGCCTCCGAATCCCGCAGCGTGACGAATCCCATCCCCTCGCCATTGGTGCTGACCATTCCCCGCGTCAAACCGACTATCGTATACGTCTCCTTGCCCAGCCGAAGACGCTCCCCAAGGCAAAGACCCAGGCTCTGATCGACGACGATCTCGTAGTGGTTTTGCCGCAGGGGCCGACCCGCCACCAGCGGAAGCCAGTCGCCCTTGTCTGTCGGCCAATCCAGGCCCAGAACCGACATCCGCAGCGGCCGGCGTTCGTGCTGGCGCTGGATGGTATGAAACACGAACCCCCGCGCGCTGACCACTCCGGGCACCACTTGGACCCGATAAACCAGGCTCCGGGGCACATGCGAGAGTTCGGCGAACGGTCCCCGGGTGTCGCGCTGCACTATCCACAGGTCCGCTCCGATGCGCTCGACCAACAGCGTGGCGTCCTCGATCAGGCCTCGGTAAATCCCGCCCATGCCCATTACCACCATCAGGAGCATCCCGATGCCGACGGCGGTGAGCACAAAACGGCCCAGGTTGTGCCGGATATCCTTCACCGCCAGGTTCATGGCACCGCAATCCTCCGCCTGTCGAGAGCCACCTTCGCGTCCCGGGCCCCCAAAAGGACGACATCGTCGGCCGAAAGGCCCGACACAACCTCCACGCGCTCCCCCGATTGAAGGCCGATGGTAATGGGTCGCCACTCGGCCCTGTCTACTGTTCGCAAATAAACTCCCGGCTGGCCATCGCGCCAGACCACAAACCGTCCAGGCAGCACCAGCGCCGCCGGTTTTCGGTCGGTCTGGATATACACCTCAGCCCGTTGGCCCACCGCCCAATTGACGGGCAACCGCATCGCCCGAACATCGACGATAAACTCGCGCGTTTCGCGATCGGCTTCGCGGCCCAGCCGGGCCACTTGTCCTTCATAATGCGCTTGTGGCTCAGAGCGGAATACGATTCGTGCGGGCTGACCGACGCGCAAGCGGGCCATCTCCGACTCGTCCACCCAGGCCGAAACCCAGATCTCTTCCAACGAGATCAAGGTCAAAACAGGACTGCCCGGCACGACGATATCCCCGGGATCGCGGAACCGCCGCACGACCAGCCCCGCGAAAGGCGCACGGATAACTGCGTCAGCCAAGAGGGCTTCCCGGTAAGCGAGGGTTTTCTCGGCTGCCGCCTGTTGCCGGCGGCCTTCTTCCAGGGCAGCCCGAGCACGGGCCTGCCCCGCCTCCGCCACCCGAAGCGCCTCGGTGGCCTTATCGTGTTCGTCGGCCGTGGCCACCTTTTGAGTGACTAGTTTCTCCACGCGCTCGTAGTTCTGACGGGCCTGCTGGAGCACAGCCCTCGCCTGGGCTTCATCCGCCTGAAGCCGGTCCAAAGCCGCCTGGGCCGCCGACAGGTTCGCGCGGGCGATCGCAACCTGCTGCTTGAGGTCGGCGTCGTCCAGACGCACTAGAACCTGCCCCGCCTCCACCCGATCCCCTTGATCTACCAGCAGCCTCTCGATCCGGCCCGAGATTTTGGGGCTGATGGTCGATTTGACCCGCGCCTCCAGCGTCCCGGTTCCCATCACCTCGTAAACCATTTCCTCCGGCTGCACCACATGCTCGACCACCGCCACGGGCGAGAACCAGAACCAATAGACCCCGCCGGCCGCGACCCCCAGCAACACCAACCACCGGGCCGCCCTTGCCAGCAGGCCGGGCCACTTGTCCCATGCACCGCGCGGAGCCGATTCGCCATTCATGAGTGCAGCTCCTGCCGCACGGGTGCCTCCGCCCCGGCCGACCGTGCCAGCGCAACCCCCGCCGCCACCGCCCGGCGGATATCGTCGGGAGCGACCCCCAGCCGAAGGGCCTCGCGCACGTGATGCTCAAGACACGGAACGCATGCCGAGCCGCCCGCCGCGCTGGCCCCAATCAGCTCCTCTACAGCTTCCATCGTTGAACACGACCTGCACTCCGCCTCGACGGCCGCGGCCAGAGCCTCCAATTGGGCTAATACTCGGCTGTATAAAGATTCTCGATCGCCGGACATGACACGTCCCTCGTACCTCATCCCCCTGTTTTGTCTACTCTTACGGATGCGCTTCGGGCCGCCGGGGTTACAATCGGTACTGCCGAAACAGCACAGGGGACCGGTAACCAGCCAATACCGCCATCCCGCCACAGAACGCGTAGAATGGGCACCGGCCGCCCGTCGCCGCACCACCGTGGTGCGCCGGGCGACATAGGCAGTCGGCCATGCCCCATCCATGTGTACGGGCCCTGCATGTATCATTCCGGTCTGCGGGTGACCTTGACGGCGGCCGGGAGGCCCAGTATGGTCTGTGCCCGTATGTACCCCGGCCAAGCGGCGGTCTGCGCCCAGGGGAGCTCTTTCGTACCGCAGCGCGCCGCGACCCTGTATTTGGCAACGCCGCGCAGACCATTACTCAGGATACCGTGGCAGTGGCGGCCGACAAAGGCAGCACGATGCAAGCCCGACGCCCGGTGGCGGCGGCCCTGGCGCTGGCGGCAGGGATGGCCGTGCTCGCCGGTACCGGGTGCCAGAAGATCCCCAAGCGCCCGGCGCGCTCGCTGCTCCGCCCCGTGCAGATGTCGCCCGACAGCGTCGTGGTGGATATCTTTTTCATCCGCTTCCCGTTCGGCGATCCCCAAGCCAACGGCGATCTGTGGGCCGAGGTGGATGAACAGGCCTTCTCGCCCGAACTCCGCCAACGACTGACCCGCAACGGGTTCCGGGCGGCCCTCATTGCCGGCCCCATGCCGGCCACCCTGTGCCAGTTGCTGGAAATTCCAGAAAAACCGCCTCCTTCTGCCAGCCACACAGGGGTCACAGTGACTGACCTCCGCGAGGATCCCAAGGTGGTGCGGCGGCATGTGCAGGTGCGTGCCGGCCAGCGGACCGAAATCCAGACGTCCGGCGTGTATGAGCGCTTGCCGGTGCTCGTTTGCGAAGCGCGGGGGGTATGCGGCCAGGAATACACAGATGCCCAGGGAGTGCTGGCCCTAAGAGCCGATGCTCAGCCCGATGGCCGGGCCCGCCTGCATCTGGTCCCCGAGGTGCACTACGGCCAGCCCCGGCTGCAACGCATTCCCACACCTGGCGGGGTACGGCTAGAACCGGGCCGGCCACGCCGCGCTTTCGATGACCTGGCGATGGAGGCCATGCTTCAACCCGGCCAGATGATCGTCGTGGCCAGCCTTCCGCATAAGCCAGGCAGCCTGGGACACTACTTCTTCACCCAAGAAACGTCTGGCAAGCTGGAACAGAAGTTGATGGTGATCCGCTTGTCGCAGACCCAGCGAGACGACCTGTTTGACCCCCAGCTCCCCCTGCCGCTGGACTCCCTACCCGTTGATGCCAAATAGTTGAGGGCCCGTTCTCCGAACCCACGCCAGGGCGTGGATCATGAACAACGGGCAACGTGCCCACCGCGCACTTGAGTTAAACGATTCCCCCGATCGGGGCTTACTTCAGGTCGATCGGAATGTCGTTCAAGCCCGCCTTAACTTCCACCTTGAGGGGGCTACTGGACTCGTTCCAGTACGCCTGCGGAACTTTGGGATCCGGACCTGTGCCGCCCCTCGGGTGGTCGGGATCCGCTTCGGTCTTGGGGGAAAGGAACACGGTGTAGATGCCAGCCTTCAAAGGAGTGGCCACCTTGAACGAACCATCGGACTCGATATCGGCCGCCGTGGCCACGCCCGTCGTCTTGCTGACGAAGTTCAACCGGGCATTGGAGAACGGTTGGCCGCCCAGCGTAACCTTCCCCTGCAGGGTGCCCACAGGTTCCGACTTGGTGCAGCCGGCCACGGCCCCCAGTAATACCAACAGCATCACCGCGACGCGCACCCGGGGGTTTTCTTGAAAGCGACGTTCCATGATGCGATCTCCTTGGTTGTCAGGAAAGGCTTGCCCCGGCCCGCCACGCCGGACGGGTCGCTATGCCGGCCGGGAGCGAGTTATGGCACGTTCACGGGCTGAGCGTCGTTGCGCACCGCCAGGCGGGTGAGGGTGACGTAGTCGATGGTTTCGCTAAAGAATTTCACCGCACCATCGGTCATCACCGCATTCAGACCGCCGGGATGCATCGAATTGATAATGGTGTTGTTGGCGTAAGGCCGGTTGGCACCTGCCGGCGCGTTATTGCGTCCCAAGGGGGCCACCTTCAGGTTGGGGGCGTAGCGGATGCATGTGGTGCCAGTTTGCCATAGGTCGGCACAGTTCACACTGGGGCGCGACGGGTGCCGGGCGCCATACCAGCCCCCGTAGTAGTTGGCGGTGATGTTATCCTCGCCGACCAGCCCCGACTGCTCGATGACGAGAAACGTGTTCGAGGTCCCGTCGCGAGCGTCACGGAAGCCCCACGGCTCGTTGGGAGTGAGCATGCCGCTGTCGCACACCGATCCCCCGTAGATCGCCCCTGCACAGTAAATGCCCTGGTTAGGGTTCGGTCCCGGGTTCGGAATCGCCCCCATGCAACCCACGTAGTGGATGTTCAAGGCAAAATCGCGGTTGTTGCCGTTGGGTGGGTTGTCGAACGGCTTGATTTCGCTGGAAGGGCACTGATAGGCCGAAATCAGCAGCCTGCGGAGCACTTGGCAGGCCCCTGTGAAGCCGGGAATACCCGCGCCAGGACCTCCCGCGCCGAACAGGTTCGAGGCATCGGCGGTGAATGCCAACTGGCTGTACACGCCCCCTTGCTCGATCCAGGGCAGGATCGCCGTACGCCAGTTGGTGCCGTTAGAAGGCCAGACGTTAGTGAAATTCAGCGACCACGTGCCCATGGGCAAGGTCTTATACGAACTCTCGTAATTATGCATGGCCAGGCCGATCTGCTTGAGGTTGTTCGTGCACTGGCTCCGTCGCGCCGCTTCGCGCGCCGCCTGCACCGCCGGCAGCAGCAGGGCGATCAAAATACCGATGATGGCAATCACCACTAGGAGTTCGACTAGCGTGAACGCTCGCCGTGGGGATGATGACCTCATAACTCTCACTCCGAAAACTGCGGACAGGTACGGCCTACTCATGCGGCGACGGCAACGCGCCGTCGCCGGAAATACGCCTTGGTAAAACGTCGCTGTTCGGCTCCCGCGCTTCTTCGATCCGAGTGGCCCGAGGTGGTCACCTCCAACACTATCATTTATACCAGCCGCCCGGCCACATGGCAACGATTCCAGGCTTCATCCCCGGCAATATAATCGAATGTTTTTTTAATAATATTTTCTATAACGGCTTGAACGGGGTCACCCAAACCAAAGGCCTGCCCCCGTCGTCGGCGCGCACTTCGTAGCGCAGCTCCGCCTTGGCCAGCACCCGCCGGATCAGCCCATGGTGAGTGGTCCGCGTGCGCGGCAACGTAACGTACACCTTAGCCGGGTCGATCCCTTGCCGCTCCATAGCCAGCCGGTCCCAAAGCACCGTGGCTTTCAGCCGCTGGCCGATGGCTTCCATGGCTTGGGTCACCGCCACATTCTGAAGGTTGGCATGGAACGACTCGAAGAGGCCCGGCAAAAGTTCGGGGACTGGCTCCTCCGGAGGCCAGCCGACCGGCCAGCCTGCCTTACCATCGGCCAGCGGCCGGACCACCAGTTCCCAGCGTCCAGCACGGTTGGCCAGCGGCACCATGCACAACCCAGCCGACCGCAGCAGGTAGGCCATGGCGGTGCCTGCCGCTAGCCCCTTCAGCTCCTCGGCAGGCGCGGCGCCGGCCAGTGCTTGGCCGAGCGGTTCGTCAATCCGAAGCGTAACGCCCACTTGGGCGGCGATCTGCTGGACCACCTCGCTGCGATGTTTGCCCTTGGTCGAAGTCCCCACCGGCTGGCCCAGCGTCTTCTTAAGTTGCTGAAGTCGCTCGGCTGAAAGTCCCAAGGGCCCGGCTAGTTCCGGAGCTTGCGGCTTTTGGCCCAGCCCTTTACGGGCGACTTCTTCCAACCATTGCACCGCTTGCCGAGCCTGACTGAGGCGGAAGCGACCCGAAGGAAGGACCAACTCGTTCTGCGTGTCGATCATGCCGATTACCCGATACACCGGCTGGCCTACCGCTCCCTGGACCTCGATACCCACCCGGTCGGATTCCTGTATGGCACGAATGCGGACCTGAGTCAGGCCGGCGCGGGCCAGTTCACGCAGCCACTCTTGCGCCGCCGTGATGGGTGCCCGCGGCTCCAGGAAGATCTCGACCTCCACGCGGGCCGTCTCGGGCACCGCCAACCACCCCACCAAAAGCGTCCACGCGATACCCATTTTGCTGTTCTCCGCTCAGGCGAGCCCAGGCATTGTTTTTCCAGCCATGGCCAGCAGCCCGGCGATTATACCACGCCCGGGCGAGCGCCAGGCGGCCAGGGCCAAGCAAAGGCCGCCTTCCGGGAATCTTGTGGCCGCACGCCTCGCGGCTGTAGCGGCCAATCGGAGGTACTCGTACAATGCCGGGCTATGGGGCTGGATTGCACGCTTTATCGAGGCCGTCGTCGGCGGGCCTTCACGCTGGTGGAGGTGCTGGTGGTGTTGGCCATTGTCAGCATGGTGGCGGCTTTGCTGCTGCCGGCCGTGCAGACCGCCCGCGAGGCCTCCCGCCGGGCCCAATGCGCCAGCCGGCTGCGGCAAGTGGGCCTGGCCCTGGCCCAATATGAATCGGTGCGGGGCGTGTTTCCGGCGGCCTTTACCCGCCGGCCCGATCATAACGTGCTGACCTTTTTGCTCCCCCATCTGGAGCAGCAGGCGGTTTACGACCGCTTCAACCTAACCCGCGATTGGAGCGCGGCGGCCAACCGGCCGGCCCGCGAGGTGGACTTGCCGGTCTTCCTCTGTCCCACGGCACCTGCGGGGCGGCGCTATGTCTCCGATTTTGCCGCTGGCACCTTGATCACTTCCGGAGTGTGGACCCCTCTGGTGGCCGCAGGGACGATCCGCCCCCGTTCCGACTGGACCAACCTCTTCTCGCCCGCCGCAGGCCGATGCACCTCGGCCGCCGAGGTTCGTGATGGGCTGTCCCAGTCTTTCATGTTTTTCGAGTGTGCGGGCCGGCCGCAGTCTTGGCGCCTGGGCCAGTTCGAGCCCGGGCGTGTCATAAGCGGCGCGGCCTGGGCCGACGACCAAGCCCCTTTCTGGGTGCATAGCGTGTGCCACGGGGCCGCCATGTTCGGGTGCAGCAACAACAACGAAATCTATGCCTTTCACCCGGCCGGGGCCAATTTCCTTTACGCCGATGTCTCCGTACACTTTCACACGCCGGAGATGGCGGCCGACGTGTTCGTTTCGCTATTCACCAAGGCAGCCGGCGACTGACAAGGGAGGCAGCCCGGCCCGGCCGGCACCGCAATCCCGTGGCACTTTTGCCGCGGTTGGCGGCAGGGGCTACGCCATTTCTTCGGCCAGTCGGGTTTTCGACCGCCGGACTGCGGCCGGGGTTTCAAGGGGCACTTCGGGCTCGGTTTCCCCGCCGGCCAGGGCGGCTGCCGGCTGTTGCGGTTCGAGTTGTTCCTCGGCCCCCTCGGGGTACTTCGGCGGGCGAGCGGCCCGGCGAGCCACCCATCGGCTCAGGTCGTCCCACAGCGAGTATGCCACCGGGGTGACCAGCAGAGTCAACAGCAGCGACAGGGTCTGGCCGCCAAGGATCACTTTGGCCAGGCTGGCGCGGCTAGCGGCCCCGGGGCCCTGGCCCAGCGCGATGGGAATCATGGCCGCAATGAGCATCACCGTAGTCATCAAGATGGGGCGCAAGCGGGTATGGTTGGCTTCGAGGATAGCCTGGTCGCGCGGCAGGCCCCGCTGCCGGAGCACGTTCGTGTAGTCGACCTGCAAGATGCCATTTTTCTTGACGATACCAAAGAGCATGAATAACCCGAACATCGCGTACAGGTTCAGGTTCGTGCGGAGCAACAAGAGGGAGACCAGGGCGAAAGGCAGGGTCAGCGGCAACGCCAGCAGAATGGTGATGGGGTGGACGAAACTTTCGAACTGGGCCGCCAGGATCATATACATGAAGATGAACGCCGTGATAAAGGCGATGAGAAAGTTCTGGTTCGACTCGCCCATCACCTTAGCCCGGCCGATGAACTCGTAGTGGTAATCGGCGGGCAGGTTGAGCGAATCGACGAACTGGGAGAGGTCGCGCACGGCATCGCCCAGGGCCATGCCGGCTTCCAGGTTGGCGGTGATGACCACCTGGCGCTGCATGGCGAAGCGATCGATGCTGGCCGGACCGCGGGCCGGCTCCAGGCGCGCGAGGCTGGCCAGTTGCACTAACCCCGCCTTGGGCGAGGGGATCATCAGGCGCTGGATGGCCTCGGCGCGGTCCCGCGACGACAGCTCCGCGCGCAGCCAGACGTCGTACTGCTCGTCCAGCTCCTTGTACTTGGTGACCGGCTCGCCGCCGACCAGGGTATTCAGGGTCGCGGCGATGGTCTGCACCGGGATGCCCAGGTCCGAAGCCCGCTCGCGATCGATCACCACCCGCAGTTCCGGCTTGCGGAGCGAAAGGCTGGTGTCGATATCCACATAGGCCGGGTTGCGGCGCATATAGGCCATGATCTTTTCGGAGTATTCCTGGAGCCTTGCCAAGTCGGGCCCCCGGAGGTTCAAATCAATCATCGACTGCCGGAAGCCGGCTCCGGAGACCACCGCGGCGTCCTGCACGGCGGAGCGGAGTTCCGGGTACTCGGCCATGATCTGCCGGGCCTGGCGCTGCACCTCGAACTGCGTGAAGTACCGGGGATTGCGTTCCGGGGTACGGAGGATGGCCTGGAGCCAGAACTGCGGGTCGTACCAGTGCCGGGTCCGTTCCTCCAGGTCCACCAGCCGGGCGTAGATCGTCCCAGAAGTTACATCCCCCTGGCCCCGCGTCATCCGCCCCGTGGTATCGCCAATGGTGGAGAACACGTGCGTTACCCCGTGCAAGGCGGCAATCCGCTGCTCGATCTCCCGGAAGACCTGATCCGCGCGGTCCAGCGTGTATCCTTCCGGCAGGATGATGGCCACCTCGAACTCGCTCTGGTCGTCCCGGGGTAGGAAGTCGAAACCGATGATGCGGAACAGGAACCACGTGCTGACCAGAAGGGCCAAGACGGTGGCGACGATCACCCAGCGGTGGCGCAGCGACCAGGCGAGAATCCAGCCATACGCGCCGTCGATGGCCCGCCACAGCCACTTCTCCTTGCTGGCGCCGCGCTTTCGCCGCAGCTTGAGAAACCGCGAGCAGAGCATGGGCGTCAGGGTGAACGAGACGAACCAGCTCATGAGGATCGCAAAGGCCACTGTGGCCCCGAAGCTGCTGAAGAACCGCCCCACCCGGCCCCCCATGAACACCACGGGCAGGAAGATCACCAATAGCGACAGCGTGGTCGCCGATACCGCCAGGGCGATCTCGCCTGTGGCGCTCGAAGCCGCCTTGAGTGCCGGCAACCCGTGTTCCTCCATGTGCCGGAAAATGTTCTCGTTGATTACCACCGCATCGTCGATGACGATGCCGATGGCCAGGATCAACGCCAGCATCGTCATGTTGTTCAGCGTATAGCCCATCCAGTACATGAAGGCGAAGGTGGTAACGATCGAGGCGGGGATGGCCAAGCTGGCGATGATCGTGGTCCGCCAGTCCTGGATGAAAAGCAGAATGGTCATCGCCACCAGCACGGCCGCGATGACCAGATGGAAGTTCAGCTCGTGGATCGAGGCCCGGATGAACTTGGACTGGTCCTTGACCACCATCATTTCTACGTCGGGGGGTAGAACCTCGCGGAGCTGCTCCATGCGGGCCCGCACGCGGTCCACCACCTCAACGGTATTGGTCCCCGATTGTTTCTGCACGATGAGGCTTACCGCATTGCGCCCATCCAGCCGGGCCAGGCTGCGGGGCTCCTCAAAGGAATCGACCACCCGGCCGATGTCGCGGATGCGGACCGGGTAGCCGTTGCGGTCGGCCACGATCAGGTCCAGGAACCCTTCGGCGGTGGGCACCCGCCCCATGGTCCGCAGCACCAGTTCGCGGGTTCCCTGGTCCACCCGGCCGCCGGGCAGCTCCAGGTTCTGCCGCATCAAGGCGGCCCGTACCTCCTCGATCGAAAGGTGGTAGGCCGTCAGCTTGTCGGCATCCACATAGACGTTGATGGCCCGCTGCCGCCCTCCGACCAGAATCACCGCGCCCACGCCGGGGAGGCTTTCGAGGTTCTCCTTGATTTGTTTGCGGGCAATTTCGGTGATTTCCTGCATGGGGCGCGGCGCGGCCACCGCGATTTGCAGCACCGGCGAGGCATTGAAATCGAACTTGTCGATGATGGGGTTGTCCGTCCCCACCGGCAAAAGCGAGAGGATGGTGGAGATCTTGTCCCGCACCTCCTGGGCCGCCACGTCTCGGTCCTTCTCCAATACGAACTGCACGACAATCTGCGAGAACCCCTCCTTGGTGGTCGATCGCATCTCGTCGATGCCCGAGACCGTGTTGATGATCTCCTCCAGGGGCTTGGTGACACTGGTCTCCATCTCCTCGACGCTGGCCCCTTTGAGCGTCGTGGTGACCACCACCACGGGGATTTCCACGTTGGGCAACAGGTCCACCCCCAGCCGGCTCCGCCCCACGATCCCCAGCACGATGGGCGCGGAGACAAGCATCACCGTGAACACCGGGCGCTTAATGCATAAGTCCCACAGGGTCATGGCAGCAACGCCTCACTCTTTCCGCCTTCCTCCCGGCTTCAACGCCAACCATCCTTCAGGGCGCCTTGGCTTCTTGAGGCTTCTCGCCCTCTTCCGGCGAGCGGATCCGCACCGGCACCCCCTCAGCGAGTTTTTCCTGGCCGGTGAGAACGATTGAGTCGTCCAGGCGGAGATCGGGGCTGGCCGAGGGCACCAATTCGACCCACATGCCGCGGAGATCGCTTGCCTGGGCAGCCTGCGAAGCCCGGCCCTCGAGCCCCCGCTGGACCGCGATGGCGTGTGCCTTGCCGTCGCGGACCACGAACACTTTGGTCGAGCCGGCAAAACTGACGACCGCTTCGACCGGCACCGTCCAGGCCTGGCGGTCCTTGCCCACCAGGATCTCGGCCTTGGCGAAGCCGCCCGCCTTCAGCTCGCGCCCAGGGTTGTCCACACGGATTTCGACCTCAAAGGTACGGCTCAAACGGTCCACCGCCGGATTGACCCGCCGCACTTTGCCCGCAAACACCCGCTCCGGATACGCCTCGACACGAATGTCGGCAGGCTGGCCCACCTGCACCCGGCCGGAATAGCGCTCGGGCACGGCCGCCTTGAGCTTCAACACCTTATCCATGACAAGCTCGAACGCGGCCGTGGAGCTGCCCGGGGCGTCCTTGAGCATCTCTCCCACCGAAACCTTGCGCTGCACCACCGCGTATTCGTACTGCTCGGGCGGTACGTCCCCGTCCTGCAGGGGACCTCGCACGGCGGCGGACGGCACAACCAGGCGCGTGTCGCGGAGCTTCTTTTCCGCGATCTTCAACAGCACCAGCCGGTGCTTGATACCAGCTACCACGGCTTGGGCATCGAGCTGGGCCTGCACGCGGGTGTTCATGGCCACCTGATAGTCGGTCACCCGCAAGTCCAGCTCCTCCTGGCTGACCGTGTTCTGCTCGCGCAGACGCCGCGTCCGCTCCAGGCGGGTTTTGGCCAACTCTTCCTGATCCTTGGCCCGCTGGACGGTAGGCAACTTGTCGATATCGAAACTGCCGCCGGTCAAGATGGCCATGATCGCATCGGGATTGAACTGGTCGGGGGGCGGCAGGGGCAGGCCGATCCGCGCCGCTTCGAGTTCCAGGGCCCGCTTGGTCTCTTCCAGGCCAAGTTCGTAGTCGGTCGGATCGATCTGCAATAGCGGATCGCCGGGCTTGACGATGTCGCCCACATCGCGGAAGACGGCCACCACCCGTCCCGGAACTTCGGCGTTTACCGTCACCTCGTCATAGCCATAGAACGTCCCCACGACCTCAACGGTCCGCGGCACCTCGCGGACCTGGATGCGGCCGACGGTAACCGTGACCGCTTTGGAGGCGGGGCCGGCCGCGTCGGCGGACTCGGCCTTTTGCCTGGCAGCGGGACCGGCCTTCGGGACCTCGCCGCCTGCCTGCCAGGCCATCACGCCGGCGCCGAATGCGGCAAGCACCAGCGCCGCCAAAAACAGCCAGCGATATTTTCGCCCCGGTTTATGGTCGGACATGTATCGTCATGCTCCGGAAACTTTCAGACTTTGCCGTCGCACAACCGGCCACCGTGCTTTTCCAAACTCGCCGAGCCTCTAAAAGCGCCGGATTCGCCCCTGCCCAACGACCCTACGAACGGGAGAGCCACGCCTTGCGCTCCGCGTCGCTGAGGATGCCGAGAAAAGCCACTTGCAGCACGTCTTCAGCCTGCTGCGCTGGCGACCGCGTCCGTCCTGAAAAGTAATTGGCGAACATGGTACCGTACAGCATGTCGCTAATGACTTCCGTGATGCGTTCGACGTTCAAGGGCCGGACCCGTCCCTGGGCGATCAACGATTCCAACAGTGCCCGCCAGCGTCCGATATTGGCTTCCCGATATACGAAGTACGTGGGGGTCTTGCGGTCCTTGAATTGGGCCCGCTCCTGAATCAAAAGCTCCACGAACTCCGCGTTGGCATCGAAGAACTCCAGATAGGCCCGAGTGGCGACCGCCACCCGCTGGAAGGGATCCTCTATGCCTTCCATAGCCGCGTCGACGTAGTCCCGCAGGCGCTGCATTCCTCGGTCCACTGCGGCCAGAAAGAGTTCTCGCTTGCTCGGAAAGTACCGATAAATGGTTCCCTTGCCGACTCCAAGCCGATCGGCCAGCTCCTGTGTGTTGGCCTGGTCGTAACCTCTCTGGGCAAAGAGCCTTGCGGCAGCATCGAGGATTTGCTCTTGGCGGCGTTTACGGAGGGCCAAGTCGGCGGGTCGGCCACGAGAACGCGGGGAGGCAGTTTCACGAACCATGGAAGGCACTTTCAGACGGACCAGTCAGTCAGTTAATAGTACTTCCGCCCCTTCCCGCTGGCAAGCCTTGCCACTGCCAACGAACAGCCCAGCGGTCCACATACCCGGCCCCTATGGGGGTTACGGGCCCACTCCGCACGGCCCCGCCCCAACTCCAATGAATTGGCACCGGGGTCAATGACCAATCCAAGCCAAGGGCCCGCCGGGCGGCTCCTAAACCTGCCTGGCCACCCCCCGATCGGACCACCCTTCGCGCTACTTGGCCCATGAGGGCGAAGCTGTGTCGGGCGAAAGACGACGTACCATTCCACCTGACGGTGGGGTCCAATACTGCGCTTTAACTATAACGCCTAAGGGCTATAATCACTTTCGGAACTCTTGGTCTTTCCCCACTTTGGAGGCTTTCGAATGGAAAAAGAGGTCTTGGATCGTGCCGAGGCGATCCAACAGCGGCTCCTCCAATTGAGGGACTCCCTTTGACTACGCTGCCAAACAGGCTCGCGTTGCTGAAATCGAACGCCTGATGGCGGGGCCCGACTTTTGGGTCAATCAGGAACGAGCTCAAGCGCTGGTCGCCGAGCTGAAGGGTCTGAAAACGGTGCTCAAGCCCCTGAGCGAAGCCATCCGCGCCGCCGACGACCTCACAGTGCTGTTGGAGATGGCCGAAGAGGATCCCGCCAGCGCCGAGGAAGTTCCGGAGCACTTGGCCCGCCTGGAGAAGCTCGTCGAGGATCTGGAGGTCAAGGCGCTGTTGAACGGGCCTTTCGACGCCTATCCGGCGATAGTGAAGATCAACGCCCGGGATGGCGGAACCGATGCAGCCGACTGGGCCGAAATGCTGTTGCGGATGTACACCGCCTGGGCCAAAGACCACGGTTACGAAGTGGAGCTTTTGGACCGGCAGGATAACGAGGAGGCAGGCATCGCCAGTGCCAGCATCGCTATTCGGGGTTGGATGGCCTACGGGTACCTGAAGGGCGAGGAAGGCATTCACCGGCTGGTCCGCATCAGCCCGTTCAATGCCGAGGGCAAACGTCAGACCAGCTTCGCCGGTGTGGAGGTGGCCCCCGAGGTCAGCGACGAGATCGAAATCGAACTTCGCGAGGAGGATATCCGCGAGGACGTGTTTTCGGCAAGCGGGCCGGGGGGGCAGCACGTCAACAAGACGGCCAGCGCCATCCGCTTGACCCATATCCCCACAGGTATCGTGGTCCAATGTCAGAACGAGCGGAGCCAGCACAAGAACCGGGCCATGGCCCTGAAAATGCTCCGGGCTCGCTTGGCTCGCCGGGAGGAGGAACGCCGCGAGGCCGAACAGGCGGCCAAGTACAGCCAGATGCCCAAGGTGGGCTTCGGCTCGCAGATCCGCAGCTATTTTCTTCACCCCGAGCAGCGGGTAAAGGATGCCCGCACCGGATATACGGTCAACAACTTCCACAGCGTGCTGGATGGCGATATCCAAGGGTTCCTGGACGCCTACTTGCGATGGCGAGCGGCGCAGGGGGTTGCCCCCGAGGCCGCAAAGAACTGACCACCCCGCCAGCGCTCGGTTTGTGCCCATCCGATCCGCCGAAGTGCAAAACGAACGAACACCCATGATTCCACCCCAAATTGATCAGTTGCGACGCCGGCTGACGGACCAATACGTGGTTATCGACGGCAACTTGGCCGAGTGGGCCCGATTCCGGGGTCTGGTGGGCCAAGTGAAGACCATCAACATGAACGGTCACGCCCTGGTGCAGTTCCAGGGCACCGCCGATCGGGCTTGGTACAACATTCCCGTGGAACACTTGAGAGTGGTCGAGAAGCCCGCCGAGCCGGCCGAGCACCCCAAAGCCTCAAGCCAAGCTGGTGCCAAGCCGGCTCCAACTTCGTAGATTGGCCCTGCGCCGGCCGAGCGGCTTGGAACTCGCGCCCGTCCGGGCCCGCAGAGCAGGAAACGAAAGGATTCGCCCATGGGCACCCCGTCGGTTGGTGCTGCGGTTTCGCCGCGGTTACGAGGGAAACGATTGCTTGTGGCCGCGGTGCTTGCCGTGGTGCTGGTGGCGGCGGCTGCGGCTGCCTGGTATGCTGGCGGCGGCAAGTACAAGTGGTGTGCGCCTTACCGCATAACGTTGCGCCGGGTCGCCGAGGATCCGCAGGTGGTCCAGCGACTGGGCCAGCCTGTCCGCGATGCCAGTTGGCTTCCTTCGGGCTCGATGACCTCGGGCCAGCGCGGGCAGGCGAACCTGATGTTCCGCATAGCCGGCCCGCACGGCACGGCCGACGTGCAAGTGCAAGCCCGCCAGGTGGCTGGCCAATGGGGAGGGACCATCTTGGTAACTTTTGGGCCTGGCGACCGCCTGCAGTTGGAACTTGGGGAAGCAGGCCAGGACGAGGCGCCACGCTTTGACGTTTCCGGACCGGCGCCGGCCGGCGTAAGCCCCACAACCTCCACGGCCCCGGTGCCCTCCGGCGACTCGGCCCCAGGGCCGGATGCCGCCGACATCCAAATCGACCTTCCCCCCTAGCCCCGTGACAAATCCCGCCTTTTCTTTAGTTTTGCCGGCGTACAACGAGGCGGCTCGGCTGCCCGGCTATCTGGCCGAAGTCCGCACGTATCTGGATACCCGATATCCGGGCGCTTATGAGGTGATCGTGGTCGACGACGGCAGCAAGGACGGGCTGGCCGAGGTTTTGGCGCCGCTGGCAGCCCGCTGGCCTGACCTTCGCATTTTGCGGCACGAAATCAATCGGGGAAAGGGGGCAGCCGTACGCACGGGCATCCTGGCCGCCCGCGGCGATCGGGTGCTGTTTGCCGATGCCGACGGGGCCACGCCTATCCGGGAAGAGTCGCGCCTGGCCGAGGCGATAGCTCAAGGAGCCGATGTTGCCGTGGGGTCGCGACTGACCAGTGGCTCCGGAGTCCGGCGCCACCGCAACTGGCTCCGCGGCTTGGCGGGCAGGGCATTCGCATGGCTGGCCCGGCACTGTTTGCGCCTTGGTGTGCGCGATACGCAATGCGGTTTCAAGATGTTTCGGCGAGAGATCGGCCAGCGGTTGTTCTCGCTCTCCAGCGAGCCGGGATTCCTCTTCGATCTGGAAATACTGGCCTTGTGCCAGCGCCTGGGCTACCGGGTGATAGAGGTCCCGGTCAATTGGAGTGAGAAACCCGGCGGCCATTTCCGCCCCGGGCGCGAACTTCCCCGCGTGCTGGCCGACCTCTGGCGCATCCGCCGCCGCTTGAACGACTCTTGTGTGGCGGGCTGTCCCAGAGGATTCCAGCCGCCTTGCTGAAACGCGCGTGCCCCAGGGCCGGCCCGTGGGTTCGCTTTGCTCTGTGCGCGACGATAACATGCGACGAGTTTTGCTGGGGCTGGTAGCGCTAACCGTGGCGGTGCGAACTGCCGCTCTGCTGGCGGCGCCCGACGCCTTGCGCGACGACTGGGACCGCTACCGCGCGGTAGCCGAAAACCTGGTATTTCGCGGCGTATTTGCAACGATCGAGGCGCCCACGGCTTATCGCCCGCCCCTGTATCCGCTGATGTTAGTGCCGGCCGTGGCCCTGGGACCGTTCGCCAAACCAGCGATAGCTGTGCTCCATGTGGCTTTGGGTGTAGGCACGGTGCTGCTGACGTGGCGGTTCGGCCTGCAAGCGGGATTAGGCCGGGCCGCGGTCCTGGGGGCGGTGCTGGTGGCGCTTGACCCCATTTTGGTGCGGCAGTCGACCCTGGTAATGACCGAAACCCCGGCGGCCTTTTTTGCCGCGGCCGGACTGGTCGCCTTGGGCCGAGCCGCCGCACGGCCCAGCACCATGCGGGTGGCTGCGGCCGGGGTAGTGGTCGCCCTGGCCGCTCTGGTCCGGCCCACGTTTCTCCCCTGGCTGGGGCTGTGTGCGGCAGGGTTGCCGTGGCGCGCTGCCCCGGCCGGGCGCCGCTTGGCCGTGGCAGTAGTATTCGTCGCGGCCGGCGCCGCGGTTTTAGCCCCTTGGACCATACGCAACTACCTGCGCTTCGGCAGACCGATCGTTGCCACTACTCACGGCGGCTACAATCTGCTCTTGGGCAACAACCCCTACTTTTACGAGCACCTGCGGACCCAACCCTGGGGAACCCCCTGGTTTTCGCAGGACCTGGACCGACAATGGCTCGCCGAAATGCCGCAGGGCGAAGTGGCCGCCAACCGCCGCGCTTATGAACTGGCCTGGCAGTGCATCCGCCAGCAGCCGGCAATGTTTGTGTGGTCCTGCGCGGTGCGTGTGGGCCGGTTGTTCTCGCCGTTGCCCCATCAGCTTTCGCCGCACGAAAGCCGGCCTGTGCGCACACTCCGATACCTGATTGGCGCCTGGTACCTCTTGGAGTTGCCGCTGGCGGTTGTGGGAATCACTGCGGCCGCTGGCCGGCACAGGGGGCAGAGCCACCGGGCCTCGCCCCCTGTCGGGGCCCCGTGGTTGTGGGCCGGATTGCTGGTTGCCGCCTTCGTGGCGGTGCACACGTTCTATTGGACTGACCTGCGCATGCGCGCCCCGCTTATGCCCGCCATCGCTACGGCGGCAGCGGCGGGCGTGGCCACGCTGGCAGGCGCTATTCGAAATCCTCGCCCTTGCCCGAACGTTTCTTCCCCTTGCCAGCCGGCTTGATTCCGGTATCGGGGGCGTTGATCTCCACGGCCAATAGTTCGATGACCAGGTTTTCTTCGGTGTTGCGGTCCAGACGTTCGCCACCCGGGCCGCTGGGCTGGCCGGGATATCCGCCGGGCATCCCGTAACTTGGCGCACCATACGTCGGCGGACTGCCTGCGCCGGGCTCGCCCGGCGGCGTGAAGCCTGGAGCCCCGGGCGCACCAGGCCCGCCATACGGCGCGGCCGACTTCGCCCGGCCTTTGTCGTCCTTGGCTGCCGTTCGCTTGGAGATCAGCAGATCCCAGGAAGCCTTGCGACCGCTTTCGGTATCCACACGCGAGCCCTCCAACCAGAAGCCCACCGCGGAAACACGTTCCACCGGCCGCGGAAACTGCCGCTTGAAGTAGTCCAGCACTTTGCTGGGCACCGCCAGCCGTTCCAGCCGCACATAATGGACCCTCATGGGGTCCAAGGTGACGCCCGAAAGCTTACCCTTGGGGAGATTGTCCGGCCAGACGAAATGGTATTCGGCCGTGGGACGCATGGCGGGGGTCAAGGCAAAGGGGGAGTCGTCGGGCGAGCCCCGGGACTTACCCCGCTTGGCCGCCGCATACAACTGGGCACACATTGCCCGGGCCAGCGATTCGCAGGCGGCGTTCCATTCGTAGGCGGCTTGTTCGGGTCCGGTTTTTTCTGGCTTTTGACCCGGAGCCCCTGGCTGCCCGCCCGGCATTTCGGGACCACTGGGCCCGCGCATCCCGGGTTGGGCCCCGGGAGCCACGCCAGGCGCACCGTAACCTGGCTGCCCCGGCCCGCCCGGACCTCGACGGTACCGTGAGGGCCGTCGCGGCATGAGCTTGGTTGGATCGGGCGGGTCCTTGCGCGGCAAGGTCTTCAAAACCACCAGCAGGCCAGGATCGGTAAAATACCGTCCAATCAATCCGGCGGCTTCCAGTTCGCTCGGACCGTCGTCGGCTCGCGTGTGCAGCAACTCGCACACTTTGGCCCGCACCGAGTCGATGGGAATCGTGCTGGCCAGCACTATCTGGTCGGCCACCGAGGCCAAAGGTTCGTCGCTGGCCAACTCCAAGCCCGACGCCACCGATTCGACGAACGACGCCGCCCAAAGCTGCCGGGCCATTTGTATGGCCTGATCCTCTCCGCCTGGCCCGGCGCCTGGCAACCCCAATAAACCCTTGGGACGCCCAGCACCAGACTTAGCGGCCTCCGGGGCAGTGAATAATGGGGGAGGCACCTTACCCGGACCGGCCATCCCCGGGTATCCCGGCATGGTCTCTGGCATGCCTGGCGTCATCCCCGGGGGGCCGCCTGGTGCCTCCGGCGACGATTCTGGAGAAACCCCCGGAGCCCCCGGATAACCGGGAGGCATCCCGCTGGGGCCCCCTGGCGCCGAACCCGTGGGATACCCGGGCGGCAGCCCGCCAGGATAGCCCGGATAGCCGGGCGCTGTGCCTGGCCCGCCCGGTTTGGCCGGGGCCTCGGTCTGCGGGGCGGGAATGCCCATCAGCGCGGCCAGCGCCTCGGAACTGTATCGGATGAAATGCTGGCGGATGATGCCCCTGGCGGTCTCGAAGCCCTCGCTCCGCTGACCATGGAGCACCATCTGGGCCGAGAGGTTCTCGGGCACCGGCTGCAACAAAAGCTGCCCCAGCAAGTTGCGGGTCTGAACCGAGGCGGCAGGCGATACCACGAATCGGGCCAGACGCAGGCGCAGTGCTTCGCTAGCCTTAGTAGCAGCCAATGCCAGAGCTTTGGTTTGGAGTTCGGCCGCCGTAAGCCGTGGACCGCTCGTCCTGCCCCCACCCGGATAACCGTATGGCATGCCTTCTGGCGCGGCTCCGGGATAACCTGGCGGCATCTCACCCGAAGGCGCCGCAGGATAGCCGGGCGGCATGCCGCTGGGGGCGGCACCCGGATAACCTGGCGGCATTCCGCCGGGATAGCCGGGCTGGCCCGATTTGGCCGCCTCCTTGGCCGACGGCTTGGGCGCCTGCCGAATCTGCTCCGGCGTGGTCAAAATCGTATAAAACAAGTCCTCGTTGTTGGGGAAAGGATGTTCTAACAAGACCGCAAGCGCGGTCTCGGCCGCCGTACGGTCGTCATCCACTTGCAGCGTGCCGGCCAAAAGCTGCCGAACCGTTTCCTGCGCGGTCTTGGTGCTGTGCAGAATGCCCAGTGCCTGGACCATGGCGCGGGTGGTTTCCACATCGAGCGGTTTGGGCTGGGCAGCACCGCTGGGTCCGCCTGGCCCCCCGGGATAGCCGGTGTACCCGGGGTATCCTGGCATGCCTCCCGAACTCTCTGGAGATTCCGGGCTGGGGGGGCCCCCCGGTGGCGAATAACTGGGCGGCATGCCGCCGGGTGGTCCATAGCCAGGCATCCCGCCGGGCGGACCGTATCCCGGCATCCCGCTTGGACCGCTGGGAGCGGCCGGCTTGGGCGGTTCCGGAGGCTTCGGTTGCTCAGACTTGAGCAGTCGCATGACCAGCGTGGCCGCCCGCTCCCGGATTTCCGCGCTAGAACTCTTGGCGAACCGCTCGGCCATCTGAAGTACCGCAGTTTTCAGCCGCGGGTCACCATCCCAGCGGGCCTTGTAGTAGTGCTCTTTGACCCAATCGCCCACATCCTCTGGCAAGCCAGGCGCCGGTTTGGCCTGAGCGGCACCCGGCACACCAGGCGGGCCATAACCGGGCATGCCGGGGTATCCCGGCATGGCACCCGACGGCGCACTGGGAGGCCCGGAATAGGTCGGCGGCATGCTGCCTGGGGCCGAAGGAGCGCCGGACGGCGGGGCGGAGCCGGGCACATCGGATTCGGCCGCCCATACAGCCGCCCCTGCCCCCGCCATGGCGATAACCAAAGCGTAGCCGGTCAGCCGCCTCCGCCCCCCTCGCTTCCTGCATCTCCAGCCGCCAGTGTGTCCAACGAAGGGGGCTTTCTGAAGAGTCCCCCCTCGTCCCTCGGTGTGTCGTGGGGTCCTGTTCACCGCAACGCCTCCTCAGAAAAGGCATTCAATGGCGGGGGCAAGCCCGGTGCATCGCCCCCGCAAGAGTGTTCCCCGGTACCAGCGCTTCGTAACCGGTAGTATGACACATCTTGTGCCGCAACGCTACAGGGGTAGCCAAGGAGATTTGGGCTTGCCCCGAAGCCCGGCTGGCCTGCCGCCAGGCCCCGGAATTCCGGGGACTCGCCTTCGCAAAGGGCGGTTTACGCCGCGCCGGTGGCAGAGCTGCAACCGCCGGGTACTGGCGACCGCGAGACGCCCGGCTTCACGACAGTTCGTCCAGCGCTCCAAGGGAGACGCAATGCGGCTTGGCTACCATCGCCTCCCCCTTGACAGGCCACCGCGACTGGCTTAGGCATGTAGTACGCCAGGTGTCGGCCGGCAGCAGGCCCCGTGCCGCCCAAGGTCAGGCCCTTGCCTAGCCAGGCTGGCGTGCGAAAGATTTTCCCGAGATTGATCGGCGTACCGTGGTTTGTCCGTTTCGCACATCAGGAGGTCCGACGATGAAAAACCTGTCCAGACTCGCGCTTCTGGCTGCCATGGTGTTAGTGGCAGCGTCGCTCGCTCGTGCGGCGGGCGTCAAGATTGGCGACAAGGCGCCCGATTGGTCGGGCATCATTGGCGTGGACGACAAAACGCACAGCCTGTCCGACTATGCCAAGGCCAAGCTGGTGGTTGTGGTCTTTACCTGCAATCACTGTCCTGTGGCGGTAGCTTACGAAGACCGACTCATTGCCATTCAGAAGGATTACAAAGACAAAGGGGTCCAGTTGGTCGCCATCAACGTGAACAACATCCCCCAGGACCGCCTGGACAAGATGAAGGTCCGTGCCGAGGAAAAGGGCTTCAACTTCCCTTACCTTTACGACTCCAGCCAGAAGACCGGCCGCGACTATGGGGCCACCTGCACACCGCACGTCTTCGTGCTCGACCAGAACCGCAAGATCGCCTATATGGGGGCCATCGACGACAACAATGACCCCCAGCGAGTCAAGCACCATTACTTGCGCGATGCTCTGGATGCCTTGCTGGCTGGCAAGAAGCCGCCCAAGGAAGTAACCCAGCAGCGGGGTTGCAGCATCAAGTGGGATTGAGGTTCCAAGCACCGCTCGGCCCGCCATGAATCGCCTGCCAAACTCGGCGAACGCCGCGCGAGGGCCAAGTCTTGCCTGGGCGCTAGGCTTGGCCCTCGTGCTGGCGGCGGTGGGTTGCGGGCCTGCTTCCACCGGTCCTCCCCCGGGGGCGCCTTCGGAATCGACGGTGCGGGTGCCGCCCTCTCAGACCTCCGCTTCGCTGAACCACGCCCCCGGGCTGCCGGATGCCGCCGAGCC